>Ga0172363_10000773_pt1 | contig 25049 bp, 23 predicted proteins | sample LakKivs2_kivu2a2_FD_114541 | JGI IMG/M metagenome (GOLD analysis project Ga0172363, IMG submission 114541) | Sediment microbial communities from Lake Kivu, Rwanda - Sediment s2_kivu2a2 | ecosystem: Environmental > Aquatic > Freshwater > Lake > Sediment | place: Rwanda: Western Province, Lake... | reverse complement strand
TCTCGTCAGTCTACTCGTGCCTTGATCACCAGTGCAAACTTCACGGATATGGCAATTCGAGGTAGGAACTTCGAGATCGGAGTGGCTTTCGAGGATCTAGACTCGCATGCAACTCTGAAAGAAACGATAAAGAAATTCACTGATGACGTGCTGGGCGCAGCAAGGCCCTTAGAATGGGAAGGAGGTTAGGAAGATGTGGTTCAACAGGTACAGTTTCGAACGCGACCCGTACCGGGTGGTCAATCCATTTAAGATTCCTGAGGATTTGATCCAGTGGGACAGAGATGACCTACCGCAACGCGACAACTTCTTTCGCTTCATTGATGATGTGGTGGCCGGTTCCAGGGTAGGACTGAAGGCATATGGCGCCATAGGCAGTGGCAAGACGTGGCTAATGAGACACCTGGACAAGACTTTACGGGAGAAGCTGGGCAGAAAGGTGGCTGTAATCTATGGCGCGATTCCTAGGTTGGAGCCCAAATTTTCTATCCTCTATGGCATACTGGTGGAAAGCTGGAATGAGTATCGAGAGAGTGTGCTAGAAGCCATAGGGGAGAAAGGCGGTAGGAAGCTGGAAGGATGGGAACAGATCATTGAGGACAGAGACCTAGCAGCCTGCCTGTATGGATTCCACCATAAGCCCCGGGAGGAGGCAGGCATCTGTGAGCAATGGCTTCAGGGCATAAAGATTGGACTCAGTGACTTGCGCAGCGTGGGAATACGCTCTCCGCTAGACAGCGACTACCGAAAGTACTTGATTCTTCGCAAGTTGCTGGATCTTTCTCTACTTGCATTTGACTCTTGCATATTGATTGTTGATGAACTTGAGAACGCACCTCCATCCTTTGCGCGTGCTCTCGGGGATGCCCTAAGAGACATGCTCGACAGTTTTTCTGAGGGATTCGCACTGGCTTGTACTTATACTGCGGAAGTGGCGGATCAGATGCTGGATTGGGGATATGGCGAGTGGCTCTTCAGGCGGCTTGAATATGAAATAAAGCTTGAGCCGATTGAGCCCGCACCTGCACCAGCTATTTTCAGAGTTCATCATGCTGCATATCGGAAAGAAGGATACGAAAAGGACCAGTTGACTCCCTTCACAGAGGAAGGCCTGCGTAGGCTAATCAACTACATGGAGCAGAGATTCAAGTACCCGGGATATATCTTTGTCAATTGTCAAAAGCTGGGCCAGCTAGCCGATGAGTTAAGTATCGATATGATTGATGAGGATTTCGTCGAGGGGCAACTTCATGAAAGGCGCACATTCTTTGACTATCTAGCATCGAATCCTAGACTTATGTAAGCGAGCTTGCCATCTCGACCAGCTATTGCGGACCGCAGTATACCTTCGCTTAGCAGTACCCTAATTAACTGTCGGAAACTCTCTTCACCAAGGATTTGGCGATTCTCTACCAGCGATTTGGTGCAAACATACACGCTCATCGATCGCACGTCAGATAAGTGCAGTTCTGGTCTTTCAAAAAGCGCATAGGCCTCGTGCAATAGGCGTAGAAAGTGCGTGCGGCCAGTTCTGTCTTCGTATTTCGGTAAACATCCTGGCTCGTCACACATGTAGCCTGCCGCTGCCCAGTAAATCTCTTCTCTTAGCGCATCCCCTTGTCTTCCTGCGATTTCAGCCAGCTTTTCTCCCATCCTTGTTAACCGAAGCGCGTCTGGTTATACAAGTTCCAGTTGCTTCAACCAAAGTCGAAAACAGTCAAAGTTGTTCTGCAGTTTCCTTGGCGGGGAGTCTGGCTGCCTCGAAAGTCTCAACTTCAAGTCGAACTTGTCCTCCCAAGTGCTACCAGACAAGATCTTTTGACCGTAGGAAGTGATAGCCCGTTCTTTTGGTCCACCAGCATTCTCCAAGATAGCCGCTAGAACAGAAATGAATTGTAATGGCACGTAGGAAGCCAGAGCTCGAAGATAGAAAACCTTTTCTGCCAGTTCAAGCCCTTTTCCTAAGTTCGAAGGCGCCAAGGCGTAAAGTGCCTTGCCTCCGCTCGAGAGCACATAACCAACATCCTCGCGCACTAAGAGCCCAAGTGATTCCATAGTTCGTATGTGCCTCTTGATCACTTTGATATTAGTCAGGCCCAGCTCTTCCTGAATCCAAGACGTAAGTGTATCGGTCGCCAGGATGCCTCGGGCATGCATGATGTGGCAAATCGCTGTGAAGCGATGCAATTGTCCCTCAGAAGTGGTCAGGTCTGTCAAGAATCCGCTGCGCGACACTTCCACGCGATCCATGATTCTCCATTCCCGGCACGTCTATCCTATTGGAGTTCAGACTATCAGGGATGATTTTAACAAATCAACCACTTTTCGTCAAGTGGCGTATACTTACGTGGAGGAGAATGGAAAACGCGACAGGTGAACTCACCCGTCGCGTTTCGAACCCGATTCAGCCTATTTTACCAGCCTCGACGAGGCCCTGTATCCACCACGTCCTCAATCTGACCATCACTCAGATGATATATCCGGGAGGCGAACTGCTCCACCGTGGGATCGTGGGAGACTGTGATCACCGTGACCCCTTCCTCCTCCACGATGCGGGCGAACAGCTCCAGAATCTGCCAGCCAGTGCCCGAGTCCAGCTCCCCCGTCGGTTCGTCGGCCAGGATGATCTCCGGTCGGATGGCCAGCGCCCGGGCGATGGCCACCCGCTGCTGCTGGCCGCCCGATAGCTCCGGCGAGCGGTGCTTGGCCCATCGGGTGAGCCCCACTAACTCCAGACACTCTTGGGTGCGGCGCACCCGCTCCCGCCACCCCATGCCGATGATGCGCAGGGGGAGCTCCACATTCTCGTAGGCAGTGAAGGTGGGCATCAGGGCGTAAGACTGGAACACGAAGCCGATGTTGTGCCGCCGCAGTTTAGTCAACTGAGAGTCGGACAGGTCGGAGATCTTCTGCTCCTTAATGTACACCTCACCACGGGTAGGGTGATCCAGGCCCCCGATGCAGTTGAGCAGGGTGGTTTTGCCCGAGCCGGAGCGGCCCATGACCGCCACAAACCGCCCTTTAGGCACCTCCATGTTGACTCCTCGCAGCGCATGGACCTCGGAGGCCCCCACTTTGTACACCCGTGTGAGGTCCACCGTCCGCACAATGGTGGAGTTACTCTCCGCCTCCAATACCCTGTCGGGTACAGGCCGCATGATTCATCCCTCTCTCAGACTACTGTCTCAGCAAAGATGACAACCGCTGCCGTGCCTGCTCCAGAATGGTCAGCCGCCGTCCACGAGCTGCCCACTCCTCAATGTCGCCCCGGCGGGTGAGACGCCGTGTCTCACTTCCCGCCGCCGGCCGGATAAGGATGCCATCCTCCACCAACTCCACCGTCACCCGGTCCGTGATCCCCAGCCCATCCAGATAGTCGCGGGGGATCTGCAAGCGGCCGGCTGTGTCCAACACCACGTATTCCTCGAAGGAGACCTCCTCCTGCAGCCCTACCTCCTCACCGCCCCGCGCCCAAACGGAGGGAGGGGGAGTGACCTGTCGCACCGTCTCGGAACTGGTCTTGCCATCGCGAATGGCCACCACGCGATCCACATGGGCGGCGATGTTGGGGTCATGGGTGACGATGATGGTGGTCAGATCATAGCGCTCATTGAGCCGATGGAAGGTCTCATAGATGATGTTCGCCGTTTCTGAATCCACCTCCCCGGTGGGCTCATCGCCCAGCAGCAACAGGGGATGGTTGGCCAGGGCCACGGCAATGGCCACCCGCTGCTGTTCGCCACCGGACAACTGGGACATCCTGTGGTGTCGTCGCTCCCAGAGGCCTATCGCCTCCAGCAGTTCCCCCGCCCATTCCCTCTTCTGTTTCCAGGAGCGGCTAGCCATGGTCATGGGCAGCTCCACATTCTCCTGCGCGGTGAGATAGGGGATTAGGTTTCGAGTCACCTGCTGCCAGACGAACCCCACATTCTGCCGCCGGTAGCGGTTGAGGGCGATATTGGACAGCTTCAGCAGGTCCTGTCCTCCTACGACGACCCGCCCTGCTGAGGGGCGGTCCAGCCCACCCAGGATGTTGAGCAGGGTGGTCTTACCCGAACCGCTGCTGCCCACGATGGCCAGCAACTCGCCGGGCTCTATCCGCAGATCCAACCCCTGCAGGGCCACCACCTCCAGATCGGCCACCTTGTATATCTTGACCAGGTTGTCACAGACGACGAAGTAGCTGTCGGTGCTGACCCCAGCTTCCTGGATTTCCTCAGCCATTACAGTGTCGCCTCCCCTAGCTTGATGGCCTGGAAGACCCGCATGTGACTCAACAGCCAGATCATGCCCAGGATGGCCACCACGAACATCGCGGCAAACACCGCCACAATGATCATCACATTGTCCCAGGCAATGAGCACTACAAAGGGCGGCGTCTGGGCATGTTCCCCTGTCCCCACCTGGAGGAAGGGGATGAACAGGGAGCTAGCCCATGTGCCCAGGACCATACCCACCACAATCCCTATCGCGACCAGGAAGAACTGCTCAAAGGCCAGAAAGACCCCCATCTGAGACACCGACAGGCCAATGGCCCGCAGCACCCCCAGCTCAATGAAACGACGACGGAAGGAGATGAAGGAGTACAGCAGGAAGCCCATCACCGTCAGCACCGCTGCGGCCACGAAGCCCACGGAGAGGAGGCCGAAAATGCCCCGCCGCTCCGGCTTGGCCTGCTCCTCGGCCACTCGGGTGCGCGCGTCATAATGATCCAAGACGCGGAACTGAAAGTCGCCCAACTGCTCCACCACCTGCTCGGTATTGGCCCAAGGGGCTAACCTGATCCACACGTCGTAAGGGAATTCGCCCCCCATCTGCTCGAACAGATAGTCCAAATTGCCCACGAAGATGGGGCCATCTTCGGGATACAAGGTGGGAAAGTAGTCCACCGTCCCCCGAATGGTGAACTCGATCTCCTGGGACTGGCCAAAGGTCATCCCGATGCGCAGGCGCACTTTGTCGCCCATGTACAGGCTATTGGCTCCCAGGAAGGAAGGGCTGGCCAGGAGGGCTGTGCGGTCCAGGGCCAATTCATTCATCAACGCACCCAGGGTTCGGTAAGCATAGTCCCGACGCCACACCGTGACCTGAGGGAAATCGAGGCGGTCTATGCCCACGAACTGCCCCTTCTGCTCCTGTTTTTGCAGGCTGGCCACAGCGGTATACTGAGCCACACGCGTGGCCCCCTCCACCCCTGGCACCTTCAGGTGATCCGCCACCGGCAGGAAATACCACTGAGGCCCCTCCTCTTCCTCCTCTTCTGCTGCCATACTGCCCCCCTCCCCGCCTGGGGCCGCCGAGCCACCGCCCTCGGTAGTATCCCACCCGGTCTCAATGAGCAACACATCCCCCCCGGTGCGATAGTAGGTTTGATCGTACAGACTGGTGTCGAGGGTCTTGGCCATGGAGGCGCTGAAAGCCGCCAGACTGAGGGTCAGGATGAGGAGCAGAAGCGGACCGGTGTAATACTGAGCCGAGCGGGCCAGGTGGCGCAGGGCCAATAGAGAGGAGATCCCACCGATGAACTGACCCAGCCAGGCGAAGAAGCGCATCAGCAGGGGGAAGAAACGCGTGAAGACTAGAGCCACGGCGAAGATGAAGAGGGTGGGCACCAGGAAGAGCAGAGGATTTTGGAAGGGATTGCCCGTCGCCCCGCTCTCCCCTCTTAGAGAGAGCGTCCCCTGCTGGCGCAGGAGGTAGTAGCCGTAGAGGGGCGCGGCCAGGATGATGAGGTCCAGAAAATAGCGCTGCCAGAAGGGCCGCTGCAGCGAGCGGGCCAGTTCCTGCTTGTAGGTCACGATGGTGAAGCGGGCCGCGCCCAAGGCAGGGATGAGGCTGGTCAGGATAGCGATGACCACGGCTGCTGCCCCCAGGCGCAGACTATAGATGGAGATCACTACTGGCAGGGGGGGCCGCTGCACGATGGCCAGGAAGGACTTGATATTGCCCATGATCTGAGCGATCAGCCGGCCGCCGAGGGGGCCCACTGTCAGAGCGACGAGGCCAATGATCACCCCCTCCAACAGATAAATACCCAGAATCTGCAGGTTGCTGGTCCCCCGACTCTTGAGCACGGAGATCTCATTCCGCTGCCGCTGGACCACCATGCTGGAGATCAGGGCGATAAAATACAGCACCAGCCCCACGATGGGAATGCTGAACACGTACAGGAGGATGGTCAACACCTGAGCTTGCTGACGGTATTTCATCAGTGCATCCTTGGGTGACACGTCCAACGCTGTGTTAGGCAGGAGGCTGGCCACCTGCACCTCGGTGGTCACGATGCGTCCCAGGAGCCCAGGAGCCTGCTGGGTATGCACCTCATCGCCGTTGAAGATGAAGTACCACACCGCCAGATAGACCTCGCCCTCCAGCTTGGGGACCAGGTTCTGGACAAAGCTCTCTTCGGATACAAACAGCACCTTCTCGAAAGCCCCTGGATCGTAGAACCAAAAAGGCTCCTGAGAATCAACGACCTCCCACACTCCGCTGATGCGCACCGGCACCTGTACGCGCTTCCGGCGGCCCTCTTCCGTCTGCTTAGACTCGGCGAAGAGGACGTAGTCCTCGCCGGGCTGCAGGCCCAACTTTTCCACCAGCCGCTGGGAAATGAGCACCTCTATCGCCCCTTCCGGCGTGGGGTTCGCCTGGGGGAAGCGCCCTTCTAGGAGCTGAATGTGGTTCTCCAGGCCGCTGATGAAGCCGATGTTGACCCACTCCAGAGGCTTTCGGATATCCGCGTACTCCGCTTCCGAAGCGGGGAACAGCCGGAAGTTGTCCGTCTTGATGTGCCGGACCTGCAACTCCAGGGGCAGGCCGATGGTGGCCGGCCCCTGCCCGGCGAAGTAGCTGTCCAGGGGCGCATAATCTTCCCATTCCACGGCTCCGTGCCAGGCTCCCACGTAGCGGTACATAAAGGCGAAGGGAGGCCGGGGGCGGCCCTCGGTCTGAGCGCGGCTCAGCTCCTCCCGCATCAACTGATAGTTCACCGCGTCGGAGTAGAGGGGCACGCCCGTGACCAGGGCCACGGCCACGATAAGGCCCAACATGATCGCCACTGTGAGGGCCCGGCTGCTCCACAGCCGCTTCATGGCCAGCCATAGGACAGAGAAGAAATTGAGAAACAGACTCATTGCTCTTCGTCCTTAGTCTCTCGCCCTGAGTCCTTAGTCCAGTTCGGACTATGGACTATTATTGTCCAATCACCACCTGACCCTCAGTGACGCCTGTCTTGATCTCCATGTAGTCGTCGCCTTCCAGCCCGATCTTCACATCCACCCGCTGTTGCACGCCCCCCTCACCCTCTACGACGACAAACCGGCGTCCAGCAAAGAGCCGGATCGCCTCTTTGGGCAGACGGAGCACGTCATCCTTCTGTTCAATCACAATGGTGACCTTGGCCAGCATGCCCGCCTCGATGTCCAACCCTTCCGTCTGCTGCGGGTCCAGGGAGATATGCGTGGCCTTGTCCTGCTCCTCCAGCGTTTTGCCACTTCCGCCATGGCCATAGGGGTAGGGCATCAGCCGCACGACACCCTTGAGGGTCGCGCCGGGGATATTGGAGAAGACGATGCTGGATTCCATGCCCTCAGTCATATCCTGCATCGCTCCCGAGCTGAGCTCAGCGTTGACCTCCAGCTCTGCCAGGTCGGCCACGACGATGAGCGGCTTGTAGGCCGTCGCTGCCCGGCCGGGATAGGCTGAGACTCCAGTGACGACCCCATCGAAGGGAGCGTAGATACGTGCCGTATCCACCTGGGCCTGAAGGCGCTCCACCGTCAGTTGGGCCCGCTCGGCCTCCTTTTGCAGCAGGGGATCCACTCCCTCCTGGGCCCGCTGCAGGTCGAGCTGGCTCAGCTCCACCTCCTTCTCCTGGAGAGCAATCTGCTCATCCTTCTGCCTGGCCTGTTCCGCAGCACTTTGCACCACCCTGTCATAGTTGGCTTTGGCGATCTGGTAATTGAGGGTGGCCTGATGCAATGCTGCCGCCTCTGGGCTGGCCTCGAACCCATGCTTCCAGGCGGATCTATCGTAATCGGCCTGGGCTGAACGGACGGCGACCTCGGCGATCTCTAGGTTGGCCTTGGCGACCGTCACATCGGGGTCATTGTTGATCGTTGCAGACTTAGCCTGCTCCAGCCGCATTTGAGCCAGCTCCAGGTTCTTCTCCGCCCGAGCGAGGTTGTAGGTTACCTCCTTTTGCGCCTCCTCCAGGCGCACCTGGGCCGTCTCCAGTTCCACCTGGGTCTGCTTGAGTTGGTTCAGGAGGTCTTCAATCTCCAGTTCGGCCAGGACATCGCCTTCTGAGACCTGATCCCCCTTCTCAACAAACACGCCTTTGATGAAGCCGTCGGTCGCAAAGTATAGTTCTTCCTCATTGACCGGCGCCACTCGGCCCAGGAACTCGACGCTGTGCAACACCGTCCCCCGTTCCACCACATAGCGGGGCTTCTCCGGCACGATCGGGGTAGGCACCGGGGTTGGCGTCGGCAGTTCTGCCTTCGTAAAGGGCATGGCCGCGCCCCCACAGCCTGCAGTCAAGATAAGCAGCAGGCCCACCAGGGACATCAGCCACAGATACCACTTGCGGGAACTTATCATCTCCTCCCTCTCCTGAGTGAGCCCAGAGGCTCACCTCTACACAGGCCCTCTCGCCTGCAACACCTGATCAGGCACAGGTAATCAGGGTAATGTTAGGGCCTCAATATGTCCATCACATCTAGGATAACCTGCACCGACTCGGATTCATCCAAGACCAATACAAGCACAGAGCAAATAACTATTGTAGCATCGGGCGCCTGAAAGAGCATCATCTCAGTAGCGTAAAGGGGCTGGTATAAATCGTGTATTCATCTACCACTTTCAGGGTCACTTCTATGACCTCAACAAACAGGGCCAACCTGCTAAAGATGGCCTGTTCATGGAGTTATTGTATCATTGGATGAAGGAAAGTCAAACGGCTGGGCTGCCGCAACGAACCATCCCCACTCTCCTAGTCAGAATTCGACCATAAGCCCCATTGGGGGCCACCACGGAGGATCGCCTTTACAGTTTCAACTGCCAACGGCGCAGCGCACTGCGCACCCGTTTCCAACTGCGCTTCACCAGGCTCGCCTCCTCCGACGTCACAGGGCGCGGACTGTAACGGGCGACTACGAAGGCCTCGGTCAATTCAGCCACATCGGATTCGCGCTCCGGCAACTCCACCCGTAACTGCGCGCTGTACTCGTAGGGGGTCTGCCAGGGCCGACGCGCAATCCCTCGTTCCTCCGCCCGACGCACAATGGACAGGTAGAAGTACAGGATGAGCTGGCGAGGGCTCAGGGAGGAAAGGGAGATGTAGCGCCAGGGGGGCCGACGGCCCTCGGCACTGAAGAGCCGTCTGAGCTGCTCCCGGACGCGCCGCCTGGCCCCTCCAGCAGCTCGCCGGGTGATCCCGAAGAGTCCGGCTAACAGACGGCGCAGCCAGGCCAGCGGGCCCCCAGCGAAAAGCCCCCGCAGGAGATGCCGCCGGTCGCCCAGGAAATTGTAGAAGGAGTAGGCCACGATCCCTAACAGCAGGGCCCACAGGAGGATATCGCGCAGCATACTCCAGATGGGCAGGCCCGAGCCCCGCTCCGGCGCCGCCGGCGAGGACATGGGCAGCTCACCACCAGGGGCCTCCAGCAAGGGCTTCTGTCGCCCCAGGAAGAGGGAAGCGATTAGATTGATGAGGAAGACCAGCACCCCCAATACCAAGACGGTCACGTAGACTATTCCCGTGATCACCACGTTGACCGCCAGCCCAATGGCCTGGGGCAGGCCGATGGAGTAGCCGGTGGGCAGGAGCAACGCCATGGCGATCACGACTACCAGAAAGGCGGCGGTCAGGATGGCCCAACGGGTGCCGATGTGGGGCCCAATCTCCACCTCCTCCAGTTGCCAGCGGGCCTGAAGGACGGAGTAGTAAGCCTGGCTGATGAGCACCAGCCCCAGCAGGAAGTAAGCCATGACGTTGAGCACTAGCCCCGACACCGGAGGAGGCCGGTCGGGGAAGAGGTGGGGGATGTCGTAACGGGCCAGCCCGGTGCAGATGACGAGGATCAGACCACCCCAGAAGAAGCTGACCATGATGCGCTGCAGCGCGGCGCCGCGGTTTATGGCCGAGCGGGGCCGGGTTATCCACAGATAGAACTGAGACGAGGTAGAGCTGGGCCGCAACTCGCTGGGATGCACCTCTAAGATGTAGAGGTCCTGGGCGATGAAAATGCCCAGTTGCCACAGGAAGAAGAGGAGCACTGCGGCCAAGACATAGCCCCCATCAAAGAAGGTGGCCAGGTTGCGAAACCAGCGGGGGACATCTATCAGCAATCGTCCCAGACCCAGCTCCGTGTAGCTGGCCAACTTGAGGGAGAGCATGATCAGTATCCACTCGGTAAACCGAAAACGCGCCCGGTTGAAGTGCCCTGGCTCACTGTGCTTGAGCATCCGCTCCGATTGAATGGCCTCCCATACGATGAAAAAGGCAAAACACACCAGGTACGCACCACCCCAGGTGGGAGCCAGGCGGTGGACCAAAGCCACCACGCTGATGACCACCGAGGCCATCAGGCCAGCGATCACTGTGGGGCGAAAGAGGTTCTCTACCCACTTCTCCAGCGCAAGCGGACGACGTATCCCCTCCAGCATCGAGTATGCTCCTATCAGCTATCAGCCATTGGCCAGCTTACAACACCCCCACCGGGTCAATGTCTACCTGCCAGCCCGGAGGGAGCTCAAAGGGGCGCAGCAGCAGGGCAGGGTCAGGGGCCCGAAGCACGACCTGCCAGCGGTAACGGCCCTGCAAACGGTGGAAAAAGCAGGGCGCAGGACCGATGAGCGAGACATCGGCTAAACCCTGGCGGCGGACCTCCAGGCGCAGCAGGTCCGCCAGACGCTGTACCTCAGCCGCGCATTGGGTCTCGTCACGGTGGCGGTAGACCAAGCGGGCCAACCTTGTGAAGGGAGGGTATCCCTGTTCATGGCGAAAGGTTATCTCCTGCTGGTAGAAGCCCTCGTAGTCATGTCGGCTGGCCGCTTGAATGGCATAGTGATCGGGGTTATAAGTCTGAATGATCACCCTGCCCCCCAGGATGCTCCTACCCGCCCGTCCAGCCACCTGGGTCAGCAATTGGAAGGTGCGCTCACTGGCCCGGAAGTCGGGCAAGTGAAGGGCAGTGTCAGCACTGATGACCCCCACCAGCGTCACCAGCGGCAGGTCCAGCCCTTTGGCCACCATCTGTGTGCCCACCAGCACATCTGCCTGATGGTTGACGAACTGCTCCAGCAGCACGTCGTGGGAGAGCGCACCCCCTGTCGTGTCCCGATCCCAGCGCAGGGTGCGCACGCCGGGGAAGAACTCATGCAGCACCTCCTGCACCCGCTGGGTGCCCACGCCGAAGTAGCGGATGCGGGGGCTGCCACAACGAGGACACTCCTTTGGCACTTCCTCCTGGCGGCCACAGTGGTGGCAGAGGAGTCCGGGTCGTGATGCGTGAAACGTGAAACGTGAAGCGTGATAGGTGAGGGGCACGTCGCAGCGGGGGCATGTCAACACCAGCCCACAATCGCGACACAGGATGAAGGTCGCCGCGCCCCGGCGATTGAGGAAGAGGATGGCCTGCTGATGATGCTCCAGCGTCTCTGCCAGCGCACTCTGAAGGGCCCGACTGAAGATGGAACGGTTGCCAGCTCGCAGTTCGGCCCGCAGGTCCACGATTTCCACCGGCGGCAGGTCCAGGTAGCGGAGCTCCTCGTAGCCGGGGCCTACCTCCCGAAGCCGTAGCCGCCCCGGCTCGATCCGATAGCGCGCCCGCTGCTCCTCCACCTTCGCCCGGTGCCCCATCACCCGTTGGGGCAGCCGCAGCAGGGTGAATTGACCCTGCAACGCCCGGTAGTAGGTGCCCAGGTCGGGGGTAGCACTCCCCAGGATCACCGCCGCCCCCTCCAGCCGGGCCCGCTGCAGGGCCACCTCCCGCGCGTGATAGCGGGGCGTGCTCTCCTGCTTGTAGGCCGTCTCGTGCTCCTCATCCACGACGATGCAGCCCAGGCGGGGCAGCGGTGCGAAGAGGGCCGATCGCGGGCCGATGACCACATCCGCCTGGCCGGAGCGAATGCGCCGCCAGGAATCGTACCGCTCCCCGGGCGAGAGGCCACTGTGCAGCACGCTGATGCGGTTGGGGAAACGGGCGGCGAAGCGGCGGATAGTCTGCGGCGTGAGGGCGATCTCGGGCACGAGCACAATCGCCTGCCGGCCGGCGGCTAGCGTCTCCTGCAGAGCGTGGAGGTACAGCTCCGTCTTGCCGCTACCCGTCACCCCGTGCAGGAGGTACACCGGTGGCTGAGCTGGTGGCTGGCTCTTCTGGAAAAGCTCCCTCAGCCCGGCCCGGACCGCGCTCCAGGCGGCCTCCTGTTCCGGGGTGAGGCGAGGCGGGGCGGTGAGCACGAACTCCCGGCCGGCCAGGGGGTCACGCCATACCTCCCGCTCCTCAATCCGGAAAGAGCTGAGATCGGCCGAGGATATATCCCCCACCCGGCCCGATTCTGCTTCCATCGCCTTGCGGAGAGGGTCCAGCCGAAGCAGGGCCTTCGATGGCTCGCTCCAACGTCGAACAAAGCCTCTCTCCTCCAAGGCCCGGACGACCGAGGATGAGCAATCCACCTCCATCTGCAGTCTGGACACTTCCACGGGGCCGGGTTGATCGCGCAGGTAGGCCAGGGCCGCCGCCTGCTTGGGCGCTCGGTTGAGGTCTTCAACCAGAATCCTTTCGATCTCCCAGGGGGGGAGGGTTGCCGCGACGAGCTGGTGAGAGGGAGTGATGGTGGCCCAACCTTTCTCCTCCAAAGCCCGCACAACCTCCTCCGAACAGTCGGCGACCCGACAAAGGGAATCCAGGGACAGGAGAGGGTCATCGCTTTCAGCCAAAAGTTGTAGGACCTCAACTTGTTTGGGTGCCCCGCTGAGATTGGGAAGGGATAGTTCGATCTCCCTACCCCCAACAGTCAGGCATGCGACAGGGGCTGTCTCAATCTGTACCGCAGGCGGGGCCAGTGTCCATCGCTTGACCACCAGCCCTCGCCAGATCAGTTCCTCCAGTGCCTCCTCCCAGTCAGGTAGGTCCACTGCCCGGCCCAGGGCGCGCCATTCCTGGTGGCCGCGCTCCTCCAGATATTTCAAAAGTGCCCTCTGGGTTCCCGATAGCTCATCCGGGGAGGAGACACTCTCCGCCTGCTCCACGAGGAGTTGCGCCTGGCGGGAGAGGCCGGGAGGGAGCATCTGATACAGGCAGTTGAGGAGGGGAGCCAGGTAATAGCCGCTCATCCAGCGGGCCAACTCGATCTGGGCCGGGGAAAGGACGGGTTGGGGATCGAGCAGGGCCTCAATGTCGCGGGTCTCGGCCACAGGTGAGCTATCGGCCAGCCGCACGACGATGCCCTGCAGCACTCGGGGCCCGAAGGGCACCCGCACCATGTGCCCCACCCTCAGATGACCCTGCAGGGGCGCAGGGATGGCGTAGTGGAAAGTGTGGCCCAGGGGATCGTACGCTCCCTGGGCTGGTGCTTCCCCTGGCCTATCCGCCAGGACAGGTTCGTGGCGTCGGATGGCTTTACCTTCCCAACGCAGGCTGATATTGACCACCGCTTCGGCGTAGCAGGCGCTCACCTGTCCCTCGCAAATTCAGAAATTCAGGGCGGCTGCCTTCAGCCGACCCTTCGCGGCTTGGGGAAGCCGTGCTCAAAAGAGAGCTGCAGCCATGTACCCCACCACCTGCGAATGGTCGCCGGTCACGTCGCCGGAGTTGGCGTAGCACAGCACGCGCGCCCGCTTGGCCCCCAACTCCTGGGTGGCGAGCATCACGGCGATGACCGGCCCTCCACCGCAGGCCTCGCAGCGGCGAGCGCGCAGATCCTCTGACAGGCCACGGGGATCGAAAGCCTCCACGCGCTCCAGCACCCGCCGGTCCAGTTGCACCGCCCGGTCGTAGGGGTGGAAGTGGGAGAGGTCGGTGCTGGCCACCAGCAGCGCCTTTTCCCTGGTCAGAAGGGGGGCCAGCGCTGAGGCCAACCGTTGACAGGAGCCCCAGTCTTGGTCGCCCAGCATGACCGGCAGCAGCCGGAATTCGCCCAGCACATACTGCAGGAAGGGGAGCTGAATCTCCAGGGAGTGTTCTCCATCGCGCTGGACGCGCACCAGGTTCAGTTCTTCTGCCAGCTCATCTACCAGATCCGTGGCCACTGGCACCAAGCCCAGTGGGGTCTCGTAATAGGCGTAGCTGGTGACCATGTAGGTGCCCATGTACATCTGGTGGATGGGGGAGATAAGGGCCACCAAGTCGAAGTCTCGGCCCTCCAGTTGTTTGTAGGCGTAGGCCGCCACCTGGCCAGAGTAGATGTAGCCCGCGTGAGGGGCGATGAGGCCCACCACCTCTCCTTCCAGTTCCGTCGGCTCCACATTGGCCAGGTATCGCTCAATGGTAGTGCGCAACTCCGCTGGCCGGCCGGGGTACCAGCTCCCGGCGATGACCGAGGGGCGAACTTGAGAGCGATCAACAGCACTCATCGTCAACCTCCTGCTTTAGGAATGCCTCCATGCGAGTCACAAACTGTCGCGCATGGAGCAAACGTGTCTGAGCCAATGGCCTCAGGGGGACAAATCCCAGGTCATAGTCACTCAGCTCCCTTTCACTACGAGCATCATCAAAGAAAGCGCCATACTCTGGTTCAACCAGTCCCGGTTGTATGAGGAACTGGTGAAGAGCGGCTTGGATGCCACTATGTTTACTTCGGCGTATCCCCTGAGACAGCAACGCCGCCGTCGCCGCATAGAACATGGCATAGTAGGAACGGGAGATACAGGCGCGAAATTTACCTGCGGTGAGCAGTAGTTCAGCAGTTTCAAGATCATCGTGACTGTGGCTTAAGAGAAGGCGGATCTCCTCTCTGGTTCCTTCATCCATAGCTCTATCCCTTCTCGTTCCAGATTACGGTAGAAAGAGGTGCGGATGCGTTGGATCATTTCATAATGCTTCTGTCCCACAGTATGTGTTGAGAACACAACATTGTATTCTAACATCGGTTCGAAAGCCAAATGGCTTACTTCTTGATGGAACCGCCAGTCATCGCTCTGGACAACGATCAGCAGGTCAATGTCCGATTCCTCGTCGAAGTCGCCGCGCACCTTGGAGCCAAAGAGAATGACGTGCTGAATCTGGTCGGAGTAACGTTCCCTCAAGCGCGCCAGGAATGTCTCCAGGGCTTGTATTTCGTTTTCAGTCAGGTATGGGGGCAGGTTCACCATGGCTACACCCTATTTCGGCCTTCCGCTTATCCTGATCCGCCAGTCCTCCACCACAACCACCTGGCCTTGCATTCTTTCCTTAGGCACAGCAGCCAGAACTCGGCTGATGGCCTGCCTGGTATTGTTGGGAGTAGGCACACGAAGCCGGATCAGGATGACGCCACTGTGCTCCTTCAGTGGGTAGCTGAGTATGTCCCCAAAATCCTTGTCATGGGTGATGATGATTCGGCCTTCATTCAAGCCCATCCTGATGATGTCATCATCCTCCATGCCCGTCAGGCCGCTCTCGACAATGTCCTTCACATCATGGTCCAGATCGCGCAGCATCCGGATGACGGTACGAGGGATGTTCTCGTCGGTGATGAACCTCACGTTGCAACCTCAACGATGATCTCCTCGTTGGCTATCGTCCTGGCGGCGTAGTCAAGGGCGGCCAGAATGTCCTCTCTTTCCAGATGGGGATGCTCTTCCAAGATTTCATCTATCTCCATCCCTGCTGACAGCATTTCCAGGATGAACTGCACTGAAATTCTAGTGCCCTTGATGATGGGTTTGCCACCCAGGATTCTGGGGTTGAATGCGATCCTATCCATTGGTTTGATCTCCGATCCTGTTCAGTGCTCACAACTGTCGCACGGGATTCACCAGCGTGCCCACGGGCTCGATAGTGATGGATACCACGTCGCCATCTCGCAGGGTGAAATCGTCGGGAGGGATGATGCCCGTGCCGGTGAGCAGGACCACGCCTTCGGGGAAAGCGTTGTCCCGGCCCAGGTACTCGACCAGTTCCGCGTAGGAGCGCTTGAACTGATCGGTGGTGATATGCCCCTCGAAGGCCACCTCCTGGCCTCGTCGGATGGTGCACTCAATCTCTAAAGGCGGGACCTCGATGGCCAGCACGACGGTGGGTCCGAGCGCGCAACAGCCCGTGTAGACCTTGGCCTGGGGCAGGTACAGGGGGTTGGCTCCCTCGATGTCACGGGCGCTCATGTCATTGCCGATGGTGTAGCCCACCAGTTGCAGGTCCGCGTTGAACACCAAAGCCAGCTCTGGCTCGGGCACGCTCCAGGCGGAGTCGCTCCGCACACCAACCGGCGCGTAGGGCCCTACCACTCGATGGGGGGTGGCCTTGAAGAAGATCTCCGGCCGCGGAGCGTCGTACACCCGGCTGTACACGTCCGCCTTCTCCGATTCCCGCTCCCTCGCCTCGCGGCTGCGCAGGTAGGTCACTCCTGCGGCCCATACTTCCTGCTGATCAATGGGGGCCAGCAGGTGAGGTGCGTCCCCCTTGCCCGGCGGCTGGCACAGGGCCTCCCACTCGCTGATCACCGGACAAGAGGGTATTGCCTCCTCTACGAAGGACTCCAATTGGCCACCCAAAGTCTGTGAGTGGGCCAGGAGCCCGGCCAGCGAGGTGAACTCCTCCAGCGCTGAGAGGTCGTACACCTGTCCTTCATACACCGCTCCTAACCTGGGGCTGGCCTCTGGCCGCAATTGAAAACGACAAAGTTGGATCATGGCCTGCTCTCCATAGGACACGGCGAGTTCCCAATCACCTCCTCCAATCCCAGTGCGGCCAGCTTCTCCGGCGTGGGGATACCCTCTACCGTCCAGCCACGGGCCTCATAGTAGCCGGCCAGCATCTGGCCCAAGGGGGGCAACTTGCCCACTGCTCCACCCTCCTGAAAGCGGTGCACGAGGATTCGCGGGGGAAGGGTATCATCCTTGCGGCTCACCCCCAGCCGCACGTTGTACATCCGCTTGAGGTTATATATCCGCTCGCCGATGGTGAGCATCTCCTCGTTGTCCACATCCCACCCCGTGATGGCCCGCAGCCATTCCGTCATGTGGCTGAGCTTCACCCCGCCGAACAGGACGAACTTGCACTGCTTCAGCGAGTCAAAGAGGCACATCAGGTCCTGAGATCGGGCCACCAACTCCCCCGCGCCCTCTACGGCGTAACGGTCCAGCACCTCATGGACCCCGATCTCGGGCATGGTCACCGAACGGGCGAAGATGTGGGAGAGAGCCTGCAGGTGGCAGCCTCCCCGGTTGGAGGTGGCGTAGGCCGGCGCCAGGCTGTAGAAGGCTCGCGGGTCGTGCATGGGCAGCTCCATCCCTTTGGCATGAATGGCGAACTCCTCGGCCTGTCCACCCAACTGGGCTGCCGCTGCACGCACGCCCTGGCCCAACAGCCGGGCCAGCTCATCCTCCTGACGGGCGATGCGCTCCACCAGGGCGATGGCTCCCTGGGCGTCGCCCCAATCCAGCCCCTCCTCGATCAGCCCTCGCTCCTGGGCCTCCATGGCGAAGGCAACGATCGCGCCAGTGGAGATGGTGTCCATGCCGTAGCGGTTGCACAGCTCATTCAGCTTGGCCACCGCCTCGATGTTATCAATGAGACACGTCGCACCCAGGGAAGCGCAGGTCTCATACTCCGGACCAGCGCCCTTCACTCCGGCGTAGGGCCCCTGTGCAATCTCCACCACCCGTCCGCAGCCGATGGGACAGCCGCCGCAGGCGTAAGTATCGGTGAGAATGGTCTCGGCCATGTGCTGGCCGGAGATCCGCTCCGCCCCCTCGGTCCACTGCCCCACCGCCCAGTTGCGGATGGGCATGTCCCCCAGTCGCTCGAAGCTGATCACTCCATTGGCCGTCCCGTATTTGTGCATGTTGGCCGTTCCCTGGCGGATAGTAGGAATGATCTCACGCACCGAGCGCACCAAAGTTTCGCGGTCGGCCAGGGGTGCGCGCTGGCGCCCCTGGCAGGCGATGGCCTTGAGGTTCTTGGAGCCCATTACTGCGCCCATGCCCGTGCGCCCCGCAGCGCGCCCATCGTATCGTCCGCTCATCACCGAGGCGAAGCGCACCCCCCTCTCGCCCGCTGGGCCGATGCAGACCATCTCCGCGCCCAGGTCCAGCTCGTAGGTGTCCAGGCCCCAGAGATGGGAAGCGCCGCGAAGTTCGGCCTGGCCATCTTCGATCCACAGATAGACAGGGGAGTCGGCCCGGCCGGTGATGAGGATACCGTCGTAGCCAGCGCTCTTGAGCGCGCCACCCCAATGTCCGCCGCAGTCCGCCTCGCCCCAGATGCCGGTCAGGGGTGAGCGGGCGGCGACGGCGAAGCGGTTGCTGGCCGGTACAGGGGTGGCGACGAAGGGGCCGGCCATGAAGCATAGCAGGTTGTCGGGGCCCAGGGGATCGGTGGAGGCATCGGTCTCGTCGTACAGGTAGCGGGCCGCCAGCCCGCTGCCGCCCAAGCAGAGCCGGGCCAGGGCCTCGGGCAAGGGCTCATCCCGCAGTTCTCCGGTGGTCAGGTTCACACGCAGGGTCTTGCCGTAGTAGCCGTGGGCCATGATATCCTCCTTACTGGGGGTACTCTGTGCAATGTCAGCTCAGGCTGATTATATCGTGAAGGGGGGTTACTGTCCAGCGTGAGCGGTTCATCAGCTCAACGCCCACAGAGGACTTTCACCCCCTACCTGTCGCCCATGCTGGGTGTACAAGAAAAATCCCCCCTCATTGGAGGAGGGATTCAGGTTATGCGTATGCTCATCCACCGTACAGTAACTCAGCCACCCAGCCAACGCCCAGCTCATATAACTTTCCAGCGGTGGGAGCACCGGTCTCCTTGTCCCAACCATTCATCTCGTAGTAGAGATCGAGCGCCTGGGCTATCTCCTCAGCCGGGATCTTGACCCCCTGCAGTGGGCCGGACTCGAAGGGGGTGGAGAAGCGCCAGTGGGCCACGTCATCTTGAGCGGTGAGCCCCTGCCGGTAGTTGAAGGCCCGAGCCATGGCCATCGCCCGCTCACCCACCTTCATCAACTCAAACAGGGAACTGTTCCAACCCGTCACCCCCTGTACGATGTCGCGTATCCGTTCTCTGTCGTAAGGCATGAACATGCACAGTCCCACACAGTTCCAGAAAACCTGCCAGTCAATGATGTACTTGGCCAGCCGCACTTTCTCCGGGCCCAGGGTGTCGGCCGGCATGGTCTCCAGGATGCCCAGACGGCGTATCTCCCGCATGGCACGCCCCTCTGACTCGTAGGCGCCGTCCCAGACGTTGTGCATGTGATCCGCACCGGTAGGAGAGATGGCGTACCCCAGGTCCTGGGCGAACCGGATGCGCGGCTCGTGCATGGGCATTTCCTGCCCCTTGACCTGCATAGTGTATTTCTCCGTCCCCCGGCCGATCTTCCGCGCCGCCCGCAGGCACCCCTCGGCCAGCAGATCCCCGAACCCCTCCCGATGGGCGATCTGATCCACGAGCGTGAGCATGGCCTCAGCGTTGCCGAAGTGGAGCTCTAACCCGCCGGTGTCCTCCGTGGTGAGCAGCCCTCGCTCGAAGCACTCCATGGCCCAGGCGATGGCCGTGCCGGTGGAGATGGTATCCAGGCCGTAGGCGTTGCACAGTTGGTTCCCGTAGGCGATGGCCTCCAGGTCGTCAATGCCGCAACAGGAGCCCAGGGCCCCCACCGTCTCATACTCCGGCCCGCCGTAAATGGAGTCCACCTCGTAGCGGCCTGTGACCTGTACCTTCCGCTTGCAGTAGACAGGGCAGGCGAAGCAGTTGTCCCGGTCCACTAGGATGGTGTCGGTCATCGTCTCGCCGGTGATCTTCTCCGCCCCCTCGAAGGATCCCTGCTGGAAGTTGCGGGTGGGCAGTGCTCCCGAGTCGTTGAGGTCCAGCAGCCCATTGTCGGTGCCATGATCATGCATCCCGCCCACATGGTCCATGAAGTGATCGCTCAGCCAGCGCGCCGCCTGGCGCACTTTGTCCCGATCAGCGACTTGCACCTGGCCCCTTCCGCGCACGGCGATGGCCTTCAGCTTCTTGGAGCCCATCACCGCGCCCAGGCCGGTGCGGCCTGCAGCGCGGTTGATGTCGTTGATCACGCAGGCGAAGCGCACCCCTTTTTCACCCGCCAGGCCACACTGGGCGACACGGACCCGCTCATCCCTCAGTTCCTCCTTCAGCATCCGATCCACCTCGGCGGTCTTCTTGCCCCACAGGTGGACGGCATCACGGATCTCCACCTGATCATCTTTGATCCACAAATAGACTGGCTCCTCCGCCTGGCCAGTGACGATGATGGCGTCCCAACCAGCGCGCTTCAGCTCCACCCCCCAGAAGCCGCCCACGTCCCCCTCGCCGAAGCCACCAGTGAGGGGGGATTTGGCTCCCACGGCGTTCCGGCCGCTGCCGCCGCAGGGCGCGCCGGTCACCACGCCGGGGGCGAAGATGAGCACGTTGTCCGGGCCCAGGGGATCTGCCCCCGGCTCCACTTCCTTGAGCAGATAGTAGGCGATCAGGCCCCAACCGCCGAAGGTGGTGCGGAAGAACACCTCGCCCGGCCCTTCCACGCTGATCTGACGGTTGAACAGGTTGACGCGCAATATCTTGTTGTTGAACCCGCCGGCCACGTGTTTCCTGCCTCCTTATGTAAAGTAAATACCGATGTTCAGTGGTGGGCTATTATAGTATGAGCCAAGGAGCAAGTCAACTGGACTTTTTACCTCAATCGGCTATACTGAAGGAATCATGGATTGGATTCCATAACACAATAGAGGAGATTTCCTTTACAACGACTGGCTCAGTGACCTCTTCGCCGAGAACCTACGCCCATATGTGGCCGAGGAGAGGCTGCTGAACCTGGTGGACAAGGAGAGGCAGTACGGATGGCGGTCAGGGGGGTGATCTTCGACCTGGGAGGCACCCTGATGTACCTCGATGGGGAGTGGGAGGAGGTGCACACTCGGAATGTGGCCCACCTGCTGGCCTTCCTGCAGGCTGAAGGGCTGGAGCTGGAGGCCGAGGCCTTCCGCCAGGAGTTCCGTCAGCAACGCGAAAGGGCCTACCAGATCGCCCGCGCCACCCGCGTGGAATACCCGGCTCAATGCAGCCTGAAGGAGACGCTGACCGAACTGGGCTATCCAGACCTGGATGGGCATCTCTTGGCTGAGGGGGTGAGAACGCTTTTCCGGTACGAGGAGACCCGGTGGACGGCTTTTCCCGATGCCCTGCCCACGTTGGAGGCCCTGCAGGGGGCCGGCTATCGACTGGGGCTGATCTCCAACGCCTCCGATGATGGCATGATTCAGCGGTTGGTGCGGGCATTGGGGTTCGAGCCCTATCTGCATCCGGCGCTCAATTCGGCGGGGGTGGGCATCCGCAAACCCGACCCCAGGATATTTCAGCTCCTGCTGGAGGAGTGGGACCTGGAGGCCGGAGAGACAGTGATGGTGGGCGATACGCTGGAGGCCGATATTCTGGGGGCGCAGCTTGTGGGCCTGAGCACTGTACTGGCCCTGATGGATGAGAATCCGGCCAATGGCGAGCTACGGGATTGGGTCATCCCCGATGCGACGATCGAGGCATTGGCCCAACTCCCCCCGCTGCTGGCCACCTGGGGAGGGGAGGGAACTTGACCCTGGAAGGACAGTGGGGGTTCTTCATAGCCCGGCTGCGGAAGGCCCTGGCCTGCCCCTTGCCCGGCCCTGAGGCCCAGTTGCGTCTGGCACCTCTCCCCCGGCATAGCAGGTCTCAGACCTACCCCCACGCTGAATGTCCCCCTCAGCCAGCAGCGGTGCTGATTCTCCTGTATCCTCACAATGGGGTGCTACACCTGCCCTTCACCCGCCGCACCGACATCGTGGCCACCCACCGAGGGCAGATCTCCTGGCCCGGTGGTGCTCAGGAGGGGGAGGAATCGTTGGTAGGAACCGCTTTGCGGGAGACAAAAGAGGAGCTGGGCGTTGACCCGGCAGTGGTAGAGGTACTGGGTCAGCTCACCCCTCTGCACACCGGAAGCAGCGGCTACCTCATCACCCCGGTGGTGGGATGGGCACCGGCCCGTCCCGCTTTTCAGCCCGATCCCCGCGAGGTCGCGGAGCTATTGGAGGTGGAATTGGCCCTGCTGTGTGCACCGGGCGTGCTGTGCCAGGAGCGTTGGCCCTTCCAAGATGGGCAGAGGTTAGTTCCCTGCTATCGTCTAGGGCCAGAGATCGCTATCTGGGGGGCCACGGCCATGATCCTGAGCGAGTTTCTGGCGGTGGTGGAGAGGGTAGGAACAACGGATTGGCAGGGTTTGGGGGCGCGATAGCCCCGCCGGGGCCGAAGAAGGTAGGCATGCGCTTTGCGCACCGGCAGCCGGCCATAGGTATCCAGCAAGCCTCGTAGACGAGCATGCCCAGAGGATGTCAATTCGCCAGCTCCCTGGCGGTCCAGCAATTCGTGTATCTCAGCCTGTTCGGCTGCAGTCATCGTCGCACACGCTTCTCGCCAGAGAGCAGCGTCATCAAAGCTGGCTAACTTGGCCAGATCGATCGCCTCCTCCGGCGGAACATCGTCAAGAGGGGGCAGCATATGGGCGATGCTGTCCCGCAGTATGGCTTCCAGTGGCTGTTTAGTTACTTCGGCCACCTGACGAGCAAAGCGATAGAGAGGCTCAGGAAGTTCGATGGTGACGGTTTGCATACTCGTTGCTCCTCCCAACAGAAAACTTACACTTCTGGCTGCCGCAGTATTTGGCGCTCGATTCCTTCAACGAGGAAGGGCAGGTTAGGGCGGGTGAAGCTTAGATCGGGAGCCGGGACGCGATGGTGCTTGATATCCGGCGGCACATGCTTGTGATGGGGATAAGTAGATGCCAGTGTCGGATCATTGGGGTGAGGCCACGAGTCATACCAGTATAGTTTATCCTTGCCAGGGTAGCTGGCGCGACAGTATTCGGCGGCCTCGGGGAGTGGGCTTTCAGTGAAAGGAGCATGACATCGCGAGACTTCATAGCGGTACACTTCAATAACTCCCTCCTGAAAGTTCAGCAGTTCGTACACGCACAAGACAAGATCGTCACCCAGGGCTACCAGGCCAGCTAGTCGTGCGGTGTCCAGGCCAGGAGGAGCCAAGACGAGTGTGCTAAGGCGAATAGAAGGGTAGCGCGTTGGCAGTGTGTAGACCAGTTGCTCGTACTGGGTGCGGACCAACATAGAGCATCTCTCAAGCGGGAATGAGCGTACGGCGCAATTGGTCCGCCAGTGGCTGCTCGCGCAACAGTTCGCGGTAGTCCTGCTCTCGGCTTAGCCACACCTTGTATAGACCGTGCCATTCAAGGAAATCGTGGAAGTGTGGCTCTTCACCATTGTCAAACTCAGAGAGTTGGCCAGATTCCATTGCCTGGTAAAAGTCCTGCGATAGAATACTGTACTTATCTTCGAAGGTGCGCAGTTGCCATTCAATCCAATGGATCTCGCGGATCAGTTGTTGCAGTTCCATTGTTTGCTACTCCTGAGAGTTTGTGCAGATGACTTGTCACATCAAAACGGAATCCAGCTAGCCGATCTATCCATTCCTTGGCCTCACTGTCCTCCCAAACGAGGAAAAGCTCTTGCGCCAGCCGACCTATCGGCGTTCCCGAACAGACCCAGAACAATCCCCACAGATGTCCGCCCGCTGCCCAGTGCGCTTCCACATGAGCTGGCATGCTCGTGCGATTGGAGGTGACCAGCGCCCGATGTGATAACTCCAGGTAACGCAACACTTCTAAGTCAGACGTTCCCAATGGCAGTGCGCCCGGCTCTCCCACGCGCATCACGTCAATAGTGGAATTCAAGCGAAGCAGGGCCACTTTGAGCCGAGGGGACTCGTTCTCATCTAGCAGGAAACGCACCTTCATGAGGCTGCTATCTGCTCTCTCGCTCGTTGGGCTTTCAGTGCGCGCAGGCGTTTCATGACAGGTGGAGGATTGGAGGCCCATTCCTGGTAACGCTGTTCGCGCCAGGCTGCCAAGCGTGAGAGATAGGCATCCATCTCAGACCGGTTGTGCAGGTAATGGGTGATCGTGGTGTGAATCTGCTCCAGGTTCAAGGTGGGCAAATTGGCGGCAATCTCTTCCGGTGTGTAGCCCTCCAGGTAATAGTAGAGCACATCATCAATGCCGATGCGATGCCCTTTGATGCGGATGTCATCAGGGCTGAGAAACTCAAAATAGTCTTCCAACTGCATTCGTCGGGGGGTATTCATCGGCGTTGATTATAGCGTAGAAAATCGGACAGGGCAATTAGGCCTGGTAAGGCTATGTCACATCTGATTGGTCCGACCTGCGTCCGTCGAGGTGATGCCTCTTTAGCGCTGCCGCCTGTGGGTGGAGGGCGGGGAAAGGAAGTGGACAACATTTGCAGAGACCACAGATGTGATGTATCACACAGTTATGGTACATATCGTCACCTGTCATAAGCCAAGTGACACCCAACCGTGAACAGGAGGTCAAACGATGAAAGCCAAGAAGCGACTCAACTTCAGCATTCCCCTCTGGTGGCCTGATGGCTCAGCCTGGCGCCGTCTGGCCCGCTCATTTCTCCCCAATCCTGGCACCCTACTCATCCTGGCTCTCTTTCTCCTGGCCCAATCCGTCGGTGCCCTGCCCCTCAAAGCCCCGACCGCAACTAGCACCTCCACTGGCACCATCTCCTACCAGGGCCGCTTGGCCGACGCCGACGGCAATCCTCTCACTGGCACCTACAACATCGAATTCCGACTGTATGACGTGCCCACCGGTGGCGTACCGCTGTGGACCGAACTCTGGACCGGCCCCAACGCCGTCGAGGTCTCCGACGGGCTGTTCAACGTTATGCTGGGCAGCCTGACTCCCATCTCGGCTGAGGCGGTCGAGGAAAACGACACCCTGTACCTGGGCATCACCGTGGGCACCGACGACGAGATGACGCC
>Ga0172363_10000771_pt1 | contig 25131 bp, 23 predicted proteins | sample LakKivs2_kivu2a2_FD_114541 | JGI IMG/M metagenome (GOLD analysis project Ga0172363, IMG submission 114541) | Sediment microbial communities from Lake Kivu, Rwanda - Sediment s2_kivu2a2 | ecosystem: Environmental > Aquatic > Freshwater > Lake > Sediment | place: Rwanda: Western Province, Lake... | reverse complement strand
GGTTCGCAGTGGACGCATTCGAGTCCGCGGCTTGCTGGGCATTTGCGTTGGTTGATGTCTGGTCCTCTGTCTAGCATGAGGATGTTGAGTTTGTTTTTTTCTGTTAGTTCGATGGCTGAGAATATTCCTGCTGGGCCTGCGCCGACGATTATTACATCATACTTCAAAGAGCGTATTCTCCTGAAACCCAGAAGTAAGTGTAACAACTTGCATATATTTTTAGCGAGTAAGCTAATGTTGAAAAGCGGTCTGTGTCTTAGAAGCTCGTTATTTTTGTATGTGGGGCACGAGGCAGAGAAACTTCAAGGTTTTTTTGCCGTTATTTTTGAGTTGATGCTTTTCGTTGGGGGAAATGTAAATGACGTTGCCAGCGCTAATCTTTCTTTCTCCTTCTTCACTGACCACGAGTCCTTCGCCTTCTAAGATGAAGACTTCGTGTTCCCAAGGATGATTATGAAATGGACTGTGTCCTTTTGGTTCCATCTCGAAAAGTCTCATTGCAAAGTTTGGAGCACCCATTTCTTTGGTGATGAGCCATCGCACTTTTAGTTTTGAGGCTCCTTCGTCTGCACTCTTTGCTTCCACATTCTGATAATGAAATACCTTCATTCAATATACCCCTAAACCAGAAATCTAGATTCTTCTTACGCTAATATAAAACTACCCCAGTTGTGTATAGTAAGCACATTTTACTAGTAAATAGGTGCTGAAATCCCGCCCCCGACGCCATTTTACCAGTAAATTTTGAATAGAAACGACACAATAATGTACTTGGTGTTCTTGTGGGGAAGACCGAAAGCATCAAAGAGAGAGCAATATACGTCTATCTTCCGTCGGTGGAGCACAAAGAGAGATGGGAGAAGCATTCCGAGAAATTGGGTGTCAGCATTTCCAAGTTTGTTATAGAGTATGTTGAGAATTCGTTAAGGCAGGAAGAGGAGCCTGATTACAAGTCTCGGAGCGAGCTTTGGAAGGAAAACAATTAGCTGAACGTGGCGTGCATATACTTGGTAGTAGCAGAAGAAGCACCACTATGCACCCATACCGGTTTCTTTTTTGACGAAGTTAATTTCCTCTTCTGTTAAGTCATAAAGCTTGAATACTGCATTGTCGATCTTCTCGTCGATTTCTTGCATTTCCTTATCCATTCTTTCCTTTTCATTAATGGCTTTTAGGTAACCATTCATAACTTTGCTGATGGCTTCCATGTTCTTTGCTTCGTTTTTATCGAACCGCGGTATAGGCGTGCTAAGAATCTTTGATGAGAGATTCCCAGTGGATTGCCACTTTTTACGGTTCATTACCACGTGGAAAATGAACCTTCGCAGGGTCTCGTTCTCAATCCTGAGTTTGAGAATAGCAACATTTCTAAAGTCTTTCTTTTCTCCATCCTCGGTATCAGAGTAATCAGCGCTAAATATCAGCCAATCTTGGGCCTCCTCAGCAGTCACATTCCTGATTAAGCCTTTTGCCGTGCGGTTGAGTATCAGCTTCTTATCCACAGGCAAACGGTCGTAGAAGAACCTGAGCGTGACTTGGTCCGCTATGGGTTCCCAATATCGCTCAAAATCTGCGACAAGTTTTAGTGGCTCGTGCTTAAGCCGCATCATCCTCTCTACAAGTTCAATGAATGGTCTTTGCTTCTCCTTAGTTAGGGGATATACTGGTAACCTTTTGGCATACCCTTCATAGAAATCCATAGACCTTATTGCGTTGCTATACAAGAACTTGTAGGCATAGTGGGAGAAGAGTCTTGAGTTTAGTAACGCCAAGACATATCTGTAGTCAAAGTCGGCATTGGTGACGAATATGTTAGTCACAGTATTAAACGCGAAAGCACCGTTGCCTTCGTAAGCAGCCATCAGAATTATGTGCGGTTGCGGTTTCATCACATGGGCGACAATTCGTTGAGTGACTATGTGTGGTTTCATGAAATTCTCGATTTGGTTCAGATAAGGCTTCATCTGCGGTGCTTCGCGTGAAAAATATAGGCTTCCTCTAATGAAGTAACGTTGAATATCGTCACCTCTGAGGATCCTAAGGTCACCCTCTCTAGGTGTTTCTCGGAAGCATTCAAAGCTCTGGATTCCAGCTCCCAACCTTATATCAGTGACATCCTCGAGTGTCAAACGGTGACTCATCATTTTGCTCCGTATACTATATGCCAACGGATTAGGTTCAAGGAAAATTAAGTCACTATCTTGACTCATTCTCTGACTTGCCTTTGCTGTTAGTACAATGGTCTGGTCTCGAAGGTCACCTATAGAATATTCACTATCTCCGACGAGCTTAGCTTTGTTAAGCACAATAATGGCTTGCTCGAGGAGGACATGCTCGAAAGCTTTCCCACAATCTATTGCCTTCTGTAAAGTGGTTTGCTCGAAGATTTTTAGGCGGGTCTTATTCCACGACTGAGTGTAAGCCAAGAGTTTGGGAACGATAAGTCCCACATAGCCTTTAGGCCTCGTGAGTCTGAGAGCTTTACTGATGAAAACGGCAGCGACGTTCATCATTCCACTTTGGATATCTTTGAAGTCCTCAGAGAATCGAATCGGGTTGTCCTTACGCACCTTGAAATAGGGCGGGTTGCCAATGACAACATCGAAGCCACCATTGGTGAAGATGCCAGCGAATTCTGTCTCATAATGGAATGGCTTTAGAGACGTGGTTGTCTTCTGCGGAAGCTCCTTCAATTCAGGTTCAGAGCCAGAGAGTAGTGAATTACCGATTTTTACATTCACTCCCAGTATTTGGGGCAGTTTCTCTCCTTTCTTCAAGGCCTTTAGCATAAGGTTGACAGCTGCTATTTCCGCAGCTTGAGGATCTAAATCTACACCAAAGAGGTTCTCGTTAAGAATCCTATTTTCTACATTCGACACAACATCAAAATGAGGCTCTAAGGTATTCCGATTCTCTGCCGACAGAACTCTCTGATTGTAAGCATCATACCATTCTTTGATAACATCAAACGCTTTAATTAGGAATGAACCTGAACCGCATGCAGGGTCAAGAACCTTTATTTTGGATACATCTTCGGGTTTCCTGCAAGTTTTGAGGAGTTCCCCCAAAGTGCTCCTTACGATATAGTTGACTATATAAGAAGGCGTGTAGTAGATGCCGCTACGCTTTCTCTCCGCTCGACTCTCCACTACAACAACTTCTCCCTCTTCAGTCTCCGAAAGAATATGCCCTATGTAATCCTCATATATTGCGCCTAAAACGTCTGCAGAAATGAGGTCAAAATTATACTTGTAAAGAACTGAGAGAATGCGTTCCAAAACGCCGTTATCGATAGTCAAGTCCTCGCATTGATGAGGCTCGAAAAGCTTGCTATTATATACTTGGTCAAAATCGCGAAATAGACTTTTGAGGCTCCTCATAAAAGGCGTGGGTAGTCCGCGGTTTTGCCACGACTCAAGCTCTTTCCAGAGGCTATCGCCACCGATTATTCCTCTGTCCTCTGCTACACGTATTACAAGAATTCGGTCGAGTATTTTTTGAACAGACTCTTTGATTATTCCTCTGTCTAATCCGTAGTTGTTTTTTTCAATCGTGCTTACGAGGAGTCTGCGGCACTCGAAGAGATCGTTCAATATTTCTTTGTCTATCTCACTTCTTGTCCTGCGCTTTTCGAGAGTGTCCAGCTTTCCAGACAAAACACTCTCTTTGGATAGTAGCCAGAGTTGCTCCAGAACCGAAGCATTCAGATAGTGATCATAAGAAAATTTGAATACCAATCCGTCTTCTGGTTTGACTGTATGGGCATAGTATAACCTAATCTCCTTGAAATTGCTGAGAATACACCAATCTACCTTCAGATGCCACGCATACCGCGTAGCTTGGTAAGGAAAGCTCTCCTCCCTGCCACGTATAACGCGTGTAGAGTCCAGGTCTTCAGCAAGCTTCTTGATTTCCACGATAACCTTTGGAGCTTTCCTTACGTTTAGAGAGTAGTCAGCAGGTCCAGTGAGTGTTCTTTTCTGTTCTTTGACTTCATCAATGTTTTTTGTGTCCCATCCAAGTGCCTCCAAAAGTGGAAGAATGAATTTTGAACCTACGTCTGCCTCGCTGAATTGTGGGATCTTGCCAGCGGCAGCGACGTCACTGTATCTTTTTACTAATTCTGCAATTTTGCTTCTATATTGCTCTCTGTCCACCATAATTAATACATGACGAAAAACACTATTAAAGCTATCATACTACGTCCCAAAGACCCAGCCCGCACTCAGTTCTGTTGACCCACTAGCCACGATTCCGATCCTTCTCAAATTGCTCACCACAAGTAAGATTCTATGCTCTCATCTAAAAAGCGTTTAGCGTTTGGTTTCAGGCGAGCGCCAAGACGCGTATTAAGCCTTGCAGAAAGTGTCGGTCAAGGACAACTGCCTTTTCATCAAAATATCAAGGGTCTTGTTTACAAATTCAGGCATGTACCCGCCCATTTTTTCTTGAAGTTCCTTCATAGGCTGGACCAGATCAATTCCTGCAACTTTATGCCGACAAAATCCGAAGAGAAACTACAATGGAGATTGTCCTACCTTTGCCAGTCAAAGGCGAAGGAGGATATCAGTATGACATACTGTTGGCTACAAGAAAGACTCATGGAGGAAGCCCTTGGATCTATGCAACTCTTCCACCCATCACACTCTTCTCTCCACCAACTCTGCCAAAACTAGGACGATAGAAAATGACACAATCCGATGGAGAAGTTTTGTCTTGAAAAACTCCCAAAATATCAGATAGACGATCTTCTAGAGCCAAAGGGTGAGAGCATCTTCACTATATCCAAGTATTCTAACCATGCTTAATACTACCCTAACGACTAGATTTTCAGATAATCCCTTCTAATGTGTGAAACTTGTAGATTAATAAGCTAGTGCTTCAGACAACATTCTCACTGAGTCTCAAGAGGTTTGATAGTTGATGCATTTTTCTTTTTCAATTTTTCATACAACCTCTTGGAAATCACCTTGTCAGCATAGAGTTCATCAATACTGCTCTGAAGGTAGTCTTTAGAGAATGGGATCAATACATTTTGCAACCAATCGTGATACTGTGCTGCCATGTCTTTTGTTGCCTTTAAGATATTCCTAGTTTGGAACTCTGTATCATGGAGAAATCTTTCTGCAGATTCTAGCCAAGTTTCAACTTTTGATTTTGCTATTTCAGATGGTGAAGTCCATTTTCCATCTCTCCTATCTACATATAGAGCTGCAAGTCTTTCATTCCACAAATCTTTCTGTGCCTTTTCGAGATTTTGGGCCATTTCAACAAAATTGTCAATATCAAGCGGGTTGTCTGGACGTTCTGGGTGGAAAACTCGATTTCTTCTCTTTGCAAAAACGTCTTCCATGGCTGATGCAGTAATATAAGAAATAAACAAATCTAGTTTTGGATCATGAGAAACTGCGTCTCTTTTAGCTTTTCTAGTTCCCCATAATCCACTCTTCATTCCGGCATAAATGAGAGCCTTGCTTGTCTCTTCTGCTGATGAAACAACAAGGAACATAGCATGTCCAGCACTATCATTTTTCAACAAAAGTCGGGCGTCTTTGAGAAGACATTTTGCGTTATCAAGACATCGCCTTACCCCTTCTTCAATATCCGAGTTCGAAATTTCCAAAGGATGACACCTGTTTTCCAATAGTAGGAAACCATTTTTTAATCTAACTCTAATCACGCTGTTCTGTTATCCCGAGGGATGTCTCATCACATTTTGCGAGTAACCAGAAATCTATTGCAACCAGATTAAGGTTATAAGCCATTTTTGCCATAGCAATTACAGACTCCACATGTATAACTTATTCTTAGGGCATTCCACATCTCTACTGCTTCCTTACATATTGATATTCGTGACAAAGGGTAGCCTGCAGAGTTCAGTTTGTCATAAAAGAACTGATATATTTCCTTTCTTTGTTCAAAAGATAATTTCTTGCCCCAACCTGTGTCTTCCTTGAAAAATTGTGTCCATGACATATCGACACCTGCTTCCTTTGCATATTTGATTGTTTTCCAAAGACCTCTTGGTGTCCCAAGAATAATTCTACTCGGCTTGAGGTTCTCGAATATTCGGTCAAGTAAATTCCCGTAATGTAACTTCCAATCCACTACGGGAAAGATGGGGTCAATCCTTATTCTCGTGTCATACTCAGAAATACTAACGAGTTTAGCAGCTTCAATTCTCTCCTCTGGAGGGGGGGCACTTTTTTCCCATAATTTTGCAACAACTGGGGTATTAATACTCCAGCCACATATCACTTGTTTTCGTGGTTTTTCCAAAAGAAACTGAATATTTCTTACCCCAAACTTTGTAAGTAGGTAAATTTTGTGCCTATTCTGTTCTTCAAATTTGTCAACTATCGGAACCATCATTTTAGGGTTCATTAAAGCATCTGACAACTCACCTGCATTAAATAGTCTTGGCGTAGATATTTTCTTAAAGGCTTCATTCAAGGCTTCTAAAACATGTTCAGTTTTCACGTATTGAGGCTTCATTCTTCCTCGAGTGGTTCCTCTTAGGTAGCAGTAGCTACAGTCTAATGGGCACCCGTACGCCCATCTTAACTCCCAGAATGTTCCGCAGGCTATGTTTGAAGGAGTCTTGTGAAAAGGTACAACAATGCGATTTCCTTTCCAAGCAAGCTCGGAGATATCTGGAAAGCGACTTACCTCTGGATGCCTTATTTTTTGAATTACGCTGGGATTTATATACTGTGTTATTTTTTGTGAATTTCTCGCTGCTTTCTCTCGTTTCTCTTTTTTAATTGTTTTCCACGCCTTGAAGGCAGCTTCTCTATGTTTTTTCTTTTCTTTGAGAGGTGCCATAATGAGTCCCATTCCTGCAATGCAATTCTTTTGCCATAAATTTCACTTAGGGCCTCATATCATTTTCCTAAGATCGCCAAGTTCTACTAAATTGAGGTGTTAATCAATCGTTTTTTCGGTGTTTTTCACTAATGCAACTACGCCATATCTCTTTTGCCACACATTTGCGTGAACATTGTATTCTCTGTCTTTAAATGGATAAATGTCATACGCCTTCTTATCTATTGAGTTTTCAAAAGTCTGGAAATCGAAAGTCTCTCCATATGAGATTATGAAGTTGATCTTTTTTGAGTGAGAAAGTGTCAGAATAGTGTTGCATACATCTGGTTGAACCAAGGAGCCAAAAACGATGTCATTATACTTGCATGAATGCGCCAAGTAAGTTTTGGCATCTGCGTGAACATATTCTACTTCCGCAATAAAGTCTTTGTTAGTTCTCTCCAGTAAGGTTCTCGCAGATTCAAATGCTTCTTTGTTGATTTCGATCGCAGTCAATTTATAAATAGGTTTAGATGGAGATTTTCCCTTATTTCTCACACATCGAGAATAGTGAAGAGAACTAAATCCTAAATAAGGTCCTATTTCGTAAACATTGCTATTCTGATTACTTAAAGCAATAGAGGCTGCCAAGGAAGCAATTTTTAATTCGTGAGATAGCTCGTATGCAATATGTATTTGGTCTTTCTTATTCAATTTTGCGAATTTTTTGATTAACTCCTCAGCTGTACTTTCTTCTGATAGACCAAATAAAGCAATTCTCTTCATCGCTAAAATAAATGCAGAATCTTCGTGACCATAAAAAGGGAACACTAAGCTTCCGTCCTTATATTGAGGGTTGATTTGGGAAAACATGCCCTGAAATGGAGCATGTGTCTTCATTAGTCTCTTAAGAGATTGACGCCCGTACTTCATCATATGACATTCACTTAACCATCATTTCTTTTTCTGTAACGTAACCGCGGCCTTTACAAGTGGGACAAATTTTCTTAATTATCTCTTCATCCTCAGTAAATTTGCGACCTTTTTCGACTTCGTCTGCAACTTCTTGAATGGATTTTTTAGGTTGACCGTTTGACTTCGTGACGATTTCTCTGACATCTCGATGCGAATAAATTTTGATTGTTTCATCCTTCTGAGCCTTTCTTGCCCTTTCAACAATCATAGCATAAAGTTCACTTTTTCTTTTTGCCCGATTTGTGCTAGATATCTTCTCTATTTCTTCAACGTGAGTTGAAGATAGCGGCTTTTTAGGTGTCGGTTTTTTCGGATATTCGGATAACTCATTTTTATATTCCTCGGGAATATTAAGGAGGATTAAAAGTGAATGGAGTTGCGTTGAAGAGATTTTTAACTCATCGCAGATTTCCTCTTCAGTTTGACCTTCATCTAGCATTTTCCTAATGATCTTGGCTCTGTCAATTCTAGTCATGGGTAACGTTTCATTATCCAGTAACGCAATAATCGGCAATTCTCTATCGCTTGCCTCATAGACTATACACGGAGCAAATTCTCGATTTAGCTTTTTTAATGCAAGAAATCTATGGACTCCTCCTGCACAAAGAAACTTGGAACCACTAGGAACCACTGCGAGTGGAGTAACATAGTCATGTGTGGCTATCTTTGCGGCTAGGTTATTCACAAAAATGTCATCTACGGGTCTAGTTACATAAGGATCTATTTTTTCCAATGAAATTTCCTCAAACCCTAACCTTTTCATCCCATTTCACCTTATAGCTACTCGAAAATGATCTCTTGTTTCTCCTTTGATTTTTCTAACTTTCTTCCCAATTTTCTGCATTTCAAATTCTAAAACAGAAAGAAGGTTCTTGTCATTTTTGACATGAAATCCTTTTTTGGCATATGCTCCAGTCATTATTCTTCTTGAAAAAGGTCCCCATTCAATTCTTGGCAAAGTTAGAGTCACATGGTAAGCTAGAGAACAATAATGTTGAAGCGTACGCAAGCAGATTATCTCGCTAATATTTGAAGGATCTACGTTTACGAAAGAGCCATTGATAAATTCATCTTGGAGAGGAGGGTAATTCGCGTCAGCGCAAACTAGATGAATATTTGAGAAATCGCATGTGTTTGTTTTAGCTCTTAAAATACGTTTTTTGTTAACCTCTAATCCCACAACTATTTTAGAGTAGCGTCCACCAATTCTTAGTGAACCTTCTTGAGGTATGTTTTCAGAGCCATAAAAGTTCCAACCAATTCCGCAGTGAGTGTCGATGAATTTCTTCGGTTTTTCAGAAAACATTATTCTCTCGAGCTCGACATTCTTAACGATTGAAAAGGCTGAACAATACTTCATTTTAATCCTCAAAGATAAAGCTGTGGGTCGGGTATTGTGCGTCAAGCCACTCCTTATCATTCTTGTAGCCATGTCTGGTTAAGGGGTACATGCCCATTATACCCACCCACTCCTTTTTCATGATGTCCCTCATTATTTCTCCACCTCTCACTGAGTTTGATCCATAGACTAAATAGTAAAGGGGGCCTCTCGTTAGAACGCTTCTTATCAGGATTGCGCCTTTATATTGGTAATCCGTTAACCTTTCTGAGATGTATAACCTTGCGAATCCTCGATAATCGCCTGGATCCAGAGTTTTCCAATTATCTGTTCCACAGAAATTCGTGAGGTGACTAGCCATTTTAAGTGAAGATGACGCTTCCGGATAATCCTTAAAAACGCCCGCGCATCTCATTATCGTGAATGTCGGTACGTTTATTAGAACTTCTGTTCTGGGGAACTTCGCTATTTTTTCAACTGTTTCCCATTTCAGCTGGACGTATGCACCGTACATCAGGCTGTCAGGATCAAGGAAGCAAAAGACGAATTTCCTGCCTTTCGGTATCATCTTCAGAATGTCGTCTATCTTCTCATTGCAGTCACCATGATATAAGGTCACATTAGAGTAATCTTGTGTCGATTGTTGCAACAACTTGTAGTTGCCAGGATCTATTTCTACTACATAGCATTGAAAACTTGGTTGAATTTTCGCAGCAACCAATACGGAGCCATCATCATGCTTCCTCGTCTCGAAGTCAATAACTTCACCTGTTCCTCCATGTGTGTCAATATATGCAAAATTCTGGTATTTATCACTGAATATCTTGCAGGCACCGAGATATTTTCTGAGTATTGAATGTTTTCTATGGGAGTGTGCCTTTACCTCCAGAAAACTCACATGATCACCAAACGCAATTGCATTTACACTTTGTGTAATCTAGTCCCAACTCTTCCAGCATTGACCTTGTTTCTTTGCACATCGCTATCCTCGACTTGTCAAAACCAAATTCGGCAAGTTTGTCATAAAAGAAGAGATATATTTCTTTTCTTAGCGGAAATGCTATTTTCTTCCCCCAACCCGAATCCTCTGAAGGGTTGTCTTCAAATGCTAGTTTCCACCATGAAGAATCCTTTGAAAACATCCTAGTTTTGGCTAGTCCTCTCGGAGTCCCTAGGGTGATTCTGTCTGGATCGCTAGGCAACTTTGAAAGCAATAGATAGACTAAATCTTCATAGTGTTTCTGCCAATCTTGGATCGGGAATATGGGGTCTATTCTCACTCGCACTTCGTCTCCAATTTCGCTGACAATCTTGGCAGCCTCGATTCTGTCCTCTGGTGGAGGCGTCATATGTTCTAATTGCCTCCATGTTTCATGGGCGTTCAGACTGAAACTGATAATAGTCTGTTTTCTGGGTTTATCATCAAAAGGCTCTAAATTGGCTGACTTTGTGAGCAGTAATAGTTTGTGTCTGCTCTGTTCTTCAAACTTATCTGATATTTGCCTTATTCTGTGAGGAAATACTAAAGAATCGGTTAATTCGCCACTGTTCAATATCTTTGGATTGCTTTGATGGTCTTTGAAGAACTCGTCCAACACTGTAAAGATCTGGCCTAAAGGACGAGGCCAAGGCTTCTTATTTCCACGAAATGTTCCTTGCAAATAGCAATAAGCACAGTTAAATCTGCATCCATAGGCCCAGTTAAGCTCCCAAAAATGAGGACAAACTATGTCTGAAGGTGTCTTGTCAAAGTATCTTATTATTCCTCCTCCGTAGCTCCTCTTGAACTCGGGATGAACCCTTAGTTGCAGCCTTTGAGTCATGACGGCGTCCTCTCGACCTTGTGAGTTCTTCCAGGCTCACAATGAATGAGACGCAACACAGCCCCACATTTAGGGCACTCAACCTCACCCACATCAACCTCATCTACCATCTTTGCCGGGACTTCACCCCGCTCTTTTGTTTCTCTGCCAGCTCTCAGACCTGCTTCAACAACTTCTGGCAGAACTTCCTCCATAGATACTTTCCTTTCTTCAGCCACCCGATCGAGTTCCCTAGCGAGTCGTGGAGGCAGATAGGTTTCCAAAGCGACACCTGTCTGTCTGGCTAACGCTTCATCTTTGATTTCTTCTACAGGTTTTTCAGGGTACATCTTGAAACGATCAATGACACGCCTTGCATCCTCTTGAGGGAGTTCTATGACAGTCTTTGAAAGCTCAACTCGTTTTGCATCCAATTCCTTCTCAGGTAATATTTTTCTAACTTCTTCAGACTTCAACGCAGACTCTATTTCTGCCAAGTGTTTTATTGGTGCTACACCCTCTTTTCTCTCTTCATCTCGGGGATACGCCTTCATGCTCTTGATTATTCCAGTTGGCCTTAGTTTTACCAATGATTGGTAAGCGGTTACTAAAGTCGAAACCCATTGTTGGCTTTTCCCTACATGTCTGGCAAATGCTTCTTGCGTCCATCCTTTGGGGTTCAGTTCATGCAGTGACAAGAACGTTTCTGCAATTTCCTCTTCAGCTAGATCTCCTCTTTGAATATTTTCGGTCAAAGACGCAATTATTGCCTCGTCGTCACTCATTTCCTTAATGATACAGGGAATTTTCTTCAATCCGATTGCCTCAGCAACTCGGTACCTTCTGTTCCCTACAATTATTTCGTATTTGTTGGTGCGAGTAGGCCTAACAATCAAAGGCACAAGTATTCCGACTTGCCTAACACTGGCAATGAGTTCCGAGAGGTCTCCTGCCTCTTTTCTGACATTACATTTCCCAACGAATAATCTGTCAATTTCCACTTCAGTTACTTGAGACATTTATTTTTCCTCGTTCTTTGTCCTACTTTATATTTCTACGTTCCCCTTTATTCGTTTTTCTTGTGTCCCATGCTTTTTTGCTATCTCACTTTTTGCTTGGCGTCTAATGTCTATCCATAATCTAGTTCCTCTATCCTTCTGAACCAGTAAACCCTATCCACATCTTCCCGAACGTCAACAACACCTTAACCCCATTAATCAGAAAAGAGAATTGACTTAAACAAGCTCGAAGACTTAAAGGCTAAAATCGAAGAATTAGAGAAAAGAATAGAGGAGTTGAGTAGGGTTAAGGAAAATCTCGAAGTCGAGTATGATGCAAAAAACCGTCTCATCTGAAGAAGAAATAATCGGACTAGCTAGGCTCGGTTATGACTGCCAACTTATCGGAGTAAATAAATGGTTGATGAAAAAGCAAACTTAATTTCTAGGTGGGACGAAACCTTGGAAACGGAAAATCAAGAACGAAAAGATATGTGTCGTCCAGATTCGATTAAAGACAAATGTTACAGCAAGAAAGCGGGGGCTCTGAGAAATTGGAGATTTTACTTGTGGATTGATCCAAAAATAAGAGAGCTACTCATTTTTCTGCATGCTAAAGGTTTTCAAACAATTTCAAGTTGCCAAGGGCACCCAGAGTCTTTAGGTTTTTACGGTCCGACAGGTTTTTACATTACATTTTTCGTTCCTTCTCTTGATAATTTGTGGGAACTTAGGAAAATATATGGAGCCTTGACAAAAAGAGTGGAAAAGAAGTTGCCACAATACAGGTTAAATACGTTGAAGTTTATTGAAGAATGGAGTACCAGAGGTCGACTTTATGTGAAAATAGAGGTCACAAATCATTCTTGGACGGAGGAAGATTACGAGATTCTACGAAAATCATTCACTGAAATAGTAAAGAGAAAAATGGCAAATGTAGAAGAAATTATGGATAGGATGAAGGAAATTGAGATGAAAACAAAGGATGCTTTGGAAAAAGATTCATTCCTAGCAGGGCTTATTGAGAAGCGAAGCGGACAAAATTAACCTTTAAGATTCAATAAATAAATTCACGAATGTGTCTTGTGCTTTCGAGACAGAGTAGCATGTAGGTAATAGTTTGGAGGTTATAGCCCTGTTAAGACTTGTATGTCGCCCTTTGAATGGTGGCTCTGAAGATTAAGTTCGAACTTTCGCCAAGCATAAATAGAGCGTCTTTTTACTGGTAAATTGGGGTTCGAATCCCTTTCCCGGCGCCTTTTTACTATTTAGGGTTCGTTTCTGGGCTATGTTGGGCAAAAGCGTTCACTTTGGGCTCGATGTATTGGAAAATATTTTGCTTCATTATAAATAAAGGACTTGAACCGATCTAGGCCCTAGGTCTGGTAGAGAGCATATACACATTTGAGGCTCCAAACTTTTCTGATTTGGCTTTGCCGAAGTGTTTTTTGGAATTGTCAATTTAAGTTGGCAAAGATATCATATGCAAGTTAAACAGTACAAGTAAGAGCACCCAAAGGAGCATGAACGTCAAAGAAATGCAGCAGAGTAACGTCGATCCAGTGGGGGCCTTCATCCTCAAAAGATACGTGTCTGGCCTCAACGTATCAATTCCATATCTGTCTTCGATCGCCCTAATTCTGTTTTTGGCAGCTATTGCTATGCACTTAAACCTGTAGGTGTGTAGAAAAAACTCCAAACTCACAAAGAAGCCAACTATTGAAACCGCCGAAATGGCTACAATTGACTTGAGTGTGAACAGAAAAGCAAGTATTCCACTGACTAGCAATATCATAATGTTGGCATGAGTTTCTAAGAGATCATCTATCTTGTGATAATCCTCGTAAAGTGCATCGTATTGGATCTTGTCTATTTCACTCATCTTACCTGGTTTTTGGTTCAAATTTGTGTCTCTCCAATAACACCAAATCTGGTAGAATAAACGACAAGGATGTTCAAATAAAACCTGGAAGTCATTCTTACCTTCTCCAAAATTGGCAGAGGTTTCTGGCTAGGATAAGTTAGCCTACTGGTTGCATATATGTTTTTCCAAAGTGCTGTATTGCCTTTATGCAAACGCTCCTAAACCATGCTGACCGTGTTCCCAAACTTATGATGTTATTTTTGCGAAGGCCATAATTACTGGGCTTGACGTGACCCGCCAAAATGATTGGCTGACCACGGCCGGATGAGTGGGTGCAATCGCGCGCTGAAGCGCTAGATGTTTTGAGAAAGCTAGGCAACCTCTAATAATACGTGGAATGGCAGCAACTCTAGGAACTTCACGAGAGTGAATTAAAAGCAAGATTCTTGTTCACACCACAGGCATTGAAGGCGGCAGCGATTATCTTCAGCTCTCCAACCGTCTTAGCTTCAAGTTCCTCGGCTGTGAATGTGTGCTGATAAAACTCCCACAGAATCTTTCCTGCCTCATCGAAGGCTATGTCATCAGGATATTTCCATTTAAGATAGACGCAACCGCCTAACTTGTTGAAGGGTGCAGGAAGCTTCGCCAATATTTCTTTCTCCCAATCCTCATCGCCTGACATTCCTAAAGACTCTTCCTCAGAGTAGAGGTCTAAGCCTTCCTTCATATAGCGTTCAAGTTCTTTCATCTTGCCGATGCCTCTCGCTATGAAAAACTCTTCAGGAAACTTCAAGCCTTTAGGCACAACCTCAACGAAAATTATGTCCTTGTAAGCGTCTGCAGGGTCAGTTCCTCCTTGCACGTGCAGCTTAATGATCAAAGCTGAAGAGGAAGAGTAGGTACTAAAAGGTTTTTTATAGACGCAATAATAGTACAATTTCGTAGGTGTTGATTGAGCGATATGTTTCCTTTGGTTGAAATTCACCAAATTTCAGAAAAGGCTACATCAACGAATGGTGATTCAACACTCATTCGATACACCGATCACTTCAAAAAGAACAACATTCTCATAGATTGTGGTCTAAAGAATGCGGTCGTAAGTGATTACCTGAAAAGTATAGGTGTTACAGAACTAGATTTAATGATTGCTTCTCATATTGATAGAGATCACATCGGCGGGTTGAATAGCGTCTTAAATGATGTTGACGTTAAAGAATTGTGGATTATGAACGTAAATCCCTTCAAACAGTTCATAGAGAAATCTATAGGCTTCAATATGGAAAAAGCACACTTTCTTAGGTGCTTTGTCGCTGCGCATGAATCTATTCGGACCGCTAAAGGGAAAAATGTAAGGTGTGTTTCCGTCTATGAAGGGTACAAAGATGTAGTGGGTCCATTTTTCCTAGAAGTTTTGTGGCCACCGTATCATTTTGAAGGCTTCCTTGAAGATCCCGCAAATGTAAAGGGCATCTTGGAAACTGGCAAGGGAAAAACTTACAAAAAGTTCTTGGAAGAAATGCGCGAAAAAGGTAATAAGCCTCAGGATATAGAAACAGAAATAGCAGGGCCAAAAGAGGTAGACCTCGAAGAGCTGAACTGGATTAGTAAATATGTCAAGGATTTTAAGGATTATCCTGAAGAAACTTTCGTCAAAAACTTTGATCTCGCAAGCAGAGGATTATTAAATAACGTTAGCATCGTTGTCCGCATAACTTGTCTTTCGCCACCCTGTTCCCTAAACAATCGTTTTGGGGCATTGGTGATGCTATTTCCTGGGGACTTAGAGGATTGGGCCTATCTTTATTCTAAATATTTTAGATATATCGAAGCGGACATCCTTAAAATTCCTCATCATGGTAGTCGAAAGGTCGAAATCAATGGCAAAAGTCTATATACCTTTTTAAACCCACGACTCTCGTTGTTGTTTCCTCTTCCTCAGTGCAGTTTACCTACACATGATGTGCGCAATCTCTTGGTTCGCACAAACCTGTTATCATGCACTTCTTGCAAAGGTTCCTCACCATCCAAAATTATGAACCAAAGTTGCTATTATGATTATAATTGCTTTCCAATGAACACAGCGATTTATAAGATAAGTTCTCTCGGTTTTTCACTGAGTGACGGCAGAAATATCTGTGCTGGATTGCTGAAACCTCAATAAGTTCCTAGGACGCAAGGTTTATACAATATATTTTACTGCACATAAAACGTATGTCAAATGTAGTGTTGACAGTTATTGCAATAGAATTTTTGTTCTGAAGATACATACGTTAACGATACGTTACAATATGGGCATCTCGGTCGGACGGCACGTAGGAAAGCACAACCAATGCGAACGATTGCAGAGACAGCGCATACTCTAATTCCAATAGCCCCGTGACAGAATGGCTTATCCTCATCATACCAACGACCATAATGGAGTCTATGCTCTAATGCCGCACCTCCACCGATTACGATTCCAGCCTCAGAAACTCTTTCAGCCCACCACAAAGGATCTTCTTTGTCTTTTTCACCCATTTCTAGCACTTAATACTAAATTAGTTGTCTACTTATTTAAACTGAACCATCATAAAGACGTTAAAATAAAAGGTTAACAGTTTTGAAACCTGCTTAGGTTTTTATGCGGATTAGTTAATTCTGGAAGATTAGTATCTTCAGCTGAATTGATTCCCCTCCAGACCTAGGTAGAATTAAAGAACAACTATTGTGAATTTGGGTGGCCAAGCTTTCGCGAGTGTTCATGGGTTACTTCCGCAAGCGTTTATAACACGCATCATCCAAGTTTCAAGTGATACAGAGAATCCTCCGTAGTGGGAGTACTCATCTTTGGAGTAATGAAGTTAGTGAGACATCAACAACGTGCACGTTGAAAAGTTAATTGATATTCCGGGTTTATTCCAGCACAAAAATTTATTGTATTGTACAGCAGTTCTGTGTGTTACATTCTGATTTTTTTGCTGTACTTATGCTCATGAATATATCAGATAGAGTACACTTTATATCTGTATAATTAAATGTTTAAACAGAAAAATTCAAGATAAGGCTATGACCACGTTGAACGAATCGGAAATAATTTTTAGAAGTTATGGTGCAATCAATAACAAACTAAGAATCAAAATCATGATTATCCTACTACATAAGTCTCCGATATCTACTATGGAACTAGCAAAATTACTTAGTCTTCATAAAGGCGCCCTAGACCAACATTTATCTTTCTTAGAGAAAGGTACACTCATCAAAAGCGATTCGTGGCGACGTGGGAGATGTGAAATAGCGGAAAATGGAGTAAGGATGCTTCAAATTCTTGGGATAACGAAAGATCTGTTTGAGGCATCATCAAATTACGGACAAATGAAGAAACTCGCTTATTCAAATCTTAAGAAATTCAGACAAATAGCCTTAGGTAAAAGAGAGAAATGGATTACGGTGTTAGGGGCCTTTGATACATGGCCCTATATGGATTATACGAGCGCAATCCTAGCTGAGCTTGGCTTTACTGTTTTCACAGGAAGATTCAATTATCGGAAAATAAATCAGATCATCATTTCCCAAGATGCCACACCGGACTTAGGTAGACGCATGGGTGATTTTCTACAGGAAATGATAAAGCAATGTCGTAGAGCCGTAATAGTCTACTCAGTTTCTGCTGGGCATTACGTAGAAACAGATTGGTGTTCTAGATTGCGAAAAGAAACGCTTGGTCTTGTATTCGTACGTGATACAATTCCACCCAGTGATTATTGCTCAGATTTGATACCAGATTTTGAACGAAATTTTTCTATATGTGGATGTAAAGGAGAAACGTCTTGGAATTGCATAGCAAAGGCACAATGTCCCTTCAAGAAACAAGGGATATCGTATAATATAATTGAATATTTTCTCGAGCGGAATAGAATGTTTCTGGTGGCCGTAAGTAGAATGTCAGATGTTAAAGAAGTACTTCAGTACTGGTTAGAAAGCAAATTGGCAAACAAGTTCCGTTAGGTATAAATACACTGCAAAGTAGTCATATTTGTGGACGGGATGACGAACTGGAATTGCCGGACAGTCTCTGCAGACTGTGCGGTTTCACCATAACCAGCTTAGCAACTAAGCTATGGTTTGGTGGATTCCCTTTCGATCCCGCCCATATTTTTATACTTAATATTTCTCTATTTACTATGTGAAAAAAGAGAAATGTAATTCTTGGTAACTTGGCTACGCATAGCAGAGAACCTTTTCATTTTGGAATATCTCAAGAAAAGAATGTAAAGAAATATTATCATCAAATCAGTTGTTAATAGTTGCGACGCTCAATTAATGAGAGAAGTTCCGTAGTTGCATTCCTCGGATTTTTAGATTCAGTGACGTAACGTCCGACGACAATTATGTCTGCACCGTATCGTAATGCCTTTTTTGCGCCAAAGAGGTCTACACCTCCAGCAATCGCAACTAACAAGTGTTCATCTGCTTTCTTTTTGATTCTTTTAATCAACGGTAGACTCAAAGTCTTTTGGAGTTCTTCATCTATACCTCTATGTAGAATGACGATATCTGGAAGTATGTCTATTGACTTTATTACTTTAATTGGATCATGGACGGCTATCATGTCAACAACGCCATACATGTGGAGATTCTTGCATTCCCTCAAAAATTCTTCTATTGTCTGCCTTGGAGCCAATCCTGATACGACAGCTCCATCTGCGGACTCCTCGTAGGCGAGTCTGGCCTCAAGTTTGCCGACATCTAACGTTTTTAAGTCAGCAATAACGAAAGCGTCTTTAATTTCTCTACGGATATGCCGAATGATTTTGAGCCCATACTTCTTTATCAAAGGGGTTCCTGTTTCAATTATTATCCTATCACTGGTGGGTATCTGCCGCAAGACTTCTGAAACAAAGACGGTGCTAGGGGTATCAAGGGCTATTTGCAAGAGAGGTGATTTTAGTAGTTTCTTGACTCGCATGAGGTTGCACCCCAAAGTTTAAATTTCAAATAAAAACTAATCTTGTTTCAATATGAGCACTAATATCAAAGGGGGGTCTACTTATAAGTATCTGTATTCCGGACACAAGCGCTTTTTTGGTCATATCGCAGGATGAAATATGCTCCAACCACATTCTAGAAGAAATTAATCGAAGCAAAAAAAGAATTCTATTAAGTCTAGTTGAAAAAGAATTTAAAACTAAACTGGGAGTGAAATATACTATAGTCAAAGAAACTTGTGAACATGCAAGAAATATGAAGATTTCTGAGGATAGAATGGAGAAAATTCTTGAAAAAACTTATCGATACAAGCATGAAGAACAAAGACGCAGACTTCTCGAAATTTCAAAACGTGTTGTGAAGCTCACTGAAGGTGGAGGCGTTGACCATATTGAAGTTTACAGTGCTCTCTTCGATCTAATAATTATTAAGCCAATGGATGTTTATGAAGAAATCAAGGAAAAATATGACTTTGAAATCCGTGACGATAATTGGTTAGAAAAGGAATACTGGCTCAAGTCAAAATTGGGGCCAAAGCTCTTTTACAATCTAAAAAATGATGGTCCAATAATATCGCAAGCCATTACAGTCAAAGAGATGACTTATAAAGAAAGACATGTTGTGATGATAACCACAGATACCGGATGGGTATTAGTTCGTTATAAACTCAGCGGGGTCAAGAGTTTCGGCTTTATTATATTCAAAAGAAAGAAACTGAAAGGAGATGGTGATTGTGTCAGACTCTAGTGACATCAACACTTTTCTTGAAGCATGGAAAAAAATGAGCGAACATCTTGATAATACCGTAGCAAAATTCGAGAAGAAAGAGGCTGTTCTAACTCGCAAAAATATCGAACGCATTATAAAACTACTAATAAAGGCGAAGTCAGCTCAGCAGGAAATAATCCTTCTTGGAGTCGGTCGAGACGCAGATATCTTGCGCATGTTCTCTATAAGATTGAAACAAATCGGTTTTGCCCGTGGACAGGTGAAAGTTGTGAGTGAAGAAGGACCTTTCGATTTTGTGGGCGGTGGTTCGGATTCTATTGCTATTTGCCTTAGTGGACGCGGATTTACTTCTCCAACTGCAGAAATAGCGGCAATATACAAGGAGAGAGGTGCTAAGCTTGTTGTAATAACTTCTAACAGAAAATCCCAGCTGATAGGATCAGCCGATGTGAACTTGATCATTGAAGGGTTGACTCCTTTTGATCTAAAACTTGGCCGCTACGCATATGGACCTGATCAGCTACTGCATTTCGATCCTAAGAAACGACATCCTGGGCCAACCCTTTTCGAGGTGGCCGCGCTAATGGTGCTCGAATGTATTGTTTCATCCTTGCACTTTGCTTTCCATCGTGAGAAATAATCTACTTGATTGACACAAACTCTCTTATGAGATTTATGGTTTCCTTTCCGAGCAGTTTCTCATAGAACTCGTAACCTTTTGACTTAAGGAAGCCGTTGGTTCTTAAATACCTCACAGCATCATAGATATCAGTATACTGTATTTCTGATTGAAAATCGTCAATTCGATCCTCCAATGCTAAAAGATGTGCTCTATCCCAATCTACCATAGTTTTCATAACAAGTGGTTCCAAAATGACGTTTGAACTGAAAAACCCTCTCAAGACAGATACTAAAGAGTCGGATGGTTCGCCTCCATTCGTCATAGTAGAATTCTTTGGCAAGTAACTTTGGAGAGTTTCACTTGAATCAAGAATGAACTTACGTAAAATTAGGTAAACTGAAGACCAACGAGCGCAGGCTTCCCAATCGACTCCAACCTCACTTAAATTCCGAATTTTAACCAATATGAACTTCTGGTACGTATCGGTGAGAAACTTGAACTCGCTTGGATCATTCAAATAACTGTCTAAAGTTGCATTAAGCTCTTCAACGTAACTTTTGACACAGGTTGGATCTTTCCGAGCCCGAGGATCGATTTTCAATTGGTGAATTGATTTGGCAGCTACTGTTTTAGAGGATCGTAGACCAAGCAAGGACTCATAAGCACGTGGAATTAACGACTTATACGCTTCAAAAAATTGTGCATATTCCAACGAATTTCGAACGCTCCTTTCACCTTTTGCTAACCAAGACATATACTTTTTCAGAGTCGGGCATTATAGTTAAGCCCATAGAAGCTAAAATTGGTCGATGTTCAAGAAAATGCAACTTCACAAGACACCTATTACAATAATTATAGTACATATCAGTTACATTACTTTATAACTATTTAAAAACTTAACTGTCTTCTCAGGTCATTCTTTGGACACTTTTCTTAATACTGCGACCTTTTATATGTCAGAATTCGGATGATGCATGTTTTTTGAGTATAGAATTTCTTAATATCTTCTGAATCTGTCTCTTTTCATCATCTCAAGCCTGGCAAAAGGGTTACCGTGTTTGGCAGCGATTTCGGAGCATTCATAAGCCTCTCGTATCATTCTCGATGTTATGGATTCGCTAGATAGTCCAAAGACATGTTGTTCTATTGAATGAATGGGTTGTCTCAACAACTTGTCTTTGAAAGACAATATTATTCTGTATTTGAAGCATTTGGTTAGTCAGACATTCTTCAGAATTTCGAGTAGGCTCTCGTGAATCTTGCCGTTAGATCCAAGAATGTCGCGAGAGTTCATGTTGAAAGGCTTACCCTCAAAATCGGTGGCTTTACCTCCAGCTTCCCGTAATATCACAGTTCCAGCTGCTACATCCCAAGGGTTCATTCCAGTCATAAAGAAGGCGTCAACGCGCCCACTAGCAACAAAGCAAAGCTCCAAAGCAGCAGCTCCGAGCTGTCTTACCTTTTGGTTTATCATCTTGAGCTTTGAAAAGGCGCTGATCATTCTCTTAACACTATTTTGGTCATTTCCATGACAAGACGTAATGACTGAGCCATCGATCTCTCTTTTATCTGAAACGTTGATTCTGGAGTTGTTAAGGTAAGCACCATTTCCTCTTTTGGCGTAGAAGAGTTCGCCCTGAGGTGGGAAAAACACTGCGCCTAGAATTGGGTCGCCCTTATGCGTCAAAGCAATTGAAATGTCGAAAAACGGATTTCGAAAAGTGTAGTTTGTAGTGCCGTCCAATGGGTCAACAACCCATAAGTAGTCAGACTTTTTTCCGGTGAAACCCGTTTCTTCGCCTAAGATTTGATAATTAGGAAATTGCTTCTGCAAGATGGACTTGATTAGGTTCTCTGACTCTGTATCTGCTCTCGTGACCAAGCTCTTGTCAGCCTTAGAAGAGGCAGTTGCTTTACCATAGTGCTTCATCACTATATTTCCAGCTTCTTTAATAGCGCTGATCGCTGTTTCTAGCTCTTCCATTTTAGACACACTCCTTTCTTTAGTTACTTCATATCGCACGCATCAATATTAATGCTATTAGGTCATATTTACTCCTTGTTCATAAATGCTCCTCGGAAATATGAGAGACTGTAATTCAACTCAACATCAACCTCTTCCAGCGGTATTGGTCTTCCTAGTTGATGCTTAGTTCTAAGACCTGCTGCAAAATTCGCGAGCACCGCAGATTTGAGCGGCGCATGCCCCATAATCCGACTTGATATATAGAAGCTGTCAAAGACTCCTCCGCAACAGACTCCTGTGATGTAGCGTGCCTGCAAAAATGGGCTAATGAAAAATTGCGCCACTTTGCTATCAGTTTCCCTAGCCAACACGATTGAACCATGCTGGTCAGCCTTTACTACTACTTCGTCGAATCCATCGTTAAGCAGACTTGCTAGATTGTACTTCACCACTTCATTTCTGAATTCGTTGTAATCCATAAACGCTTCCTTTTTATCTAGGAACTTCTGAATATCTTGCTCACCTACTTTCAGTCCAAAGAGCGCTTCCTTCATATTAGGCAAAATAGCTTGCGCCTTAATATTCTTAAACTTGCTCCAGTCGTACTTTGGGTCGATAAACAATCGAATGCCCTGTTCGGCAACCGTTTTGCCGATCTCTTCGGCAACATTTTGCGTAATAATTCCTTTCTCGTAATCATCAATAACAATAGCATCTGGCTGTTGTTCTTTAAGTAAATGTTTGAAGCTCTCGATTATTCTGTTTTCAAGTCCACTATTCACCTCTTTCTTCATAACTTCACTATCCTCTCGATCCATGCGAATTCCTTTGTATCTGCCTGGTTCACCTCTGATTTCAAAGAAGAAATAGTTCTTGCAGATTGTAGGTGATTCACTAGTTGCTAAAAAACTGAACTTCACTCTATTAACTAGAGCCTCAATAAGCCTCTTTCCTTCGAAATCCGGTTCACTACCAGATAATCTAGTGGATTGCAGCACTGAAGTGGGCTTTGATCCTAAGAGGCCCAGTAAGCTAACTTCTGAGACTTCAGAAAGAGCCATTGCAAGCCAAGCAGCACCTCCTGGCGAGAATGTTTCAGGGCTACTACCTTGTGGCCGTATTTGAGCGTTTCCAGACGGCACCACACTTTCCTGAAGATAAACTTCATCCAATCCATGTTTCAAAACCTCCTTAAATTTAGCCTTATGCCCATATATCACATGATCCAACATTACGTCACCGATAACGAGCACTTTAGGCTTGCTTTGTCTCAAACCTGCAACAATTCCTTTAACGCTTGCCTGCATCGCAAATTCAGGAGCTTGTAGGTCTGCTGGAGGTGAGATGAATCCACTCAGTACGCTATCTTTCTTTTTTGCGTTCTCGATGGATTCCATCAGTCCAGATATGTCTAGCTCTGCTTTCAATATAGTTTCTTCATTTCCCTTGACTTGAGTGATTATCTGTTCATCTGATAGCCGACCAGCCTTTGTCTTCCACACAGGACCATAGACGCCAGAATTGCCCAATCCGTAACCAGCAGCATTACAGATACATATGTAAGTATACATTGTGAAGGAATTTCCAATAGCAATGGCATCGAAAAGATGAACCTTGTGGTTGACTGTGGGCAAAAAAAGAATGTTCACGCCGTGGTCTCGCAAATCCTTACTAATGTCCAGACTGGTAAAGTCATAGCAGACAACAGTTGCGAAGCTGCCAAACCCTGTATTCTTGAATAGAAAGACCTCTCGTTTTCCGGGTTTTACATTCTTGTCCTCTCCAGCTATGTATGCCGGATTTATCTTACATTGAATTGATATCTCTGAATCTTGGAATGGCGGGAAAACAGCACAGTTGTTATGATAACTGGGCGAGTAGGTCAAGCCACCAACAATAAAAACTCTTCTCTCGACTGCAATCTTATGCAGCTCGCGCTGCATTTCCCAAGGTATCGAGAGCTCAGGAAGAATGACAAAATTAGGCTTGTCTTTCAGAGCAAGTTCAATGTGTTTTCTTATACGTTCACTTTGTGCCTCTATAAGGTGACGCTTTTCCTTTTTCTCCGCTGGCCTCAAGAAGATATCTGGGCGCATTTTGTCCTTTGGGAGAACCATAATCTGGGCCAGCGCAATACGTGCTTCTCTTGGTCGGCCACTTTGTTTTAGATCCACTTCGACTACTCTAATTGACATTCATTTTCCCATCTGATTTCCTTTAATGTCACGACTACTTATTCATGGAGCATTACTTATAGTTTGATACAGTACATGCATATGTATATCTGAGAAAAAAAAGAGTTGGATTGCGAGAGTTGATGGGAACATCGCAATTTGAATGGGTCAAACGTGATCCTTCGACCTTACTAAGCCGAAAGGTTGACTAACTGGGGCTCTATGGTAGTGTGGGATAGCTTCAAACTCTCGCCAAACATATATTCGGGTGTTTTTACTAGTAAACTGGTGCTGAAATCCCTTCCCCGATGCCTTCGTCCGAATGGATCTATCGTGTTTAGACGCAGTTTCTGTTTTGACCCCCATAGTAACCTACAGCGCCATGTATGAAGCTATTTTACGGCGTACATGGCAAAAATCATTAGAAAAGCACACACATTCTAACATAGCAATCTCTATGTCATATTTGGATCCTAATAGAGGGGCCTAGCGGCTTTGCACGCACACACAAAACCACTAATCTACCAATCTTTTATCGCTTCTAACAAACTGAAGTGGTGATGTCCACCGCAGACTCCCCTTTTTTCTTTTTTGCAGTCTCCCGTTTCTATTGATGCTGGGTGGAGTTGTTAATTTTGGCTGTTTCTTTACGTATTGTCAACGTAAGTTTACGCTAATGCTTTTGATTTGTTCTGCTATTCGGTTCTTCGCATCTATTTATCCCAACCGCTTCCTCACCCAAACCCACGCACCTTCTCAACAATTCATAACTATCCGTCAAACATATTTTGGCACCATTTTTAGAGACGGTAAATGTTGTTTCGGCGCCATTCAACATTTTTGCGTGACTAAACAAACGGCAATAGTCACGCTATACTACAGGCAGAAAG
>Ga0172363_10000770_pt1 | contig 25147 bp, 18 predicted proteins | sample LakKivs2_kivu2a2_FD_114541 | JGI IMG/M metagenome (GOLD analysis project Ga0172363, IMG submission 114541) | Sediment microbial communities from Lake Kivu, Rwanda - Sediment s2_kivu2a2 | ecosystem: Environmental > Aquatic > Freshwater > Lake > Sediment | place: Rwanda: Western Province, Lake... | reverse complement strand
GAAGGGGTCAGACCCTAAATTTTTCAATTTATTGCTTTTCTTGGTGCTGTTCATTCGGTTAAAAAAATTGAAAAATTTAGGGTCTGACCCCTTCTTATCCTAATCCCCGACGCTTTGCGGCGGGACGGCGAGCAGGCTCTCGTCGGACTTGCGGAAGTGGTCGAGCATGAACCCGTCGTCGGCGTGCCAGAAGATCCAGCACTCGTCCTTCCAGCGCAGGGGCTTCTCGTCGAGGAAGTAGCGGGCGTGCTGGAGGAGGACCTGGATCCTGTAGCCGCCGGCCCTAACCCAGTACTTCGTGTTCGAGCCGAGGTAGATGACGTCCTCGACGACGGCGGGGAGGATGTTGCGCTGGGGCTTGGCCTCGGGCCGCTCGTGGGAGATGTGGATCTTCTCCGGCCGGATGCTGAGATAGATGGGCTGTCCGGCCTGCAAGGACTTGTCGTTGAAGCAGAGGACCGGCGGCATGCCGGCGATCGCGAGGCGGCAGTACTCGCCGTCGAGACAGGCCTCGACCCGGCCCTCGAGGAAATTCGTGTCGCCGATGAAGGCCGCGACGAAGCTCGTCCGCGGGGCCTCGTAGATCTCGGCCGGGGTCCCGACCTGCTCGATGCGGCCGCTGTCCATGACGGCGATCCGGTCGCTCAGGCTCATGGCCTCGGCCTGGTCGTGGGTGACGTAAAGGAACGTGATGCCGACCTGGTCGTGGATCAGGTCGAGCTCGATGAGCATCTTCTGGCGGAGCTTGAGGTCGAGGGCGGCCAGGGGCTCGTCGAGGAGCAGGACGTCGGGCTTGTTGATGAGGGCCCGGGCCACGGCCACCCGCTGCCGCTGGCCGCCGGAGAGCTGGTCGGGCTTTTTGTCGGCCTCGCCGGTCATGCGGATGAGCTCGAGCATGCGGTCGACCTCGGTCCGGATCTCATTTTTGGGCCGCTTGGCGATGGCCAGGCCGAAGGCGATATTGGCCCGGACGGTCATGTGCGGGAAGAGGGCGTAGCTCTGGAAGATCGTGTTGACCTTGCGCTTGTCGGGCGGCAGATCGGTGATGTCCTCGGCGTCGAGGAAGACGCGGCCCGCGTCCGGCGTCTCGAAGCCCGCGGCCAGGCGCAGCATGGTCGTCTTGCCGCAGCCGCTCGGGCCGAGGAGCGAGAAGAACTCGCCCTTCTTGACGCCGAGGGAGATGGCGTCGACGGCCTGGACCGCGCCGAAACGTTTGGAGACGCCGCGGAACTCGAGGAAGTCTGTGCTCAAGGCCGCTCCATTATGAGAAAAACCGCCCGGCATTTCAAGAAAAGACGGGGTCAAACCTACGGCAGGGAGCGGATTCTATGGAGCGACCGTCAGAAGGGCTGCGGAGCGACTCGGAGCAGCACTTCTGGGAAATATCTGAAAAAAGTCCGGAAAAGATGTCCGTTGTCAGGTTTGACCCCGTCTTGTTGACGCCGAAGCCGAAGCGGCCTAGAATGAGAAGGAAGGCGAGAGACCGTGACGGTCCGTTGGGCTATTCCTTTCCTGCTCCTGGCCGTTTTCCTGCTGCCCTTGCCCTTCGCCATTAGCTTCCTTGTCTACGGCGTCCTTCTCGCGGTCCGGCCCCGCGGCGAGCCCGAGCCCGCCCCGGCTCGCCTCTCCCGTTCCGCCGGGCCGGCCCTCCTCCGCGGCCCGCCCCGCTGACCTCCTCCGTTTCTCCGCGTCCCGCCGAGAGACCCGTTCTTTGAAAAGAGGAGGACTTCCATGAATGAAACGATCCGGACGGCCTTCAACAGGCTCCGCGGCGTCGCCATCGAGACCGACCTGGCGAGATACGCAAGGGCGGCCGCCAAGGTCCGCGAATACCGGGAGCGCGAGGGCCTGACCGCGCGGACCGACGAGGAGATCGGTCGCCTCGCCGAAGCCTTACGCGCCACGATCGATGGCCGGGGATCGGGCGCGCCCGATCCTGAGTGGAAGACCGCGGCCTTCGCCCTGGCGGTCGAAGCGGTGCGGCGGACGACCGGCCTCGACGCCCACGACGTCCAGGTCATCGCCGGGCTGGCCATGGCCGACCGCAGGATCGCCGAGCTGCCGACCGGCGAGGGAAAGACGCTCGCGGCCGTTCTCCCCGCTTCGTTCTTCGCCCTGGCCGGCCGCCCCGTCCACGTCCTGACCTTCAACGACTACCTGGCCCGCCGCGACGCGGCCTGGATGGGGCCGGCCTACCGCCTCCTCGGCCTCTCGGTCGGCGTCATCCAGGAGGGCCAGGCGAAAACGGCGAAAAAAGCGGCCTACGCCTGCGATGTCGTCTACGCCACGGCCAAAGAGGCCGGCTTCGACTATCTCCGCGACCGGCTGGCCTACGAGCCCGCCGAGCTCGTCCACCGCCCGTTCGACGTCGCTCTCGTCGACGAGGCCGACTCCATCCTCATCGACGAGGCCCGCATCCCCCTCGTCATCTCGGGCGCGGCCCCCTCGCCCGCCTTCGATGCCGTCCGGGTCGCCGCCGTCGTCCGCGGCCTCGATCCGGCGAAGGACTACGAGACGGACGCCGAGAGAGCCAACATCTTCCCCACGGACGCCGGCATCCGCAAGATCGAGGCCCGGCTCGGCTGCGGCAACCTCTTCGCCGCGGAGAACCAGGAGCTCCTGGCCGCGGTCCATTGCGCGCTTCACGCCGAGGCGCTCCTCGTCCGCGACGTCGACTACATCGTCCGGGGCGGCCGCGTCGAGATCGTCGACGAATTCACCGGGCGGGTGATGGACAAGCGCCATTGGCCCGACGGGCTGCAGGCCGCCGTCGAGGCCAAGGAAGGCGTCCGCCGGGGCGCCGAGGGGCGCGTCCTCGGCTCGATCGCGCTGCAGCATCTTTTTCGCCTCTACCCGGCGCTCTGCGGCATGACCGCCACGGCCCGGACATCGGCCGCGGAGCTCAAGGAGTTCTACGGTCTGGGCGTCGTCGTCGTGCCGCCCCACCGGCCCTGCGTCCGGCGCGACCTCCCCGATGTCGTCTTCACCCACAAGGACGCCAAGCGGGCGGCTCTGGTCCGGGAGATCGCCGGCGCGCGCGCCTCGGGCCGGCCGGTCCTCGTCGGGACGGCCAGCGTCCGCGAATCCGAGGAGCTGGCCGCGGCGCTCGGCGCGGCCGGGGTCCCCTCTGAGGTCCTCAACGCCAAGAACGACGAGCTCGAGGCGGCGGTCATCGCCCGGGCCGGGGCGCCCGGCGCCGTGACCATCTCGACGAACATGGCCGGCCGCGGCACCGACATCAAGCTCGGCGGGGCGGCCGAGGAAGAACGGGACCGGGTCGCGGCCCTGGGCGGGCTCTACGTCATCGGCACGAACCGCCACGAGAGCCTGCGCGTCGACAATCAGCTCCGCGGCCGCGCCGGTCGCCAGGGCGATCCCGGATCGTCGCGGTTCTTCATCAGCCTCGAGGACGACATCTTCGAGCGCTACGGGCTCGGCCCCCGTTTCTTCAAGCGCTACCGGCTCGAGCGCCAGGAGGCCCCGGTCGAGGACGTCCTCCTCAGAAGGGAGATCGCCCACGGCCAGCGCGTCATCGAAGGCCGGAACCTGGGTCTGCGCCGGGCCCTCTGGGATTACGCGGCGCTCGTCGAGACCCAGCGGAAGATCGTCGCCGGCTGGCGCGATGAGGTCTTCGGCGCCGATGCTGCGGCCTCCGTCGACGCCGCGGACGGGACGCTCACCCCGGCTCCTCCGGAGCCTCCCGGTCTCCCGCCGGAGCTCCTCCAAGCGGGGGAGGCCCGCTTCGGACGGGAAGGCTTCGACCGCCTCGCCCGGAGGGTCGCCCTCTTCCATCTCGACAACGCCTGGGCGGACCATCTCGCCTGGGTGGCCGACCTTCGCGAGAGCATCCACCTCGTCGTTCTCGGCCGGAAGGAGCCTCTCCAGGAGTTCCAGAAGGCCGCGACCGACGCCTTCCTCGAGCTCGAAGAGCGGATCGGCGGGGCCGTCGAAAAGACCCTGCGGGGCTTCATCGACCGCGGCGGGCCCGTCGATCCCGAAGAAGAGGGCCTCAAGGGCCCGTCCTCGACCTGGACCTATCTCGTTAACGAGGATCAGCTCGGCTGGGGCCTGGAGATGCTCAAAGGGACGAACATCGGCTTCTCCGCCGCGGCCGCCGCTCTTTACGGCCCCCTCTTCGTCCTGACCCTCTTCGCCAGCCGCTTTAAGAAGAAGAAATAAGAGGGATAAGAGGGGGTCAGGTCTGCTTTTTACGCGAAATCGCGTAAGAAGTAGACCTGACCCCATCCTGTTTGACAGGAAAGGCGGCGATATATAGAGTGGAACCTCCGCCGCCGGGGAGAGCGAGCCATGACGCCTGACACAGGGAACACCGCCGACGCCGCCAAAGCTCCCGCCGCCGCGCCGAACGGGCTCGAGCGCAAGCTCGGCCTCTTCCCCCTGACCAATATCGTTATCGCCAACATGATCGGGGCCGGGATCTTCACGACGTCCGGCCTCCTGATGAAGGACCTCCGCCACCCGGTCGTCATGCTCGGCCTCTGGCTCGTCGGGGGCCTCGTCGCGTTCTGCGGCGCCCTGAGCTACGGCGAGCTCGGCGCGGCCTTCCCCCAAGCCGGAGGCGAGTACGCCTTCCTCTCGCGCCTTTACCATCCCGTCCTTGGCTTCCTCTCCGGTTGGGTCTCGTTCTTCGTCGGCTTCTCCGCGCCGATCGCCGCTTCGGCCATCGGCTTCTCCGAGTATCTGACCCGGGCGTTCCCCGGCCTGCTGGCCGGGCCCGCCGGTCCCGCCGCCGCCAAGAAGATCCTGGCCATCCTGATCATCGCCGCTTTCACCTTCCTCCATACCCGCGGCCTCGAAGCCGGGGCCCGCGTCCAGAACGCCCTGACCGGGCTGAAGATCCTGCTCATCGTCGGCCTCGTCACCGCCGGCTTCGCCGTCGGCAAGGGAAGCTTCGCCCATCTTGCGGCCGCCGCGCCCTTCCGCTTCGACTTCGCCGGCCTCAAGACCGCGGGCCTGGCCCTGATGTGGATCATGTTCGCCTACAGCGGCTGGAACGCCTCGGCCTACATCGGCTCGGAGGTCCGCGATCCTTCCCGCAACCTGCCCCGTTCGCTCCTCCTCGGCACGGGCATCGTCACGGTCCTTTATCTCGCCCTCAATCTCTTCTACATCTACGCCATCCCCCCCGCCGAGATGGAAGGCGTCATCTCGATCGGAGGCCTGGCCGCGGGCAACCTCTTCGGCCCCTCGGCCGAGACGGTCCTTTCGCTCCTCATCTCGTTCGCGCTCTTTTCCTCCCTCAGCGCCTACCTCATCCTGGGGCCGCGGGTCTATTACTCGATGGCCCGGGACGGCATCTTCTTCAAGTCCGTCGCCTACGTCGATCCGAAATGCGCCGTCCCGACGCGGTCGATCGTCCTCCAGGGCGCGATCGCCGCGGTCATGGCCCTTTTCGGGACGTTCGACCAGCTCCTGACCTACATGGGCTTCTCGCTCGGCATCTTCCCGCTGCTGGCCGTCCTCGGCGTCTTCAAGCTCCGGCGCACCGGCCGCAGCGCGGTCAGGCTGCCCGGCTACCCCGTCGCTTCGGCCGTTTACATCCTCATCGGCGCGGCCATCCTCGTCCTCTCTTTCCTGGAGCGGCCCAGGGAATCCCTCGTCGCCATCGCCACGGCCCTGGCCGGCATCCCCGTCTACCTGATCTTCAGGCGGAGCGCCTCGAAGTCCCTCTGAACGCGTCCCGATGCCCCGCGAGCCCTCCCGCCCTCATTTGACTAATGCCACCCATGGGCCTATCCTTGATGACGCCGGAGTGGGGTTCAGTCTGAAGCACGCTCCGGCGAGCGCTAGATGCGGAGTCGAGGAATGACGCCTTCCCGCCGGACCCTCGTTCCCGCCGCCGCCTCCGTTTTTCTCGTCCTGTCGCTCGGCGCCTGCTCCATCGAGAAGCTGGCCCTGAAGAAGGTCGCCGGGATGCTCTCCGCTCCCTCTTCGACCGACGTCTTCAGCACCGACAACGATCCCGACCTCGTCGGCGACGCCCTGCCCTTCGCCATCAAGCTCTATGAGACGCTCCTCGCCTCGCTGCCCGAGAACGACGGCCTGCGGCTCCGCACCGGCAGCCTGTACATCATGTACGCCAACGCCTTCGTCGAGGGCCCGGCCGAGATGACGCCCCGGCGTGAGCTCGCGACCAAGGAACACCTCCTGGCTCGGGCCAAGAACCTCTACCTCCGCGGCCGCGACATCCTGTTCAAGTCCCTGGAGAAGACAAACCCCCGCCTCCGCCAGCAGCTCAAGGACCGCCGCTACGAGGACGCCATGCGGCCCTTCGGCAAAACGGACGCCTCGCTGCTCTACTGGACCGCCCTCGGCTGGCTGGCCGCCTACTCCGTCGATCCTCTGGACATGACCCTCGGCCAGACGGTGCCGCAGACGCGGGTCATGATCGAGCGCGTCGCCGCCCTCGAGCCCGGCTACGGGGACGGGTCGCTCGACGCCTTCTACGTCGGCTATTACGGCTCGCTGCCCGATTACCTCGGCGGCGACCCGGCCAAGGCCCGGGAGTCTTTCGCCAAAGCGCAGGCCCGGGCCGGGAGCCGCGACACCTCGTCCCTCATCGCGCTGGCCACGACGGTCTCCGTCAAAGAGCAGAACGCCGCCGAGTTCAAGAAGCTCCTCGGGGAGGTCCTCGCGTTCAACGTCGAGAGCAGCCCTTCGACCCGCCTCGTGAACGTCCTCAACCAGCGCAAGGCCCGCTGGCTCCTCGATCACATCGACGATTTCTTCGTGGAACTGGAATACCCATGACCCACCGAACCGCCTTTGCGTTTCTCGCCGCCCTCGTGATCGCCGCCGGCCCGGCCGCCCCCGCCGTCAAGACCGCGGCGTCCCCCGGGCCCGCCCCCGCGCCGGCCCCCGCGGCCGCCAAGATCGTCATCAAGATCGCCAGCATCGCCCCCGACCGCTCGCCCTGGGGCAAGGCCCTGGAGAAGGTTGCGGCCGACTGGGAGCGCCTCTCGAACGGAACGGTCGAGGTCAAGGTCTATCCCGGATCCATCGCCGGCAACGAACAGGACGTCATCCGCAAGATCCGCATCGGCAGCCTCCAGGGCGGCGTCTTCTCGAACATGGGCCTGGCGAAGATCGACCCTTCGCTGACGGTCCTCAGCATCCCCTTCCTCTTCTATTCCCGCGAGGAGTTCAACGCCGTCTTCGACCGGTTGAAGCCGGAGTTGGGACAGACGATCGAGGGCAAAGGCTTCAAGGTCATGTTCTGGACGCTCGCCGGCTGGATCAATTTCTTCACCAAGGACAAAGTGATCTACCCGGACGACCTGAAGAAATTCAAGATCAGTGTGACCTCGGATTTCCCGGAGCTCGAGCAGGTCTGGAAGCGGATGGGCTACGAGGTCGTCACGGGCGAGGCCAACGAGCTCCTGATCCAGTTCCAGAGCGGCGCCGCCTCGGGCGCCTACCTGCCGCCCCTCTTCGCCGCGTCCGGGCAGTATTTCGCGCTCGCGCCTCACATGTTCGGGCCGTCCCTGGCCCCCCTCGTCGGGGCCCTGATCCTGGGCGAAAAGGCCTGGGCATCCATCCCGGCCGAGCTCCATCTGCCCTTCCTCGAAGCCGTGGCCGGCGCGGCCAAGGGGCTCTACGACGAGACGATGGCCGTCGAGGCCGACGCCGTCAAGATGATGAAAGAGAACGGGCTCGTCGTCAACGACCCTCCGCCCGACGCGCTGGCCAAGTGGCGCGCGGCCGCCGGCAAGACCGTCGAGAAGCTGATCGGAACGGTCTTCTCGAAGGATCTCTACGACCGCGTGGTCGGATACGTCCAGGAATACCGGAAGGGCCGTGGCCAATAGGCTCCGCCCCGTCGTCCGCGCCGTTCGGGCCGTCGAGAACTCGCTGGCCTTCCTGACCATCTTCCTCCTGGCCCTGCTGCTGTTGGGCGAGCTCGCCGCGCGCAAGATCTTCAACACGGGCATCCGTTATTCGAGCGTCTATGTCGAACATCTCATCCTGGCGGCCACGTTCGTCGCCGGGGCCATCACGGCGCGCGAGAAAAAGCACCTGGCCCTGGCCACGGGGCTCTTCCTGCCCAAGTCCCTGAAAAGGCCGGCCGAGATCGTCTCGGCCGTGCTGGCCTCGGGGATGACCTTGGCGTTCGGGCTGAGCGCGGTCGCGTTCGCCTGGGCCGCGTTCCCCGCCGCCGAAAAGGTCGGCTTCCTGCCCAAGCGGATCGTCGTGCTGGTCATGGCCGCGGGCTTCCTGGCGATGAGCGTGCGCTTCATCTCCGCGCTGGAGAAGGAGAAGGCCCGCATCGCCGCGGGGTGCGCGGGCGGCCTTTTCGGGCTGGTCCTCGGCTTCGAGCCGCTGGTCCAGATCGTCACGCGGGGCGGCCAGGCGGCCAGCCCCGCCCTGACGGCGGCGGCGGGGGCGGTCCAATCCGTCGTCGCCGCGGCCGCGGGGCCGCTGATCTTCGTCCTGATCGGCGCGGCGTTCCTCGGCCTGCCCATCTTCACCGTCCTCGGCGGGGTCGGCTACCTGCTCTTCGTCAAGGGCGGACTGCCGCTGGCGGTCGTCCCCAATCAGGCCTACACCGTCCTGACCGGCAACGCCATCCCGGCCATCCCGCTCTTCGCGGCGGTCGGCTTCTTCCTCTCGGAGAGCAAGGCGGGGGAGAGGATGGTCCGGTTCTTCGAGTCCCTGTTCGGCTGGTTCCCGGGCGGGATGACGGTCGTCGCGGTCATCGTCTGCGCCTTCTTTACGACCTTCACCGGCGCCTCGGGGGTGACGATCCTGGCCCTCGGGGGCCTTCTCGCGATCATCCTGGAGAAGGCCGGCTATCCCAAGAGGTTCGCGGTCGGGCTGCTGACCGCCGCGGGTTCGGTCGGGCTGCTCTTCCCGCCCAGCCTGCCGGTCATCATCTACGGCGTCACGGCCCAGACGAGCATCAAGGACATGTTCATCGGCGGCCTCATCCCCGGCGCGTTCCTGGTCGTGTCGGTCATGGCCATCGGCATCGTCTATTCCTGGAAGCACGGCATCCCCCGGCGGCCCCTCAAGCTGAGGGAGGCCGTCGCGTCCTTCAAGGATTCCTTCTGGGAGCTCCTGCTGCCGCTCGTCGTTTTCGGGCTCTATTTCGGCGGGATCGCCAGCCTCCAGGAGAGCGCGGCGGCCGCCCTCGTCTATGCGGGGCTCGTCGAGACCTTCATCAAGCGGGACCTGAAAGTCCGCGACCTGCCGCGGATCCTCCTCAAGGCCGTGCCCATCGTCGGCGGCGTCCTGATCATCCTCGCCCTGGCCAACGGACTGTCCTATTACGTCATCGACGCCCAGATCCCGCAGAAGCTCAGCGATTGGGTCAGCGCGACGATCACCTCGAAGTACGTGTTCCTGCTCCTGCTGAACCTGGCCCTGCTCGTCGTCGGCAGCCTCATGGACATCTTCTCGGCTATCCTGGTCGTCGTGCCGCTGATCATCCCGCTGGGGAACCATTTCGGGATCAACCCCGTCCACCTGGGGATCATCTTCCTGGCCAATCTGGAGCTGGGCTATCTCACGCCGCCGGTCGGGCTGAACCTCTACCTGGCCTCCTACCGGTTCGAGGAGCCCATCGCCCGCGTCTACCGCGACGTGCTGGTCTTCCTGTTGCTGGGGCTCGCGGCGGTCCTCCTCATCACCTACGTGCCGTTCCTAACCACCGCCCTGCTTTAAGAAGGGGTCAGGCCCTAAATTCTTCAATTTTCTTCTCTACAAGCACAGCATGCAGGAAATTGAAGAATTTAGGGCCTGACCCCTTCTTCCTTATCGCGGTTGAAGTGCGGCATCTCCCAGGGGATCTCCAGGGAGAGCTCGACGAAGCCGGCGTAGGCGCCATTCTCGTACCAGGGCGCCTGATAGATGAGCTTCTTCTTCCCGTTCTTCTGGATCGTGTAGATGTTCGGCCGGCGGTCCTCCATCATCCCCCGGAGCTTCGTCCGGCTGGGCTCGGGATGGCAGTCGAGGACGTTCTGGCCGATGAGCGCGGCCCCGCCGTCCGAGGCGAAAGCCTCGCGCGAGCGGTCGTTCATGTCGATGATGCGGCCTTCGGTGTCGCAGACCGTCACCGCCCCGGCGAATCCCTGGATCCACGCGTCTCGGCTCATGACCGCTCTCCTTCGCCTCCCTCTATACCATAGCGACTTCGGCCCTGGCAATCTGATAGAATGCGCTGCGGGAGGGCGGCATGGCCGGAGAGACGACGTTTTCGGGATTCCACAGGGAGACCGTGCGCTTCTACACGGCGCTCCGCAGGAACAACAACCGGGCCTGGTTCGAGGCCCATCGCGCCGTTTACGAGGAGCACGTCCTGGGGCCGGCCAAGCTCTTCGTAACGGCCCTGGGGGCCCGGCTGAGGACGATCATCCCGGGCCTCATCGCCGTGCCGGCCGTCAACAAGTCCATCTTCCGCATCAACCGCGATACGCGCTTCTCGCTCGACCCGTCGCCCTACAAGACGAACCTCGGCCTTTATTTCTGGGACGGGGCCCGCTCCCGGATGGAGTCCGCCGGCTATTACGTCGGCCTCGAGCCGCCGGAGATCATGCTGGGGGGCGGTATGTACATGATCCCCGACGCCCTCCTCGGGCGCTACCGGAAGGCCGTCGTCGACCCGCGGCGGGGGGCCGAGCTGGCCAAGATCGTGGCGGCGCTGCGCCGGATCCCGGGCTGCGGCGTCGAGGGGACGCACTACAAGCGCGTCCCGGCCGGGTACGATCCGGCCCACAAGAACGCCGAGTTGCTCAAGCACAAGGGGCTCTACGCCGGCTTCGAAGCGAAGGTGCCGCGGGAGTTCTTCTCGACGGACTTCGTCGACTATTGCTTCGATCGGTTCGCGCCCGTGGCGCCGCTTCACCGCTGGCTGATGAAGCTCTTTTGAGGGAGGGGAGGATGGGGAAAGCAAACCGGCTCCTGATAATGGCCGCGGCTCTGGCGGTCGTCCTGATCGGTGGACCCGCCTGCGCCAAGAAGGCTGCGCCGCCGGCCCCGGTCTCGCGGGGCTACTCGATCCCTCTTATCGACCTGGCCGCGGACGCGTCGCGCCAGGTCGTCGTCGACCGCGAACCCGGCCAGTACCTCGGCCATCCGACGACGGTCCTCCTCGAGGACGGCCGGACCATGATCGCCGTCTATCCCAAGGGCCACGGCCGCGGCGCGATCATCATGAAGAAGAGCGGGGACGGCGGCCTGACCTGGGGCGACCGCCTGCCCGTGCCGGAGAACTGGGCGACCTCGCTCGAGACGCCGACCATCCACCGCGTCGTCGGGCCCGACGGCAAGAAGCGGCTCATCGTCTGGTCCGGGCTTTACCCGGCCCGTCTCGCCGTGTCGGAAGACGATGGCGGGACCTGGACGCCGCTCGCTCCGGCCGGGGACTGGGGCGGGATCGTGGTCATGTCGGCCCTGGTCGAGCTCCGGCCTTTCGGGCGCGGCCGCTACATGGCCATGTTCCACGACGACGGCCGTTTCTTCGCCAAGGAGCCGCGCCAGGAGAACCCGGTCGTCTTCACCCTCTACAAGACACTCTCGGAGGACGGCGGGCTGACCTGGTCCTTCCCCGAAGCCGTCCTTAGATCGAGCGAAGTCCACCTCTGCGAGCCGGGGATCGTCCGTTCGCCGGACGGAAAGACCCTGGCCGCGCTCCTGCGCGAGAACAGCCGCAAGCGAAATTCCCACGTCATCTTCTCGAAGGACGAGGGCCGGACCTGGACCGCGCCACGCGAGCTCCCGGGCGCCCTCACCGGCGACCGGCACACCGGCAAATACGCGCCCGACGGCCGGCTCCTCATCTCCTTCCGCGACCTGACCCACGAGAGCCCGACGAAGGGGGATTGGGTGGCCTGGGTTGGCACGTTCGGCGATATCGTCAAGGGCCGCGAGGGCCAGTATCGAGTCCGGCTCATGGATAACACCAAGAGCGCCGACTGCGCCTATCCCGGCGTCGAGGTCCTGCCGGACGGGACCTTTGTCGCGACGACCTACGGCCACTGGACGGAAGGGGCGGAGCCCTACATCATGAGCGTCCGGCTCAAGCTCGACGAGCTCGACCGCCTGGCCCGCCGATGAAAAGGGGACATGTACCTTTGGTATGTGTCCCCGGTTTGCTTTGGGTTAGGCGAGCCAATCGACGACCGTGAGCCCGGGGATGCGCCGGAACTCGCGGGCGTTGTGGGAGACCAGCGAAGCCCCAAGGCTCAAGGCGTGGGAGCCGATCTGAGTATCGAGAGGCCCGATCGGGGTCCCGGCGCGCTCAAGAGCGGTGCGGACCAGGCCGTAGGTCTCCGCGGCAGGCTCGTCGAAGTCGGCGATCTCCAGCGGAAGAAGGAATTCGTCGAGGGCTTGGCCGTTTTTGTCCCGTTCGGAGCTCTTCGCGACGCCGTAGCGCAGCTCGGCCAGGGTGACGGCAGAGATGCCCGCCTCGCCGGGGGAGAGGGGCGTCAGCCGCCGCAGGATCGAGACCGGCTTCCTCTTGATCAGGGCGATGCACATGTCCGTATCGAGCATGTAGCGCATCAGAGGGCCTCGCGCTTCTGCGGTCCGGGCTCGGCTCGCTCGGACATGAAGTCGTCCGAGAACATGTCCAAGCTGGAGACGAGCGACTCCCATACGCCCTTGGTGGGCAGGAGGACCACGGCGTTCCCCGACTTCTTGACATAGACGAAGTCGCCCTCGAAACGGAACTCCTTGGGGAGGCGGACGGCCTGGCTCTGACCGTTACGGAAAAGCCGGGCGATCTTCATGGATCGAACTCCAAAATATATATTATACATATATACTTTGGAGCTCATGCTGTCAAGGGTCTTCATGACCCTAAAGACGCCGCCGCGGCCTGCGGATTCTCACTTCGTTTCGGCGGCTCGTTTCCCGGTCAATCCTCCACAACGATATAGCGGACGACCCGCGGGAACGGGTCCGTTTCCGCGAAGTAGATCCGGCCCTGGGCGTCCGCGTTGAAAGGTGTCCCGGGGATGTCCGCGGCGCCGATCTGCTTCCCGTCCCGGAAGATGTCGGCGGTCTTTTTAACGCTCGGATCGGGGTTCTGGAACGCGACGAGGACGAGATCGCCGCTGGCCACGATGTGGGCCGCCGTGGAGATGACTCCCCGGCCCATCTTCCGGAGCGGCTTGAAGAGCTCGCTCTGGCCGGCGAGCGTCCCCGCGAGCTTCCGGTCCTTGAACACCGCGACCTCGTACTTGTGGGGATCGAGGACGAAGATCCGTCCGTCCTTGGCGCAGTCGAAGAGGAGGGGAGCACCGAACATCGGCATGTCCTTCATGGGCGCGAACTCGCCCGGCGGCGTGAACGTGTCGCCGAACGAGGCCAGGAGCTTCCCCTCGGCGTTGAACGCATGAAGGATCTTGCCGTCGTGCGGCCCGATGGCGACGAGCTCTTCCGTCCCCGCGCAGCCGATCGAGGAGACCATGAAATCGACGAGGAACGTCCGCAGGTACCGGCCGTCCGGCCCGAAAACGATGACCTTCTGCATGTCGTTGACGAAGAGCGTGCCGCCGGGCGTCACGGCGATGCCGCCCAGGTTGGTCGCCTCCCTGGGGCCCTGGCCGGCGGGAACGGCGATGGCCCTCAGGAACCGGCCGTCGCGGTCGCACACGACGACCTTCCGGAACTTATAATCCAGGATGTAGATGTTCCCCTTCGCGTCGATGTCGACGCGGGAGACGTTGCCGAACATCAGGTTCTCGTCGCCGTCCTCGACGCCGATGGCGAGATCGGGCTTGAGCGACAGGGGCGGGGCTTGTCCGCCCGGCGAACCGGTCCTGACGATAAAGATCAGAAGGAGACCGAATCCAAAGCCGCGAAGAGCGTTGTTTTTCCCTTTCATAGGAACCTCCCTCGTTGCGGCCTTCAGGCCGCAGTCCTTTATGAAGACTTCGCCGGACCTAGGGCCTTCGTTTAGGCGCTGTCGGCGGAGGGAACAGCCCGGCGTCGGGGATGCGGTACTTGCCGATGCTGACCAGGCCGTCCTCGTCCTGCTCGGGAATGATGAAGAAGCCGTCTTCGGTCAGGAGAGTCCACCGGGCCACGGACCGGTGGTTCCGGTCCCCGGGCGGATAGCGGAGGATGAAGCTGTCGATGTAGCGGCCGTCCTCGTTAAAAACGTCGACGAGCTGGTCGTTCCCGTCCGGCTTCGCAACCGACGTGAAGACGAAGAGCTTCTCCGCTGCCGCGTGGATCCTGTCGATGTCCCAGACGTAGGGGTCTTCGGGGAACTCCACGCCCCTGGTTTCAGGGTCCGCGTCCTCCGGCTTTCCCGGCTTCGCCTTGACCCGGTCGTAGGCCCTGGCGATCTCCCGCCGAGCCATCCCGGTCCCGAGGTCGATCGCGGTCACGGCGTACTCAGCCGTGTGAACGATGTAAAGCGTCGATCCGCCGATCGCGGCGTCGATCGGGTCCAGGCGATAGGCGCCGCGGCCCTTCTTGACCAACATGCGGACGGGGAACTCGTAGATCCGCTTCCAAGTCTTGAAATCGGCGGAGATCTCGTAGACGCCGTTCGGGATCGCGGCCTGTCCGCCGCTCTGGAACGTGGCCTGACTGAAGACCTCGTCCCGGATGCCGTAGATCTTCCCGGCCGCCGTTCCCAGGAACCAAACGCCGTGAGCATCCTCCTCGACCCGCGATTCCCTCTTGTAGCGTCCGCCGGCCAGATCGAAATCCATGATCTTGGGGGGACTCCAGGCGAGGACCCGCACGCGGCCGTCCGTCACGATGAAGCCCGCCGGGTATTGGCATTCGCCCGGCCCTTGCCCGGTCTTCAGGAGCTTGTAAACGAGCTCCCCGCCGGGACCGAACCGATAGAGGCGCGGACCGCTGGCGAAGTCGGTGAAGAACAACGAGCCGTCCGGCCCCAGCGAAAAGTCACGCGGGGACTTGAAGACGATGTTTTCGCCGTCGTCCCGGATGCGCAGGACCTCCTCGAGCCGGACGACCCGGCCGGCGTTCTTGGCCAGGGCCCGGGCCGGGTTCTCGACGGGGGCCTGGCTCTCCGGGAAGAGCGGGAGGTCCAGGAGAGGAATCAGAAGGAAGGCGAGCCCGAGGACCGATGCGCGTTTGCTCATGCTTTGTCCCCTAGACGGGTCGTGACTGCCTGGGGTAGCAGCATAAATTATGCCATATCGGTTCGCCTGGAGGTCCGCGGACGTCACGCTGGAATGTAAAGATAATTACTGCGCCGTGTCATCCCATTTGACAACGTTTTGAGTGGGGGCTAGCGTATTCTCATAGATCTTCCGCTCGCGCGGCATCTCCGCGGGCGCCGTCCGGCCTTGAACGGGCCGCGGCGCCTGAAAGGGACCGGGCATGAAACGAACCTCGCTGATCCTCGCCGCGATCTCCGCCGCGGCCGTCCTCATCGTCCTCTCGGCCTGCGCCAAGAAAGCGTCGCCCTCCGCGGCCTATCCCGTCAAGACCGAGATCGTCGACGGGGTCAAGATCGTGCTCAATCCGGCGTTCCCCAAAGAGGGCGTCATCCGTTATGCGCTCCAGGAGGAACTCGTCATGGGCGGCGAGGGCGGCGACGCGCCGTCCGTCCTCAACCGGCCCATTTCCCTCGATGTCGACGCCCGGGGCGACATCTTTGTCCTCGACTGGGGCGACTGCGATTTCAAGGTCTTCGGGCCCGACGGCCGGCTCCTGCGGACGTTCGGCCAGAAGGGCCAGGGCCCGGGCGAGTTCGATATCCCGGCCTATTTCGTCCTCGGCGCCGACGGCCGGATCTTCGTCCTCTCGGGCCGCCAGCACCAGATGATCCAGCTCGACAGCGCGGGGAAATACCTTTCGAGCTTCCGGCTGGACGGCTTCTGCGACAGCCTCGGCGTCGACCGGTTCAACCGGATCTATTACAGCCAGATGCTGACACCCGAGACGGGCGGCGGCGAGGAGTTCAAGCTCGTCCAGAACCGGACGGCTTTGTTCAAGACGGACGAGCTCGGGACCGTGAGGACCCCTTTGGGCGAATACCTGGCCGAGACCATGATGATGAAGGTTCAGAAAGAGATGGTCTCGAGCGTGACGTCACGCGAATCCTACACGACCTCCTGGCTCGTCGGCCCCGACGATCGTGTTTATATCGGCTATAACAAAGGCTACCGTCTCGACGTCCGAGACGCCGACTGGAAGCTCCTCTTCCGCTTCGGCCGCGAATTCACACCCGTCCCTCATCCCGAGTACAAGCCGGACGGGCCCCATCCCGAGTTCTATCCGGCCTTTTCCGACTGGCGGAAGTTCTTCGACAGCGAAGGCAACCTCTGGTTGGAGCAATACGTCGCCGAGGGGGTCAAGGACCACGTCTATGACGTCTTCACGCCCGAGGGGATCTATCTGAAGCAGATCCGGGTGCCGGAGGTGCTGCATCTCGTCCGGGGCGACCTGGCCTACAGCATCGTCAAGACCGAGGACGAGTACCTCGTGGTCAAGCGGTTCAAGCTTGTCCCGGAACCGGAAAAGAAGGAATAGGGGGACACGATATCATCGATATAATCGGGGACACGTACCGGGTACATGTCCCCAATCTAGCGGAGCACCAGCAGCAGGCCCTTGCCCGGCTCGATGCGGACCGGGTCGCCCGGCTTGAATTCCGCCGCGTCCTGGAACTTGTCGATGGCCGGGGCGACGATCCTGGCCTTTTTCGGGTCCAGGCCGAGGGCCTTCCAATCGATCGCCAGGCGGACGTCCACGGGCTCCTTGGACCATGAGGCGAGAGCGATCATCGCGGCGTTCCCGGACTCGGCCGCCGTCACGCCCTGGCCGCGCCTGACGTAGCACGTCGCCAGGACGTCTTTTGCCCCGGTCTTGACCGGGTTCCCGTCGACCCACCAGCCGACCATCTCGCTCTTCGTGATCCCGAATTCGTCCCAGGCCTTCCAGAGCGGGCGCGGGTCGCCGGCCCAGGGCAGGCGCGCGGTCATCCCGAAGACCATGCCGCGCCAGGGGTTGCCGCCGTCCTGGAGCATCTCGCCCATCAGCCCGTAGGGGATGCCCGAGAGCTCGACGAGCCAATAATCGGGGCCGCTGCCGTTGTAGTCGAAATACTCGCCGAACCAGAGGCGGTTGAGGAAGGGGAAGTGCTCGAGGTAGAGGTTGGCGCTCGAGGCGAAGCCGTCGCGGACGTTGTACTGGTTGGCGCTGTGGAGGTCGATGAGGGCCCCGGGGCGGTTGCGGTCGAGGACCTTGCGGACCCTCTTCATGGTCGTCCGGTCGAAGGCGACGTCGTCGAGGTAGAGGCCGTCGATGCCGACATTGCGGGCCACCCAGTCCAGGCCCTCGATGTAGTAGTTGTGCCAGCGCGACATCCCGCTGTTGATGACCGCGGCGTCCTTGAGCTCGGGCACGAACCAGGCCGCGATGTAGTCGCCGCCGAGGTGCTCCTGGAGCCAGGAATAGCCGCCGCCCGGCCCCGTGGAGAAGATCTCGTGACCGAGGCTGCGCAGGGCGAACAGCTCCGGGGCGCGGTTCGAGAGCTCGCGGACGGTGTCGTAGATCTTGACCTTGAAGCCGCGGCGATGGGCGTCGTCGACATAGGCCTTCATCTCGGCCGCCCGAAGGAACGGATAGTTGATGTAGGGATTGATGGCGTTGGCGTGGTGGACGTTGATGACGTTGGCGCCCGTCGCCGCGACCTCGTCGAGCGGTTTGAAGGCGTGATAATAACGCTCGCCGAAATGGGCGGCCGGGTCGAGCGGCCTGAACGGCGTGATGAGCAAGGTGAAGTCGAAATGAAGCGTCTCGCCGGCCCGGATCGTCCGGGGGCCCGACGTCGCCCGCATGACGACGGCCCGCCCCCCCTTGGCCACGCCTGCGGCACCTGCCCCGGCTCCCTCCGCCCGGACGGTGACCTTCCCCCGGCCCTCGTTCCACCACGACGGCGGCATGTTGAGAGGCTTCGAAAGATAAAAGTTGGTATTGAGGGGCCGCGAGTAGTTCTCGGCCCTGAGCCCGACCTGCATCCCCGCGTTGACCGATCCGAGCCACAACGCGTCCTGGTTCTTCTTCTGGTCCCAGGCCCATTCGAACGTCTCGGGACGGAGCCCGCCCTTGAAGCCGAGTCCCATCATGTACCGGGCGTTGGTCTCGCGGTAGGGGACCTCGAGGCGGATGTCCGAGACGGCCGTGTCCCGCTCGGCGGTGACCGCGACCTTGTAATCGACGAAGCCGTCGAACTCCATGCGGGCGGCGACTTTCATGACCAGGCCGCCGGCCCGGTTCTCCGTCTCCCAGACGACCGCGCCGGGACCTTTCGCGGCCGGACGTGGCCCGGAGCCGCCGGAGGCCGGGACCCAGCGGAGCTCCTGCCCCGTGGCGTCGGTCGCGACCAGCCTCATCGGCCCGGCCGTCAGCGGGAACGGCTTGGGCTGAAGGCGCGTCATCTCCGGCGCGAACGAGCTCGAGATGACCGCCGGGAAGCCGTCTGCCCCGACCGCGAGCGACCGGCCGAGGCATGCGACCTTCCGGCCCTCGACCGCGAGAGGCGCATAAGGCGGCACGATCCCGTCGTCCTGGGCCAGCGTAGAGTCGAGCCAGTGCAGGCGGGTCATGCGGTAAGGGTCGGCGTCGCCGCGGTCTTCGAGGACCTTGTCGGTCACGCAAAGCTCGACGGCCACGGCCGTCGCCGGAAGCCCCTTGGGCTTGACCGTGGCCGTGCCGCCGAAGACGCCGGGCTTCGCGTCCCGCGGGACCTGGACGCCGCACCACATGGCCTGGACCCGGCCTTTATCAACAGCCACGTCCTTCACGAACGCCGCTCCTTCCCAGCCGACGCCGCCCGTGTTGAAGCAGGTCAGGGCCGAGGCCGGAATGCGCGTGAGGGCGGCCGGCGCGCCGTCCTCGATCCGGTCCAAGGCCTGGACGAGGTCCGAGAATTCGAGCTTGAGACTCGAGAGGGGCTCGCGGGCCGCCCAGACGCCGATCTGAAAAGTGAAGTACTCGCCGCGGGCGGCCTCGCCTTTCACTGCCCCGGCCGGTCCGTCGACCGCCCAGTGATAGGGGAGGTCGCCGGTCATGCGGATGGAGAGTGACCGGTCCTCGGGGAAGACAAGATAGGCCGCATCCGGGTGCCGGGCGAGGAGGCCTTTCGTTTCGGCGGCCGTGGCGATCCTCTCCATCGGCGTGAAGGCGCTGAACTCGTCCGCGGACTGGAATTCGACGACACGGGCCCGCGGGAACGCCTCGGACGGAAGGGAAGCGAGCTTCCCGGGGTCGAGACCGGCCGCCTTGACCCAGGCCGGGTCGGCCGTCACCGCGGGCGGGTCGTACTTGACGTTCGGGTAGTTCTTCCGGCCCTCGGATGCGTAGGGCATATAGTAGACGTAATAGTCGCCGGGGACCGTCTTCGGCTCGAAGAGGATGTCGCCGAACTCGCGCTCGACGGCGAGAGGGATCACGTTGGCGACGGCGCCGCCGGTCGCGGCGTCGATGACGATGAGATCCTTCTTGTCCGGCTCGGCGTCACGGCGGCGCCACGGGATGACGACGCGGACGACCGACGGCGTGACCCGGGCCGGCACGACGCCGGCCTTCTTCGGCGGCCTCTTGGCCACGCCCGGCGGAGCCGGGAGCGCCTCGACCCGGACGACGACGCGATGGTTCCCCAGCCCCGATTCCGGATCCCATTTTCCGACGCCGTATTTCACGTCATCCTCTTGGCCGGAGGCCGTCGGGCGGCCGAGAGAGGCCGACGATAAAAGGCAGAGGCTGAGGACGATCAAAGCGAACGCGCGGCTCAATGCGGAGAGGGCTCGGTTGCTCATCATGTGACTCCTAAATCGGGGACACGATACCAATTTCCCATTTATGAAGTAGGTGAATAGGTATTGTGTCCCCCATTTAAACGGGCGAGGAGGGGCTTGTCAAGCCGTCAAGAAAAAGGGGGACACAATACCTATTCCCCAAATCTATAAGCGCTGCAAACGGCTGAAAAATCGGTAATTGGCATTGTATCCCCGATTTATTATAAAAAACACTTGACAAACATACTACTATGTATTACATTGTATCTGGTTATAACATGGAAAACAAGATCACCCAGTTGAGAAAGGGCATCCTGGAGCTGGCCATTCTCGGCGCGCTCTCCAGGGGCCGCCATTATGGGTACTCCCTCGTCCGAACGATCTCCGGGACCGGCGCGATCGACCTCACGGAAGGAACGATCTATCCCATCCTCGGCCGGTTGGCCAAGGAAGGGCTCGTCCAGTCCGAGTGGGTCGAATCGAGCCAGGGCCCACCCCGGAAATATTACACGTTGACCCTCAAAGGGGAAGAGGCTTTCCGGACGCTCAGCGAGGAGTTCCGCAAGCTGGCCGCGATCGTGGCGAACGCCGAGAACGCCCCCGGGCTCGACGCCGGGGACGAGGACCTCCGTGTGCTTTCCGTGACCAAGGAGAACAACAATGGCTAACGGTTTCAGCGGGCCGGTGGCCCAGATCGTCGACAACTATCTCGAACGGCTCAGGAAGGGGCTCAAGGGCATCCCGGACAAGGACCGGGACGAGCTCATCAAGGAGATCAACTCCCACATCTACGAGTCCTTCCGCAGCGATCCCGCGCCGGACGAGGTGGCCCGGATCCTCAAGGTCCTGGACAAGCTCGGCGAGCCGGCCGAGGTCATCTCGGCCCGCATGCCCGAGGCCATGGTCACACTGGGGAAGAAGAGGAAGCTGCCGTTCCTCATCCTGGCCGGCCTGCTCATCGCTTTCTTCGGCGTGCCGCTCGGCGCGAGCGGGATCGGGCTCGTCGCGGGCCTCGTCATCACCATCCTGGGGTTCATCCTGGCCTTTTACGTCCTGGCCTTCAGCATGATCCTGACGGGGTGGCTGAGCGCCGTCATCTTGATCATCCGCCTCATCGTGCCGAACTTCCTCGATCCCTGGATGGACATCTATCCGCTCGTCGCCGACCCGACCCTCAACCTGGTCATCTACATCGTCGGGGCGCTCGTCATCTCCGCGATCGGTTTCGGGATGCTCTGGCTGGGCTCGCGGATGATGCGCGGCGTCCGGTTCGTCTTCCGGCTCCTCTTCGCCAAGATCAAGAATTGGCGCAAGAAGGCCCCAACGCCTGGGGCTGTTTAAGAAGGGGGAATAAGGGGACAGAAAAAAGATGCTCCGGACGATTGGCGCCTCCTTGTTCTTGGGCGCAGGAGCGCTTCTGGCCGGGGTCGGATTCGTGGAGGCGTCGTTCAGGGGGTGATTTTGTAATGCTTCGGAATAGCTGTTAAGGAGGCATAAGGCGTTAATTGAAATCTTTTTATAGATATATCCTTCATACCGCGTTTCTAGGGATATTTATATTCTTAGTCTATTTTTCGGCTTCCCTTAGTGGAATTCATGAGAGATATCAGCACGAAGTCACCGTGACGTTGAAGCTCGTCCAGGTTTATGTGCTGGATAAGCACGGAAATACCGTTGGCGATTTATCTAAATCCGACTTCGAGCTTAATGATAACGGTCAGACCAAACCCATTACAGATTTCGAAAAGCATGAGCTTTCTTATGATCGACTTCCACAGCCGGAGGAGACTTCGGTTCCGTCTCCGTCCTTAAGAAATACGCATCGGAAGTTCTTTCTCTTTTTCGATTTTGCCTTCAACCGTAGATCCGGTATCTCAAAATCCAAGACTGCGGCCTTGGATTTCCTCGATACGCAAGTCCGCCCCGAAGATGAGGTCGGGGTTCTCTCTTTTATGGCCAGAAAGGGGCTAACGCTTCATGAGTATCTGACATCCGACCATGGACGAATCCGTCGGGTTGTCGAGGGCCTGGGCCCCGAGAAATTCCTGGGCAGAGCCTGGGGTCTTGAAAGTGAATGGATTAAGGACCACCTGAAAGTGGATGAAGCTCTTGGCAATAAAACGACGGAGAAGATCATCATTGCCGAACAAAGGGCTTTGAAGGCAGAGGCTATCGGGTTCACGTTCCAGATTTCTGAAATGGCGAAGGCCCTCCGAGGGATTCCGGGCATAAAAAACATCATCCTCTTCTCTTCCGGAATCCCGAACTATGCGCTATATGGGGGGACGACGATTCTTGCTGAAGAGAAGCACCCTTGGGGGGACGCCCAACTGCGTGACCGTTACAGCGTAATGTGCCAGGAACTTGCAGGGTCCAACTGCGCAGTTTATGCCATTAATGTCTCCGGCTCAGGAGCTGCTGCGTCTTCCGATGAAAAAGACCTGAAGGGGGATGGAGCTCTGAGACAACTCGCGAGGGAGTCAGGCGGCAAATATTTCGACAACATTTACACCTATAAAGACATCAATAGGACTATTCAAAAGGTAACCGGTACGTACTACGTCCTCGGATACTACATCGATGAAAGGCAGGACGGACGTTTTCATAATGTCAGGGTCGAGGTTAAAAGGAAAGGGTGCTCCGTCCTAGGTCAGAAAGGGTATTTCGATCCAAAACCTTTCTCCGAATATTCAGCTAGCGAGAAGCTCCTCCATATCATCGATCTCGCCTTGGCCGAGAATCCCCTGCTTCAGGTCCCGGCGGATGTCCCGCTTATGGCCCTGCCAATCTTGGACGGAGGAAGCCCGGCCATAGTCGCCGTGCTTACCGTACCTCGCAATGTCGCATCGTGCGTCTTGGCGAATAGGGCCGAAGCCCTTTTGCTTCTTTTTGACCATAAAGGCGAGACGCAGTCAATCATTCCCCTAAAAGTCGATGATTACTCTTCGAACGAAGGCCTTTGCCAGATACAATTCGCCCTCCGAGCGCGCCCAGGCCGCGCCGCCTGCCGAATCGCCCTTTGTAATATGGAAAACGGAGCGGGAGCAAGAGGATATCAGGTTCTCGAGATACCAAACCCCGGCCTGGCGGACCTTTGGATCGATCCGCCCCTCTTCCTTGCCCCCCGGAGGACTGAGGTCACGTACGCACCCGGCGGCACCACGCTCGACGGCCTCTACGGCTATGATCCCAAGGCATGGTTCCCGCTGGTTGGGGACCTTCCGTCTGGGACGAAAACGCTGCTCGCAGCCCTACGGATCGCCTCGAGCCAGCTGGACCCAGAGATCGAAATCAGTGCCGTGGTCAACGAGATGGCCGGGGTCGGCTCATGGCCGGTTTCTGTCGCCGTCCGTACCGAGACCGGAAGCGGTCCCACTAGGAAAATGCTCGTCGAGATGACATCTGAACAATTCAAGCCGGGCTCGTATATACTCACTGTAATCGCTAAGGAGCGGGGCCGTCAGGCTGAAGCCCGAACGGCCGCGACGATCACGATCAAGTGATCGAGCGCCGGACGTTCCTCGTCGGAATACCCAACGAGTGGAATCGCCGGTGACTGTAACGGCGGGACCACATCCATTCCCATTCCGAACAATACCATAAATCAGCTAAGTCCGAATATCTTGAGCCGAAGACTATTCTCATTTCACGGCCTTAAAACTTCGCCAAATCGGGCGAGCCTGCCGAGGTCATGTCGTCCCGCCTGCCCGAGGCCATGGTCACGCTGCGCAGGAAGAAGCTGCCCCACATGATCCTGGACGGGGCGCTCATCGCCTTACTCGGCGCCGACAGCCCCGATCCTCCTATTTTTTGGGCGCCTCGGCCTCGATCTCGGCGAACAGGCTCTTGGCCTCGCGCTTGCTCTTCCAGATGCCCCAGACCGTCGCCGCGAGCAGCACGGCGACGATCGCCGCGAGCCCCGGCGTCATCGTGTTGTACTTGACGATGATCGGTGCCGCGATCAGGCTGACCAGGTTGGTCACCTTGATCATCGGGTTGAGGGCCGGTCCGGCCGTGTCCTTGAGCGGATCGCCGACCGTGTCGCCGACGACGCCCGCCTTGTGGCGGTCCGAGCCCTTGCCCGTGCAAGCGGCGATATCCTTCGGCTCGTCCTCGATGCACTTCTTGGCGTTGTCCCAGGCGCCGCCCGCGTTGGCCATGAACACGGCCAGGAGCTGGCCGCTCAGGATGATGCCCGCGAGGAAGCCGCCCAGGGCCTCGACCTGGAGGACCAGGCCGACGATGAGCGGCAGGAAGACCGAGATGAGCGCCAGCGGCACGAGCTCCTTCTGGGCGGCGTTGGTGGAGATGCCGACGACCCGGGCGTAGTCCGGCTTGACCTTGCCCTCCATGAGCCCCGGGATCTTGAACTGCCGCCGGACCTCCTCGACGATCAGGCCCGCCGCCCGGGTGACGGCCCGGAGCGAGAGCGACGAGAAGAGCCAGGGGAACGCGCCGCCGAGCAGCAGGCCGATGAAGACCTTCGTCTCGGACACCCGGATCGCGCTCATGACGTTCTGGATGCCGAGCTGGAGCTGGACCCGCCCGACGTCGGTGATGTACGAGGCGAAGAGGCTGACCGCGGCGATGACGGCCGAGGCGATGGCGATCCCCTTGGTGATGGCCTTGGTCGTGTTGCCCACGGCGTCGAGGTCGGCCATGATCTGGCGGGCCTTGGTCGTCTCGGGGTCGGTCTGGTCATGCCACGACATCTCGGCGATGCCGTTGGCGTTGTCCGAGATCGGCCCGTAGGAATCCATGGCCACGTTGTTGCCCGTGTGGCTGAGCATGCCGATGCCGATCATGGCCACGGCGTAGAGAACGTAGAGCGCCCCGGCCGTGCTGTAGAGGGCCAGGGCGATGATGAAGCTGATGACGATGATGACGACGGCCCAGACGCTCGACTCCATGCCGACGGCCAGGCCGGAGAGGATGGTCGTGGCCGGCCCGGTCTTGGTCGACTTGACGATCTCCTTGACCGGCGCCTTGCGGGTCGAGGTGAAGTAGGACGTCAGCGGATTGAAGGCCACGGCCAGCCCGACGCCGACCGAGGTCAGCATGGCCAGCCGCCAGTCGTGGGCGTAGAGGGTGGCCACCAGGAACGACCACAGGATGGTGTTGACGCTCGAGACCTCGTAGGACCGGAACATGGCCTCTTCGGCGTCCTTGGCCCGCAGGAACTTGATCGGGAAGCGCTCCCAGATCGGGACGGTGAAGGTGCCGAGGATCGAGGAGATGACGCCGATCGCCCGGATGATCAGGGGATAGACGATCCATTTCAGGGAGTGGGTCGGGTCGAGGGCCATCAGGGCCAGGCCCAGGATCAGCCCGGAGACGATGGTCACCTCGTAGGACTCGAAGATGTCGGCGGCCATGCCGGCGCAGTCGCCGACGTT
>Ga0172363_10000769_pt1 | contig 25154 bp, 16 predicted proteins | sample LakKivs2_kivu2a2_FD_114541 | JGI IMG/M metagenome (GOLD analysis project Ga0172363, IMG submission 114541) | Sediment microbial communities from Lake Kivu, Rwanda - Sediment s2_kivu2a2 | ecosystem: Environmental > Aquatic > Freshwater > Lake > Sediment | place: Rwanda: Western Province, Lake... | reverse complement strand
GGTGCAAAGCTCACTTCAACACTATATTTATATCCCAGGTTTCTCAGTATCCATTTAGCGATGACAAGCTGGTCCACAGCATCCTCCGGCTCAACAGGCAGAAATTCAATTTCATGCTGTTCATAATCCTCATCACCTTTCGTAAAGCTTCCCACCTCTGAATGACCATATTTGATCCTGCAACCTGCCTTTGCACAAATGGTCAGAGCTTCAACCCGAAGATCTTCAAATTTGGCAAATGGTTTTGACTGATGATACCCTTTCTGGTCGATAAGCGGATAAAGATCATCATGCAAAGACTTGACATAGTACTCCAGCTCACCGAAAGCCCTGAGCCTGAATCCGGTATTGTTCACGAACCTGGTATATGCCTTTTTCAGGATATATTCAGGTGAACTTTCAAGGGGCTTGCCATCGCTTCCATAGAATGAACACATTATCTCCAGAGCAGAAGCATCTGTAAAAGGATTGACAAATGCTGTCCGGTACCTTGGAATAACATACATATCACTCGATCCGGAACCTATAAACGAGAATAGACTTGAACCGTCAACACGTTCGCCGGCAGTGAGTATCGATTCAAGGTGCTCGCGGCTGTGCGGGACAAAATTCAGGGATTTAAGCTTTCCGTCACCGGCAATATATCTGAAGTTGATCATTGAGATACCTTTTGCCTCAACGAACCTTATTATATCGTCACGGGTAAAGTCATTAGCCGGCTTTTTGAGATATTGAACCAGCTCATTCGGATTCAGCTGTATATCATTATTCTTCATAGCATTGCAAAGATAAACCTGCAAAATTACTTAATTAACACGAACGAATAATGACAAATGTCTTTATCTGATCAAACGGGCTGATTTTAATATATTTTATTAATTTTAGCCCTGCCAAAATGCAACAATGGGAAAATGGATCAAACTGGTCTTACTGCTTTTGCTTACAGGATGCACGGGAGAAGAATATAATTCATACCTGACTGCAGATAAGGCAGTTGCCTTTTTCAGCAAAATTCAGCAAGCATGCAACAGGGATAACGGGAAACTCTGGGGTAAAAACCTGTATGGCCCTGTCATATTCGTCGACCGTTCTTCACGTAAAATAACCGCGAATCACCCTGACAAAGAGGGTTTGCTTAAAGAAAAAGACGGGATATGGACAGGCGTTTTCCCCCGGGAAATGATCATCAATAATATTCCGGTGAATTACGGAGGAACCATTTATGCTCTGGTACCTTTGCCAGGGGAGGAGGATGAGTTCAGGATAATCACACGGTCGCTGCATAGCCTTTTTCACGTATACCAGGCATCCGCAGGCATAGGTCAGCCTGATGAAAACATCAGTATAATGGATGAGAAGAACGCCAGGCTATGGATTAAACTTGAATGGAAAGCCCTCCGGAAAGCAATCACCTCTGAGGGGCCGGTGAAACAGCTTGCTATCAGAGATGCTCTTATTTTCAGGGGGTCAAATCGCGAAAGCTACCAGAACTATGCAGCTGACCAGACAAAGTTTGAGAATTATGAAGGACTCGCAACATTTACTTACCTGGTACTGTCAACAACATCTCCTGAAGAGTATCAGACAAGATTATTTGAATATTTAGAAAGGATATATTCATTTCTTTCCTACTCACGGTCATACGCATTTATTCATGGCGCCCTGTATGCTACACTGCTGCACCAGCAGGGTTTTGACTTTGCACAGCTCAATAATCCGGATGCCGATATGGGGGCCCTTGTGAAGGAACTATATGAGATACAGCTTCCTGATGTATGCCGCGATGTTGCAGGAAGCATTGCTCTCAATTATGACCTCGACAATATCGTTGAAGAGGAACAACAGAGGGATGACCGTATCAGGGAATGGATCAGGAGAGAAACAGGCACTTTTACCGAAAAACCGGTTGTACTGTTAGAACTCTTAAGTCCTTCATTTGACTTTGAACCTGAAGATGTACACCCGATGGATACCCTGGGTACTGTGTACAATAAAATAAGAGTATCAGATAACTGGGGTAAGCTGACAGTTGATAAAGGAGGATGCCTGGTATCAAATAACCTCAGGTTCCTGAGGATAACGGCAAAGGGTTACTCGGAGGATAAAAACAGGATAGAAGGTGAAGGATGGCACCTCATCATCAACGGCGACTGGGAATTAATCCCTGTCGAGCAGAATTATCTTGTCAGGAAAAAAGCTTTATAAACTTCTTTTTCTTTCTTCAAGAGACTTTATCTTAAGTTCCGTGTCGCTTTTCTTTTTTCTTTCCAGGTCAAGAACATTTGCAGGAGCATTTTGCACAAACCGTTCGTTATCAAGCTTCTTCATAATTGAAGCCAGGAAACCCCTGTAATAATCAAGCTCGTCATTGATCTTTTTAAGTTCATCTCCGGTATCTATTGAAGACTCATACGGGATGTAAAGTTCAAGAGTATGTACCATAAATGATATCGCACCTTCAGGTTTGCAGTCAGTAAAACTCAGTTTCGACAGGTTGCCCAGCTTCATGATTACAGGCAGGAACTGCGGATAAAATTCCTTTTCATCAGCTTTTAATATCAGCATTATCTTTTCCTTTGCAGGAATATTATTTCCCTTTCGCACACTCCTGACTGCACTGACTATCTCCTTTACTGTTTCAAACTTCTCAGTGATCTCCTTCTTATATCTTTTATTTCCGGGCAGCCTGCTTATCATCAGGCTCTCGCCCTCCTTATGTTCTGCAAGCATCTGCCATATCTCTTCGGTAATGAATGGCATAAAGGGATGCAGAAGTCTGAGAAGAGTATCAAAGAATTCTGTAGCGGCTTCATAGGTTTTCTTATCGATCGGTTTCTCATATTCCGGCTTGATTGTCTCGAGGAACCATCCTGAAAACTCATCCCAGAATAATTTATACACTGTCATCAGTGCTTCTGATATCCTGAAGCTCCTGAATTCCGAATCAATCTCTGCTGTTGCTTTCTTCAGAACCTCACCCATCCATTTAATGGCAGCTGAAGAGTGTTCCGGTTGTTTTATTTTTTCGTCAATCTCCCAGCCTTTAACAAGCCTGAAAGCATTCCATATCTTGTTGGCAAAATTGCGTCCCTGTTCTGGAAGTGAATCGTCGTAGAGCAGATCGTTGCCGGCAGGCGAACAAAGAAGCATGCCTACCCTTACACCGTCTGCCCCGTAGCGGTCAATCAGATCAATCGGTTCAGGTGAATTGCCAAGTGATTTTGACATCTTCCGCTTCTGCTGGTCACGTACCAGTCCGGTAAGGTAAACGTTTCTGAAAGGCTTGTCTCCCATATATTCATAACCCGCAATTATCATCCTTGCGACCCAGAAAAACAGTATCTCCGGTGCTGTGATCAGGTCATTTGTGGGATAATAATACTTAATATCGCGATTATCAGGGTTATTGATCCCGTCAAAGCAGGTGATCGGCCAGAGCCACGATGAGAACCAGGTATCGAGTACATCCTCATCCTGTCTGAGATCACTTTCAGAAAGTGATGTTATGCCGCTTTTTTTTCTTGCAAGCTTCAGTGCATCTTCAATATTTCCGGCAACAACATATTCATTATTGCCGTAATACCAGGCCGGTATCCTGTGTCCCCACCAAAGCTGACGGCTTATGCACCAGTCATGAACATTCTCCATCCAGTGGCGGTAAAGGTTCCTGAATTTTGCAGGGTGAAGCCTGATTTCGCCTTTCATCACTGCATCGAGTGCAGGACGTGAGATCTTTTCCATCTTCATGAACCACTGCATTGAAAGCCGGGGTTCAATTACTGCATGGGTTCTTTCTGAACGGCCTATCTTATTATTGTACGGGACGACCTTGACAAGGTTACCTGTTCTTTTCAGTTCCTTCTCAGCAAGATCCCTTGCGGCAAAACGATCGACACCGGCAAACATCGCAGCCTGTTTGCTTATAGTACCGTCATCATTGAATATATCTATGGAAGGAAGATTGTACTTCTGTCCTATTAAATAGTCATTTATATCATGGGCTGGCGTGATCTTCAGGCATCCTGTACCAAATTCCATATCTACATATTCATCGAAAATGAACGGGACCTCCCGGTTAGTCATAGGTACGATAACACTTTCCCCCTTCAGATGCTGGTATCTCTTATCCTGCGGATTTGCACAAACTGCCGTATCGCCAAGTATGGTCTCAGGACGCGTTGTTGCAACAATAATATAATCATTCCAGCCGGCTACCTTGTATCTTACATAATAAAGCTTCGACTGTTCTTCGGTGAAATAGACTTCTTCATCAGAGACTGCAGTTCGTGCCTGCGGATCCCAGTTTACCATTCTCACCCCCCTGTAAATCAACCCTTTATTGAATAGATCGACAAACACTCTGATGACAGAATCATATCTCCTGTCATCCATTGTGAAGAGAGTACGGTCCCAGTCGCATGATGCGCCAAGCCTCTTCAGCTGCTCAAGTATGATCCCACCATGCCGGTTTGTCCAGCTCCACGCATGCTCGAGGAACTCTTCTCTTGAGATATTTCTCTTTTCAATGCCTTCACTTTTAAGCTTGGCAACAACTTTAGCTTCGGTCGCGATTGAAGCATGGTCGGTTCCCGGGACCCAGCATGCATTTTTTCCAAGCATTCTTGCCCTGCGCACCAGCACATCCTGTATTGTGTTATTGAGCATGTGACCCATGTGAAGAACACCGGTCACGTTTGGGGGAGGTATTACTATGGTATAAGGTTCTCTCTCATCAGGGATACTTTTGAAGAATCCGTGCTTCATCCAGTAATCGTACCACTTTCCTTCAGCTTTTGCCGGTTCGTATTTTGAGGGTATCTCCATTGAAACGTATGGTTGTGTCAGGTATACAGAATTGCAAAAATAGAAATAATTATCAAAATATTGTTGGAAGGAGTTGAAGAGGGTTGAAGAAGGTTGAAGGGGGCTGAAATAAGACAATGCATGTAATTCTTTTTTAACTTCGGGCAACTCTATGGTCGAATAAAACCCAAGTATGAGTTTAATCAATCATATCTTAACCTATTTTGGTTATTTTTGAATATTATTTCATTTAATCTTCAATCAATGCCGACGATATCTGAAAAAGGGAAAGCAATGCCTTCCTCACCGATCAGGAAACTTGTACCTTTTGCCGAAGAGGCAAAACGCAAAGGAAGGAAGGTATATCATCTGAACATAGGTCAGCCTGATATTCCGACTCCTGAGGTTGCCCTGGACGCCTTAAGAAATCTTGATCAGAAAGTTATTGAATACAGCCATTCGGCAGGAAACGAGTCATACCGGCGCAAGCTTGCCGGCTACTACAGATGTATCGGAATTGATGTCGATCATACAGAGATACTTATAACAACCGGCGGCTCTGAAGCTATTCTTTTTGCTTTAAATTCATGCATTAACCCGGGCGACGAAATCATAACACCTGAGCCTTTTTATGCCAACTACAATGGCTTCGCAACATCAGCCGGCGTGAAAATAGTTCCTGTAACATCACATATCACTGACGATTTTGCCCTTCCTCCCATAAAAGAGATAGAAAAGAAAATAACACGCAGGACAAAGGGTATCATCATAGCTAATCCGAATAATCCTACAGGGTATCTTTATTCGAAGGAAGAGCTTATACAGCTAAGCGACATAGTCAGGAAACACGATCTCTGGCTTTTCTCTGATGAAGCATACAGGGAATTTTGCTACGACGGTGCTGAACATCTATCAGCAATGAAGCTGAATGGCATTGAAAACAATGTTATTTTGCTTGATTCGGTATCAAAACGTTACAGCGAATGCGGCGTCCGGATCGGTGCCCTTATCACCAAAAATAAGCATGTCATTGCGACAGCTCTCAAGTTCGCACAGGCAAGACTTTCCCCTCCCGGGATCGGGCAGATAGCGGCTGAAGCCTCAATTGACACTCCACCGGAATACTTCATGGAGGTTAACAGGGAATATACCGAAAGGCGCAATTACATGGTTGAAGCACTTAACAGGATCCCGGGAGTTTACTGCCCGAAACCGAAAGGTGCATTTTATACTGTTGTCAGACTGCCGGTTGATGATTCAGACAGATTCGCACAATGGCTTCTTGAAGAATTTGAATATAAGAACCAGACTGTGATGGTCGCGCCTGCTTCAGGTTTCTATTCAACTCCCGGCCTTGGAAAGAACGAAGTCAGAATAGCTTATGTGCTTAAAACTGACGACCTCAAAAAGGCGATTGAAGCTCTTGCCGAAGCTCTGAAGGTGTACCCGGGAAGGGTATAAAACCCGGGATCATTTATACAGCAGGTATTTTTCTCTGACCTTAGCGAACTTCTCAAGCCCCTCCTTCCATGAAGCACGGATCTGTTCAGCAGTCATACCCTTCTGTATCTGTTCCCTGAGCTGCGGCCCGGCAGCAAGCTTGTCGAAATACGGAGTGAAGAACTTATCCTTTTCAGGATAAGCATTATAGGCATCAATAACCCATTTCAGGTTGATTCCCGGTGATGGAACTATCTTGTCCCTTATCGCATTCCTGAGATCGACACCGTAGCATTTGATTCCCATCAGCGGCGGTTTTGTGGATTCGGGCATGCTCTCAGGTGTAAAGCTGAACCCCATGTCAGGAAGCAGAGGGGAGCCGTATACCTGGAAAGGGAATGGCGTTCCGCGGCCCAGTGAGATACGCGTACCTTCAAAGAAACATATTGACGGATAGAGGTAAATTGATGTCTGGTTAGGCAGGTTCGGGGATGGCCTGACAGGAAGCTCATAAAGTGTTTTATGAGTGTAATTTTTACACTTTATAACTGTAAGATCGCACTTTATGCCTCCCTTAAGCCAGCCTTCACCGTTGATCATCAGGGCATACTCACCAACTGTCATACCATGTGCTACAGGTACCTGGTGCATGCCGACGAAGGAGCGGAAAGCAGTATCGGCCATATTCCCGTCATAGTAGAATCCGTTCGGATTAGGTCTGTCGAGAACAATGCATTTTACATTATTCTCGGCGCATGCCTCCATAACATAGTGCAGTGTGGATATATATGTATAAAACCTTGTGCCCACATCCTGAATGTCGAAAATGACAACATCTATACCTGCCAGGTCCTGCGGAGAGGGCTTAAACTGAGCACCATAAAGACTCTTTATTGAAATACCTGTTGAAGGGTCCTTCCCGTCGTTAATTACAGCTCCGTCAGCAGCCAGGTCCCTGAATCCGTGCTCAGGGGCAAAGATCACCTTTATGTCAATGCCGATATTCATCAGATTATCAACGAGGTGTGTCTGCCCTACCAGGGATGCCTGGTTTGCAACAACTGCAACCGCCTTACCTTCAATCATATCCCTGTACCTGTCGATCTGGTTTGCTCCGGGCACAGCGGTTTTCTTAATACCAAAGCAGGAGCACGCAAGAATCAGAGATACTACTGCCAGGATTGGTTTCTTCATATTATTTGTTTTAACAAATCTATTGAATTTTCCAGTTATTTAAATGTAAAGAGCTACTTCCCTTCTAAGGTTATTTGAAAGGTTAAGGAAAACGTTCCATATATTTTATAATTTTGGATTCTTGATTATATGAATTTACCATATTTCATAGCAGAGAGGCTAATAAAAGGCCGCCGGGAAGGAACCTCCTTTTCAAGGCCGATAAATGTTATTGCGATAATCGGTATTGCAATGGGACTCGCCGTAATGATACTTGCTGTCGCAATTCTGACAGGGTTCAAGGAGCAGATAAGGGAAAAAATAGTCGGGTTCGGTTCTAACATACAGATCCTTAACCTTGATTCAAATATTTCATTTGAAACCGCCCCGGTCCGCCAGGGACAGGAATTTGTTGAAAAGATCAGGAAGTTCCCCGGAATAAAGCATATTCAGGTTTTTGCCACCAAGGCGGGTATTATAAAGACCGATGAAGATTTCCAGGGAGTAGTGCTTAAAGGAATCGGCAGCGATTTTGACTGGAGCTTTTTCAGCAGTAACATGGTTGATGGCAGGGTATTCACGGTAACTGACACGGCACGTACCGACAGGGTAATCATTTCGAAGAAGATATCCGACATGCTGCGGCTGAAGACGGGAGATTCCTTTGCTATGCATTTTGTACAGGATCCGCCCAGGATGAGAAAATTCACAATCAGCGGTATCTATGAAACAAGCCTTGAGGAGTTCGATAAGATCTATGTCTTCTGCGATATCGGCCATATTAAAAGACTCAACGGATGGGATGATGATCAGATCAGCGGATTTGAGGTTTTCATTGACGATTTTGACCGCCTCGATGAAATGACTGATGCGGTAAGGGATGCTGTCGGCTATAAGTACAAGGAAGGGGATGAACAGTTCAAGATAACCAATATCCGCTCAAGGTATCCGCAGATCTTTGACTGGCTCAACTTTCAGAATATCAATGTAATTATTATAATCGTCCTGATGCTGATAGTAGCCGGTTTCAACATGATCTCAGGGTTGCTCATACTGATACTTGAGAAGACCAATATGATCGGGGTTCTGAAAGCGCTCGGATCAGACGATGTGACAATCCGGAGGGTGTTTCTCTACCAGGCAGCCTATCTGATAAGCAAAGGGCTACTGTGGGGCAATGTGGCAGGAATAGGTCTTGCACTGCTTCAGCTCAAGACAGGCCTTATCTCTCTTGATCCTTCTTCATATTATATAAAGACAGTTCCGATTAATCTCGAACTTTCACATATCCTGTTGCTTAATGCCGGAACCATGGCTGCAATAATTTTTATGCTTCTGATACCCTCTAATCTTATTAGCAGGATAACTCCCGTAAAAGCTATCCGATACGACTAGATTGCCTTAATAATAACAGTTTACGGCTCACGGGTGAGGTTCTCACTGATCTGTTCCGGCACAAAATTCTTATAGTGCTCAAACCTGTCAAGAATTTCATTTACAAAATTTATTGATTCGGTCCCGGTAAAATATCCGTTTTTGACCACTGTGTCGTTAAAGTATCTCGGGTCTGACTTTCTACGGAGCCAGACAGCAACATCATCCCACGACTGAGGGTTCATTCCATGTTTATCGGCAAGCCGCATGGCATCGAGAATGTGTCCCGGCCCGGCGTTATATGAAGCAAGTATGAATTTTATCCGCTCGTTCTTATCATCTATCCTTTTATCAAAGACATCATGGAGCTTGTTTATGTATATTGTACCAGCCTTGATATTGTCAGAGGGCGATCCTGTTATGTCAATTCCAATATTTCTTCCTGTTACGGGCATTATCTGCATAAGGCCGTAAGCACCCGCCAATGATCTGACATCGGGATCAAAACTTGATTCCTGGTAAATAAGCGATGCCAGAAGGCGCCAGTCCCAGTCAATGCTGCTGCTGTAATATTTAATAAGGTCGTCCCATTGAGATATTTTGCCGGTGCTGGATGCATAATAGTCGCTTTTAACTATCCTGCTTGAGCGTTCATTCCTGAAGTACTTTGCAAAAAGCAAGGCATAGGAAGGTGTTGTCTTATACTCAGATAGCCAGCTGTCCAACTCTGCCAACAGCAGCTTCGAATTGTTTTTTCTCAACCCCCATCCGATATTCTGGGGAAAGCTTACCGGTGTTTTTATGTCAATATCAGGATAATATGTTGAATTTACCCTGGCTATGTTCTCGTCAACAACAGCATATTCAATTTCGTTCCTGGCGACATTCATTATAAGCTCTTCAGCCTCATAGGGTACCTCCACTATTACAATTGAATCACCAATTTCGGTTACAAGAGTTCTCAGCCGTTCAGCATGAGATGATCCTTCCTGGACAAATATCGTCCGGTGTGCGAGGTCGAGCTGATTTCTGACAAGGTTCCTGTTCATCTCATCAGCTGTCATTGTACGCCATTGACGGGGTTTTCGCTGTACCAGCACCTGCCTGGTTTCATAAATAGGTGTGCTGAATGATATATTGCTCTTCCGTGAAGAGTTTATAGTGAGACTGAGAGCAATAAGATCGGCTTTCCCGCTGTTCAGAAAATCAAACGCATCTTCGATATGATTTTCGGTTATCAGCTCAAGATCGACCCCAATATGGTCGGCGAATGCAGAAAGCAGTTCGTAATGAAAACCCATCGGTTCTCCGCGGTAAATAAAATAATTTGTCGAATTAAAATCGGTTACCGCAATGAGCCTTCCCCTTGCCTTGATAGAATCAAGGTCGACAGCTATGGGAGCGGTGGCGGTGGAAATGTCGCGGTCCTTATCACAGGAAGTAAAAAATACCCCCGTATATATTAATAGTATCAGTAAATTTCTTATCAAAAGACGTTGAATTAGTTTAACAAATTCTTAATTAAAAAATTGGGTGCAAAGATACAACAATTTTCTAATTATAGAACGTCCAGGCTAATCCATAACGTAACATCCTGACATTCATCGGGTAAGAGGGTACCAAATAGAAGTCTTCACCCATAAATCCCGAATTTAAATGGTCAAGCATAATGAAGAAACGCGTTCTTTTAAGCTTCAGGTTAAGAAAAACATTTAAAAAAGGGTAGTTTCCTGCCTCTGCCTCACTCTGTCTGTAGAACCTTCCGGTAGCAGGCATATAGGCGTATGGATGATATAAGGTATGATATATTGCTTCGGCACCAATCTGTGAGGATAGTCTGCCATTGGTTTGTTTGAACCTGAAATGGTGCTCGAAGTATATTACAGAACGTCCTGCAAATAAAGGTAGATCTAAAACATCATGATTGCTGCTGGTCTGGAGGATTATATCAGCTCCAAGATGGAACTTCCACAGCCTGAAATCCTTGCTGGCTGTCAGAGCTGCAACAGACAATCCTCCCCCGTGCTGTGAGGGCATTGCTCTGGTATTAAAATCGGTATAGTTGTCAATCACGGCATATTTAAGCTGAACATCCGTATTCAGAGCCGGGTAAGTGAAACCTGTACCTGCATCTATCCTGAATTCCTTTTTAAGATCGTTTTCCCACTCGAAATGATTTCCACCCCACTGGCTGTACCAGAAAGATGGCAGCCTGTTCATTACCCTGCCGCTTATAACCCAATCTGCTGTCCCCTTCTTCCAGTCAAATGATTTAACTATCTCTCCTTTCAGCGTAAAATCGCCTGCACGATACCCTGTAAGGTACATTTCACCGTTTGCATTCCAGCTGAATTTGTTCCCTATATTGTTATAAAGCCTCCCGATAATTGCATTACTGTTTTTTATCCACACTGTGGTGTCGGCTAAATTTATATCATGCGTCGGAATGATCTGGCTGTACCGGAACAATTCATTCATGATTCCCACACCTCCCTGCAGCCTTACCTTTTTGGTTTCATCGGTAGTGAAGTCAAATCTAACCGTATTCCGGAGTTCACGTGAATAGAGCGAATCAAAAGTGAAGCCGTCATATATATAAATCGAGTCGTAAAAACCTGATTTCGGTTCATCGTCGAAATATGTTTTCCTGATCCGCTCCCATGTAAGAATATGAGAGAAAGTGCCGCTGAGACCCAAAAATCCTTTTTTTTTCTGCGTAGTGCTGTCACCGGCAGCTTCTTTACCGTCGATAGTGTAACGCTGAACAAGCAGGATATTCTGGTCTTTCAGCGTGCTTTTAGCCATATTCAGGCTTCCCAGGATTACGGGTATTTTACGGGTATCCTGCAGATTGAGCGTTTCTGAGGCCGGGATACCTCCGTTTTCGTAGGAAATGATGCTGTTGATACCGCTTGAGAAATATACCTTATACTTTGGTCCAGTATAAGAAGAAAAGAATGTAAACGTCTTATCTTCAGCCCTCTGGAAATTATACTGCCCAAGGCTGTATATAATATCGTAAACCAGTCCGAAATTGAAATATCTGTTCACGTTTTGGGTATGCCTTACTCTGAATGTTTGTTCCGATGTTTCCCTGGGAGTTCCGTATGTCCACACCACTTCGGTAAATGGTATCTGGGTGTTCATGAACATAGCATTGCCAGGGTGATACATGAAAGGATAGTAGTATGAATAAAGGTATTTGTCAGGGTCAGTAATCCGCTGAAAGAAATTGATCTGGTAAAATGGAAGACCGTAGTTACCCAGAGTTGCATTAACAGGAGAAGTTTTTTCGGATATCCTGAACCTGTGAAAAAGTGAGAACAGGGTATCAAAGGTAACCGGAACTTCATGCGAATAATCTTCAGATAGATGCCATTGCTTTATGATCTTTGCCTTTGGAGCATTGTTTTTGTTCTCCTGGGCAGAGAGGAGCGGAAAGAACAGAAGGAGGTATATTATAGGTGCAACCTTTTTCACTGCGCAAATATAGAAATAATAAAAATGAAGGGACGTTGAATCAACGTCCCTTCAGCGATATTTATTATACATGACATCAATCAACATTGTCGTTCAGGTATGCATTATTTTCGCGCAATACAGGGCCCTCCTTCTCATCCGTGGTAAGTGTGAATTTTGACAGTTTACTTTCCGGGGTCTTATCAGTCGATGTCACATGCATGTTTCTGCGGACGTAAGCAGGCACATCTTCAAATGTTTCAATGTTTTCCTCAATTGTCTTGTTTGTAAGCCCCTCTTTCTGGATTATCCTGTGAATCTGCTTCACCTTCCGGAGCGTTACTCCCGGTTTATCCTTTTCATCCTCAGTACTTACTTCCTTGCTGCTCCCTTTTCTTGAGGATACAGAGATGGATTCGAAATCAAATTCTCCCTGGGATTCCTCTTCAAAATCGCTGATAATTGATTTTTTCGGTTTCTTATCGTGAACAGAAAATGACTCGTTAACCGGGGCGGGATTAAGGCGGGGAGGTATTACTTCCCTGCTTTCCAGCACCTCAACCTGTTTGGGGGTTTTTGATGTATATGGTTTCAGGATACTGCTGGCCTCAAAGCCGGTGGCAATGACTATTACGCTGATGTTCTCACCTAGCGAATCGTCCTGCGATAGTCCCCTGATTATCAATGCATCATCCGATGCCACTTCGTACATATAATCTGTTATCTCACCGAGCTCATCCATAGTGAGTTCATGTTCACCCTTCCCTGAAGAAATGTTTATAAGGATGCTTTTTGCACCAGTTATGTCATTCGAATTCAGAAGAGGAGATGCCAGAGCGTTTTCAATAGCCTTGACAGCCCTGTTTTCACCTGAGGCCGATCCCATTCCCATAATGGCAACCCCTGAGTTCTTCATGACCGTCTCCACATCAGCAAAGTCAACGTTAATATAACCGGCGACAGTAATTATTTCAGCTATTCCCTTGACTGCAGTTGTAAGAACATCATCGGCTTTTGCAAATGCAGTTGATACTCCCTGGTTACCATAAATCTCCCTGAGTTTCTCATTATTTATCACGAGAAGTGAATCGACATTATCTTTAAGCTCGTTGATACCGTCAATAGCGTACCTGATACGCACTTTGCCTTCTGACCTGAAAGGAATTGTCACTACTGCAATAGTCAGAAGCCCTGCTTCCTTGCATGCCTTTGCGATGACAGGTATAGCACCTGTACCGGTGCCTCCTCCCATGCCTGTTGTGATAAAGACCATCCGGGTGTTGCCGCCCAGGGCATCCATTACATTATTGATATTTTCAAGAGCAGCTTTTCTGCCCTTTTCAGGCTGGCTTCCTGCTCCCATTCCTTCTGTAAGAGCTTCGCCAATCTGTACCTTAATTGGAACAGGACTGGTTTCAAGCGCCTGATGGTCGGTGTTGCAGATAACGAAATTCACGTCCCTGATACCTTTCTCGAACATGTGGTTAACTGCATTGTTACCGCCGCCTCCAATACCAAGAACCTTAATAATCGACGATCTCTCAACAGGCAGATCAAAGTTCATTATATCGTCTGGCATATTCTTAGTTTTAATTATCTTTTTGAACAGCAATTCATTATTCACGGAACCATATTAAAATCTTTCAGTTAATAGGCTGATCTTCAACCTCAAACATTTTCTGCATCACTATCTTTATCTTATCAACCCATGAAGTTCGCGGTGAAGGCTGGAACTCCTCGGGTTCATTTACCTCAGCAGCTTTATCTTCCTTTATCTCAGGTTTTTTGTATTCGCTTTCCGGTGCTATATTGATGCCTTCCTTGTAGGTCTCGAGATATTCGAATCCTTTCATTATCAGTCCTACGCTGGTTGCAAACATAGGCTGGTTCAGCTCATTCCTTCCTGTACCTGCAAGATGTTCATTAGGCAGCCCGATCCTGACATCCATAGCGGTTTTGAATTTCATAAGCTGCTGAAGATGTTTAAGCATAGCCCCGCCTCCTGTTATAACCACACCGGCAGCAAGCTTATCGGCAAATCCGGAATTCTGGATCTCGAAATTGACAAAATCAATTATCTCCTCCATCCTGGACTGTATTATGTAAGCAAGGCTCTTGAAAGAGATTTCCTTCGGATCTCTTCCGCTGATACCAGGGATTGATACTACTTTATCCTCCGGAGCAATATCACCAAGTGCTGACCCGTATTGTATCTTAAGCTGCTCAGCCTGCCTTTGCAGGATGGCACAACCTTCCTGGATATCCCTGGTTACGACATTACCGCCCAGAGGGATCACTGCAGTATGACGTACAATATTATCAAAGTAGACTGCCAGGTCGGTGGTGCCTCCGCCGATATCTACCAGCGCTACGCCTGCTTCCTTCTCATCCTCGGTAAGAACAGCGTCGGAGGAAGCCAGCGGTTCAAGGATAAGATCCTTTACTGTCAACCCTGCTTTACGGATGCATTTTTCAATATTGTTTGCTGCAGCAACTTGTCCGATAACGATATGGAAATTGGCCTCAAGCCGCCGCCCGCACATTCCTATCGGGTTCCTGATGCCTGTTTCGTTATCAACTATGAAATTCTGCGGAATGACATGAATTATCTCTTCGCCGATATCGATATGAATCTTATGCATATCCTCAATCAACCTGAAGACTTCCTCTTTTCTTATCTCGTCATCATAGGAATCGCGCATGATATAGCCGCGGTTCTTCATGCTTTTAATGTGCTGGCCGGCTATGCCTACAAATACTTCTGAAAACATAATGCCTGACCTTTTCTGCACATCATCAACAGTGTGGCGGATAGCATTTACTGTCTCTTCAATATTCTGAACAACGCCTCTCTTAACGCCTTTTGAGACAACCTTGCTCAACCCGAGAATCTCGATCTTCCCGTTCTCGTTTTTCTTTCCGACGATAGCCACAATCTTTGTGGTTCCTATGTCGATTGCTGCAATGAACTGTTCTTGTTTGCTCATATGATTAAAATATGGTTTATCATTATCTTCTTTTACAAACTATCTGGTCGCTGAATTCAAGGTTGATTACAGAGTATTTATTCCATCCCACTTCCGACATGACCCTCTCATAAAAAGCTCCGAGCATTTTAAGCTTAAATCGGTAGTTATCGAATGTTCCAAGGTGAACGACATGATTGCCAACCCTGGGTATAAGATCAATCTCGTCTTTGCTGTCAACATAAATCTGGTCAATCTGTGCTGACCAGAAATCGCTGCCGTCTATATAATCGACAAAGTGATAGACATCCTTCAGGATACTATTCTTTATGGAGGTGTCAAGTATGCTTACGCCACCGAGCATTGCAGATGTTATGTTTATGTTACCCTGAATTATGTGAAGCCTGGGGTTGTAAAGGTTTCTTTTCCTGAAGAGAAATCCCTCCTCATCAAGGAAGTAATCACCTCCCTCTCCGGGCATCACTCTCATTACCGGATTGCGCTGATCAACAAACAGATGCAGGGTGCCGTCAATTGAAGGGTAGACTTCAGCTTCCCTCAGCTCCCTCAGTCTGATTATTTCATTCTCAATCTCGGAATATTTAATCTCCTTCAGGGGTTTCCCTATAATATTCCCCCCGTTTTTATAGACAATATCGAGAAGGTTTCGTTTTGTAACAAAGTGATAGTCGGAAGAATCAATGATACATACAGAGATCCTGCTGCATGGCCTGGAGCTGGCACTGGCTGAAAGGAAGAAAGGTATTACCATAATATATAATACCGGGATCAGAAGCAATATCTGCCGCAGTTTTCTCACTTCCTGACCTCCCTCTTTATTTTCTCCTCAATTTGTGCCACCAGCCTGTCTATATCTCCTGCTCCTATTGTCGCAAGGACATCCAGTCTGGTGACGTCAAGCTCTTGAATTACCTTTTCCATCGGTATAACCCTTTTATTCCTGAGCTTCATCCTGCCAAGGATAAGTTCAGATGTGACTCCCGGTATCGGCTTTTCCCTTGCCGGATATATAGGAAGAAGTATTACTTCATCAAGCTCATCAAGGATGGCTGCAAACCCATCAGCATGATCGAATGTTCTTGAGAAAAGATGCGGCTGGAATATCCCGGTGATCTTTCTTCCACCGAAATATTCACGCAGTGAGGTTATGCATGCCCGTATTTCTTCAGGATGATGGGCATAATCGTCAACATAGGCAATTCCCGGGAGGTTCACCCTTATATCAAAGCGTCTTCTTACACCCTGAAAATGAATCATGGCTTCCCTTATCTCCTCTTCTTTCACTCCGCAATTCATTGCCAGAGCAATTGCAGCTGTCATATTTTCTATGTTTACAATCCCCGGAAACGGGAACTTAAGGTCTTTCATTATCCCGCAGGGCGTCTGTATGCTATAAGTGTAGAATTTACACTTATTCTCAACGTTAAAGAAAATGAAGTCAGCATCCGGACCGCTTCCGTATGTCAGGAATTGCAAGCCTTCAGGACACGTAATTCTTTTACGTATCGCGGAATTAATAAGGAGCGTCCCTCCAGGTCTTATCTTCCTGCAGAATTCATTATATGCGGCGATCATCGTTTCGTGGTCGCCGTAGATATCAAGATGATCAGCATCGGTTGATGTAACTACCGCCATCAGAGGAGACAGCCTGTGAAACGACCTGTCGTATTCATCGGCCTCCATGACCGTATACCGTCCCTTCCCGATAAGCAGATTGGAATCAAAATTCCTGGATATACCTCCCAGGAATGCTGAACAACCAACATGCGACTCATGGAGAAGGAAGGCTGTCATTGTTGACACAGTCGTTTTTCCATGAGTGCCGGCAACGGCAATCGTATCAGTTTCAGAAGAGAGTTCACCCAGCACTTCCGACCTCTTAAGCAGCCTGTAATTATTGTCTCTGAAGAAATTAAGGATACGGCTCTCAGCAGGTATTGCCGGGGTATATACTATGATAACTTTGTCCTTCGATTTGATTTCCCTGAAAAGCTGTGGTATTGATGATACGTCATCAGTGAATGATATTTCGCAGCCTTTGCGGGAAAGCCTGTCTGTGATGTCCCCGGAAGTCCTGTCATAACCCGCCACAACATAACCTTTATCAGCGAAGTACAATGCCAGGGCGCTCATACCGATGCCGCCGATACCGGTAAAGTAGAATCCTTTTATGTTGTTAAAATCAGTCATTGCCTGCGAGTTTCAATATTTCGTCTGCGATCCTCACATCAGCGTCCCTGTCAGCCAGTGTTTTTATTCCGGCAGAAAGGATTTCACGTTTTTCCATATTGGCGATCAGTTTTAACGCTTCATCAACCATGTGGTTCAAAGCATCTTTATCGCTTATCATTATTGCTGCGTTTTTTCTTACAAGCGCTTCAGCATTCCGGGTCTGGTGATCTTCGGCCACATTCGGCGAGGGGATCAGTATCACAGGCCTTCCGGCCAGGCACAACTCTGAGATTGTTCCGGCACCGGCTCTTGAAATTATAATATCGGCCGCAGCAAAAGCATAATCCATCCTGTTTATGAAATCATAAATAGAAATATCATTACCTGCCGACGCACCTGCAGCCGCCTTAACCTCCTCATAGTACAGCTTTCCTGTCTGCCACAGCCACTGGCAACCCGAATCCTTCATCTTCTTCAGGTTTTCCGAAAGGCTTTTGTTTATCGTTCCTGCTCCCAGTGATCCTCCCAATGCGAGGATCACCTGACGGTTCCTGTCGAGATTAAAGAACGAAAAGGCTTCGTCGCGCAGAGCATCAAGGTTATCAAATGAGTGACGTACAGGGTTGCCTGTCCTGATGATCTTTTTGGCAGGAAAATATTTTTCCATACCCTCATAGGCTACACAAATAACAGAGGCTTTCCGGGCGAGCAGCCTATTAGTTACACCCGCGCAGCTGTTCTGTTCCTGGATCAGTGTAGGTATTCCGGATATCCCGGCCTGCCTGAGAACAGGACCGCTTGCATAACCTCCGACACCGACCACAACATCAGGCTCAAAATCACGGATGATGTTTTTTGCCAAACGGAGGCTTCTGAACAGCTTTACGATAACTGCCAGGTTTTTCAGCGACAATTTCCTGTAAAACCCTGCAACAGGGAGACCTTTTATATTATAACCTGCCGTCGGCACTTTTTCCATCTCCATCCTTCCTTCCGCACCTACAAAAAGGATCTCGATCCCCGGATCTTTCTTCCTGAGAGCGTTGGCTATGGAGATAGCCGGGAAAATATGTCCTCCCGTTCCTCCTCCGCTTATGATGACCCTTCTATGTTTTTGCAGGCTCATATATCTTTTCTCCCTCGTCAGAGATTTCTTCTTCTGTAAGCTCTTCCTTTTTCGCCCTGGCAATTACAACCCTGCTTACACTCAGTATTGCTCCAATAGAAAAACTCATCACCAGCACAGATGTTCTTCCCCAGCTTACCATCGGAAGCGTCTGACCGGTAACAGGAAATAATCCGACAGCAACAAGCATGTTCAGCATTGCCTGTATCACTATCATGACTGTAAGCCCCAGCACCAGGAATGCCGGGAATGCAGTCTCACATTTCTTTGCAATGGTTATCGCCCTGAAGAGCAGTATCATGTATGCCAGTATCAGGGGAAGAGCGCCGAGTATCAGCCCGTATTCTTCAATAATTATTGCAAAAATGAAATCGGAGTTTGACTGCGGAAGCATGTTCCTCTGGGTGCTTCTGCCGGGCGCCTTGCCGAATAATCCTCCTGTGGATATTGCAATCTTTGCCTGGTTGCTCTGGTAATCCTGGTCGGTGTCTCCTTCTGCGGAGAAAAAGTTTTCAATCCTGTTCTTCCATACCTCAACCCTGTTATCCTTTGATACAACTGTCAGTACAAGCGCAAAAAGAACCACCCCGGCTACTGCCATTCCCAGGTAGGCAAGCAGGAATTTAAATGGAACTCTGCCTATATACATTATTATTATACTGATCATGAAGATCATCATTGCCGTTGAAAGGTTCTCAGGCATGATAAGTGCACATATAATGGCCACGGGTACCATCAAATATTTTGTTACCAGCATGAAGTCGTTAAGTTCGTTCTGATATTTTGCAAGTGTTCGTGCCAGATAAATTACCAGTGCAACCTTGGCAATATCAGATGTCTGCAGGCGGAATCCAAGACCGGGGATCACCAGCCATCGTGTAGCTTCATTAATCCTGGCGCCGAATATAAATGTGAGAATAAGAAGACCTGCTGCAACAATTAATAGTATCCCTGCCATGGCTGAATAGATCCTGTAAGGAAGATAGTGAACAAGCACTATTATGCCAAGACCGAGGATAAGCATAATGAGCTGGGTCCTGAGGAAATAGGTAGTATTCCCGCCATAGCTTTTAAATGCAACAGCCACTGATGAACTGTAAACTGAGAGCAGGGAATAGACCATAAAAATGACTACAAGACCCCAGATAGCCCTGTCGCCTTTGAATGTTTTTGTAAGCCAGCCCTGCTGCATCTCAGATTATATTAAAGGTTACGGACTGCAGCCTTGAACTGCCTTCCTCTGTCTTCATAATTATTGAACAGGTCGAAGCTTGCACATGCAGGCGAGAGCAGTACAGTCTCTCCCTTACGGGCAAGGTAATAGCCTGACCTTACGGCCTCATCCATTGATGCTGTTTCAACTATTGTTGGCACCATATCCTTGAAGGCTGCAATTATCTTGCTGTTATCCTTTCCAAGACATACGATTGCCCTGACCTTCTGTTTTACCACAGAGAAGAGCTCAGAATAGTCGTTTCCCTTATCTACACCCCCTACAATCCATACGACTTTAGTTTCCATACATTCAAGGGCATACCAAGTGGAGTTCACGTTTGTTGCCTTTGAATCATTGATAAAGCTGATACCGCTCACCTTGATAACCGGCTCGAGACGGTGTTCAACTCCCTGAAAATCAGCAAGACTCTGTCTTATAGCAGCCTTACGGATATTAAGCACTTTGCCTGCAATAGCTGCTGCCATCGAGTTGTAGGTGTTATGACGGCCCTTCAACGCCATTTCATGAATAGTCATAAGGTTAGTTTTATGTTGGTAATCAATTATCAGCTGGTTGTCTTCAACATATGCAGCCATACCTTCCTTTGAGGTGTCAGAGAACGGAAGGAGGGTCATACCGTATCTTTTCTTTGCAAGTTCAGATTTAATGACCGGATCATCAGCCCAGTAAATAAGGAAGTCTGACTCAGTCTGGTTTTGTGTTATTCTGAATTTTGAGTCGATGTAATTCTGAAGTTTATGATCATACCTGTCGAGATGATCAGGTGTGATATTCATAAGGACTGCGATGTCGGCTTTGAACCTGTACATCCCGTCAAGCTGGAAGCTGCTGAGCTCAATAACATAATAATCGTGAGGCCCTTCTGCCACAGCCATGGCAAAGCTGCTGCCCACGTTTCCCGTCATTGCAGCATTCTTTCCTGCTTTTTGAAGGATATGATAGATCAGGTTCGTGACTGTTGTCTTGCCGTTGCTTCCGGTAACACATATCTTTAATCCTTTGCAATACCTTCCTGCAAATTCTATTTCAGAGATCACTGGTATACCTCTGTCCCGTACTTTCTTCATAATCGGGGCATCTTCCTTAATACCGGGACTTTTAATAACCTCGAAGGCTTCAAGTATCTCATCTTCAGAGTGTTTACCCTGTTCCCACCTTATATTGCGTTTATCAAGAAGCTCACGGTATTTGTCCTTTATTGTGCCGCTGTCAGAGACAAAGACATCAAATCCTTCCTTCAGTGCAAGCACAGCTGAGCCTGCCCCGCTCTCCCCCGCTCCAAGTATTACAATCTTCTTCATTTAACTATCTGATCTTCAGTGTTACTATGCTGATAACTGCCAGTATAAGTCCTATTATCCAGAACCTTGTTACAATTTTTGGTTCCGGGTATCCTTTTTTCTGGTAATGATGATGAAGCGGCGCCATCAGGAAGATTCTCCTGCCGGTGCCGTATTTCTTCCTTGTATGCCTGAACCATGCTACCTGCAATACCACGGACAGGTTTTCCATCAGGAATATACCGCAGAGTATCGGTATCAGAAGTTCCTTCCTGATAACAATTGCAAAGACAGCTATTATGCCACCCAGCGCCAGGCTTCCTGTATCTCCCATGAACACCTGAGCGGGATATGAATTATACCAGAGAAACCCGATGGTGGCTCCTGTAAATGCAGCGGCAAATATCACAAGCTCTCCTGTACCCGGGATGAACATAATGTTCAGGTAATCGGCATAGATAATATTACTTGATACATAGGCTAGCACAGCCAGGGCTACACCTGCTATGGCTGAGGTTCCTGTCGCCAGTCCATCGAGCCCGTCGGTAAGGTTCGCACCGTTTGATACCGCTGTAAGTATGAATATAGCTATGACCACAAATACAAGCCATGTCCATGGCTGCCTGTTTTCTTTACTGATGAACGCTACCAGCCATGAATAGTCAAATTCGTTGTTCTTTACAAAAGGTATGGTTGTCTTTGTTGATTTCCTTTCCATAAGGATTTCTTCATCAGGAGGCTGAGACTCGCCCTGCACCATTATTGCTGCTTTTTCAGTTTCTGTCAGGTCAGAAACATTAACCTTCTCACGGATAATTACATCATCACTCAGGAAGAGAGTAATTCCTACGATCAGGCCCAGTCCAACCTGCCCGGCCAGCTTGAACTTTGCAGCCAGTCCTTCCTTATTCTTCTTAAACACTTTGATATAATCGTCAATGAAACCTATTGTCCCCAGCCATAGCGTGGTAAGCAGCATAAGAAGAACATAGATATTATCGAGTCTTGCGAAGAGCAGTGTCGGCACAAGTATTGAGGCAAGGATAATTATACCTCCCATTGATGGAGTACCTTCCTTGCGGGATTGTCCTTCGAGACCCAGATTCCTGACAACCTCGCCAACCTGTTTTTTCTGAAGCAGAAGAATGATCCTTTTGCCGATCATCACTGAGATGATAAGTGATGTTATCACAGCGGCAGCCGATCGGAATGAGATATATGAAAATACTCCTGCTCCCGGAACATTCAGTTTATCAAGATATTCGAACAGATAATAAAGCATTTCTTAAATATTTATTTCTGTGACAGGGCTTTTTTTAGTTCCTCCCTATCGTCAAAATGGTGTTTGATTCCGTTAATTTCCTGGTATGGTTCATGCCCTTTCCCGGCAACAAGTATTACATCCCCCGGTGAAGCCATCATTACTGCAGTGCGTATCGCTTCGCGCCGGTCTGCAATCCTGAGTGTCCTGGTTTTCATATCAGGGGTTATACCCTCTTCCATATCGTCAAGTATCTTATCAGGATCTTCCGTCCGCGGATTGTCGGACGTAAGAATGACCTTCGTGCTTCCTTCAGCCGATATTGCAGCCATTTTTGGTCTTTTAGTCCTGTCGCGGTCGCCGCCAGCACCAACTACAGTAATTAGATTTGCAGATCCTGTTCTGATCTTATTCAGAGTACCTATCACATTCATGAGTGCATCGGGTGTATGAGCATAGTCAACGATCCCGGTTATGCCGTTCTGCAATCTTATTGTCTCAAGCCTGCCCGGAACAGATGCAAGTGTACTGAGTATCCTGAGCGCCTCCTTACGTTCAGCCCCGAGAAGCTCAGAGGCTGCGCAGACGGCCAGAAGATTTGATGCATTGTAATCACCTATGAACCTGACCCACACTTCCTCGCCCATAATTTTAAGTCCCATCCCCTCAAAAGACTGCTCGATTATTCCGCATCTGTAATCTGCCATACCTCTTATGGAATAGGTATAATGACGTGCCCTGCAGTTCTGAAGCATTACTTTCCCGTTCTTGTCGTCAGCGTTGACGATAGCAAAAGCACCAGCAGGCAGTGAGTCAAACCAGCTCTTCTTGGCAGCAAGGTAATTGCTGATGGTCTGGTGATAGTCCAGATGATCATGGGTCAGGTTTGTAAAAATGGCTCCCTTGAATTCCAGTCCTGCTATCCGCTGCTGGTGAGCTGAATGTGAGCTGACTTCCATGAACGCATAAGTACATCCTGCATCCCTCATTTCAGCCATTAGCCGGTTAAGCTGAAGCGGATCAGGAGTAGTGTGGGTTGCCGGCAGTTCCTTGTCTATAACATAGTTGCATACTGTGGAAAAAAGACCGCACTTATGTCCGAGTCCCGTGAACATTCTGTACAGAAGTGTTGCTATTGTTGTCTTGCCGTTAGTGCCTGTAACACCAACGAGTGTCATTGAAGATGAGGGCCTGTTATAGAAATTTGATGCAGCGATACCCAGCGCCCTGGCTGAATCGGATGTAGTGATCCAGCATACTTTTTCTGACAGATCATCAGGAAGCTTCTCGCATATTATTGCCGAAGCGCCCGACCTGACAGCAGTCTTAATATAATCATGGCCATCGGTTTTTGATCCCCTGACAGCAACGAACAATGTATCTTTTTTTACATTCCTCGAATCAAAAACAATATCAGCTATCATGATTCCCTGATTGCCCTGCACCTTAGCCGTGCTGATTCCATCCAGTATTTTTCCCAGCTCCATCATATCACATATTCATTTCGAGAGATACTACCTGACCCTCAATATATCTGGCTCCATGGTCGGGAGACTGCCTTATAACCTTCCCTTTGCCACTGTACCTCACCCTGTACCCCGAGTTCTCGATCAGGTAAACTGCATCCCTCAGGCTCATCCCGCGTACATCCGGGACAAGACCTTTTGTTACCTTAACTCCTACAAGCCTGACAGTGTCGCCTCTCTCCCTTGTAGCTACCCACTCGTCGCCGGATGTTTTCCTGAGGCGTACATCCAGCCGGCTCAGCACCTCATTGATATCTTTCCTGTATCCGTTGCCTGCCTCCGGTGCGGGTAAAACATCAGCACCATTTGCTTGTGCATTGTAATCCCTGAAGAAATTTGTTGCATATATCTTGTCTGATATCTCCCTGAACACTGATCCTGCAACCAGGTTGCCGTAATAGACGCCATTAGAAGGGGCACTGACTACCACAATGCATGAATAGAGCGGGTTTTCAGCAGGAAAGTACCCGACAAAAGAAGCCTGGTAGGATATAGCCGAACCCGACCTGTAGCCTGTTTTACCCCTGGCGATCTGAGCCGTCCCGGTTTTCCCCGCTATTTTATAATTTGAGTTCTTGAGATTTGTTGCCGTCCCGTGATCCACAACGCCTTCCATCATTTTCCTGGCTTTCCTGATTGTTGACCGCGATGCAATGGAATTGATGATCACATCAGTGTTATATCGTTTTATTACTGTACCGTTCCTGAGCATTGCTGTAACAAACCTGGGCTTTACCATTCTTCCGTTGTTTGCCACAGCATTATAGAATGTAAGAATCTGCAACGGCGTCATCTGCACCTCGTAACCATGCGACATCATAGGAAGTGACAATCCTGACCATAGTTTATCTCCGGGGTAACGGATAAGAGGTTCTCCTTCGCCATTAAGCTGGATATCGAGCTTCTCGTTGAGCTTCATGGCATAGAGCCGGTCAACAAAAGCTTTTGGATTGTTCTTATAATGTTCTGTAATGATCTTTGAAGTGCCTACATTGGATGATTTCTCAAACACCTCCTTGACAGTAATTTTTCCGTAGCCTTCTTCCTTAGTATCCCTTATAATTTTGTTGTAAAACTTTACTGTTCCGTTTCCGGTATCGACTATATCACCTGTATCAACCACCCCATCCTCAAGGGCTGCCATAAGGGAGGGCAGCTTGAAAGTGGAGCCAGGTTCAGTGCTTTCGCCTATGGCATAATTATATGATTCATGGAACCTGCCATCGTCGCCCTGCTCCAGGTTAGCTATTGCCCTTATGTCTCCTGTTGCGACCTCCATGACGATGGCGCAGCCATGGTGAGCATTATGTTTTTCG
>Ga0172363_10000768_pt1 | contig 25170 bp, 21 predicted proteins | sample LakKivs2_kivu2a2_FD_114541 | JGI IMG/M metagenome (GOLD analysis project Ga0172363, IMG submission 114541) | Sediment microbial communities from Lake Kivu, Rwanda - Sediment s2_kivu2a2 | ecosystem: Environmental > Aquatic > Freshwater > Lake > Sediment | place: Rwanda: Western Province, Lake... | reverse complement strand
GATGAACAGGGACAACCACTTCCAGATGTTAAGGTGAAATTATATCACGTTAGCTCAGATTCCGGTTTTGAAACTAAAACTGATGCCAGGGGTGAATGGCTGGCTTACATGATTCGCGGGGGAAACTGGTACATAGATTTCTACAAGACGGGCTATGAGGTAAAAAAAATAAGTATCCAGATTTCAGAGGGCCAGACCAAGTCGGCCGTGATCGAGACCAAATTGAAGAAGATAGAAGGGCTGGTCTTGACCAAAGAGATACTTGACGAGCTTGAGAAAGGAAATAATCTCTTTGATAAGGGGAGTATCAATGAGGCCATGGCTGTTTACTCCGATTTGCTGACAAAATATCCCGAGGCTTATGTCATCAATTATAATATTGGAAACTGTTATTTTACCCAGAAAAATTACGATCAAGCCATAGAATACTATCAGAAGGTTCTAGACAGTAATCCTCAGTTCACCCAGGCCATCATTGCCATTGGCAATTCTTATATCAATAAGGATGATGTGGACAGGGCTGTTGAGTGGTATGAGAAGCTGGACATCAGCAAGATTGATGATGCTGTCGTTCTTTATAATATAGGAACCAGCTATTTTAATCATTCCCAGGCAGCCGCGGCAGTAAAGTATTATCAGAGAGCAGTAGAAATCCAGCCTGATTTTACTGACGCGCTTTATCAGCTCGGCATAGCGCGTTTGACTCTTGGAAATTATAAGCAATCTTTAACCGTGTTTGAAAATTATCTCAAGTATGACGCAGAATCCGAACGGGCTGTCCAGGTGAAAAACTTTATTGAGTTCTTGAAAAGCAAAATATGATTCACCTTCGGTCTTAAAGCAACTCTTTTAATGATTTTAGAGTTGATTAATTTAAAGGGCACCGGAGAGATGGCATGCGAAAGAATGGAATCTATCTCCTGTTAATCAGCATTTTCTTGCTGGCGGCTTCTATCTCGCTGGCCCAGGAAAAAGAGAAAAACCTTCCTGATAAGTACAATAGCTGGCTTAAATTGGTCGGTTATATAATCACAGACCAGGAAAGAGAAGTCTTTTTTAAACTGACCAGGGACAGGGATAGAGACCTGTTCATCGAAACCTTCTGGAAGATGCGGGACCCAACTCCTGGCACAGCAGAAAATGAGTATAAAGAAGAGATAATAAAGCGGTTTGAGTATGTTAATAAATTCTTCCACCGCGGGACAACGCGGGAGGGCTGGAAGACTGATATGGGCAGAATTTACATGATTCTCGGTCCTCCGGTCAGCATTGAAAGATTTGAAGGAAAAACCGGCATCGTGCCCTGCCAGGTCTGGACTTATTATGGCGACGTCAGCAAAGGTTTACCGTCTCATTTTGAACTGATTTTCTTTCAAAAAGCTGGAGTCGGAGAATACAAACTTTATAATCCGTCCAGCGACGGTCCCTACAGCCTGCTCGAAAACAAACGAGACATAAGCTGGGATGATTATGATGAAATATACGAGAAAATCAGAACCCTGGCTCCGACTCTGGCTGGCCCGGCCATTTCTATCGTCCGGGGTGAATACAGTCCGCTGGGCTATACTCCAAGCCCGCGCAATGCCATCATCTTAGCCAACATTCTGGAATCACCGAAAAAGGATATCAACCCGGCTTACGCCACTCACTTTATGGACCTTATCGGTATTGTTTCAACTGAGTACATGACCAATTACATTGAAAGTGATTCTGCCGTGGAGATAATTCCCGACCCGGTGACCGGCTTAAATTTTGTTCACTTCATCATCGCTCCGAAAACGGTTTCCGTGGATTTTTATGAGCCTAAGAGCCAGTGTTTCTGTAATTACAGCCTGAGCGTCAGTCTGCGGCAGAAAGATAAAGTCATATTCCAGTACACAAGAGAAATGCCGATCTATTTTCCAGAGGATTCAGTCCAGAGAGTCAAAGCCAACGGGCTTGCTGTTGAAGACAGTTTCCCGGTGGCGAATGGTCAGTATCAACTGATGGTTCTGTTGCAGAATTCAGTGGGCAAAGAATTCAGCCTGCTGGAAAAGAACCTGGATCTGCCTCCAGCCTCGGAAAAGCCATCGCTTTTCGGTCCATACATTGGCTATCGACTGGAAAAATTCAGCCAGGATAATCATATTCCCTTCAAAATCGGAGAAGATAAGCTGGTTGTTGATCCCAGAAACACACTGGCAGGTTCTGACCAGTTAGCCGTAGTCTTTAATGTGGTTAACCTGACCAAAGAACTTTACGACTCAGGAAAGGCCGTTCTGATTATTGATGGCTTGAGAGAGGATAACCCGATTACAAAAAAGCTGGAAATTCCTTTGAGCGGTCAGGTTTTTAGCCGGATTGCTTCTTATGAACAGATTTTTCCGGTTAATGAATTGATGCCAGATTATTATGAACTTAAATTGAGCCTGATTGATGGCAACGGCCAGATTATAGATGAAAAGAAGGGAAACTTTATTGTCTCACCCCTGGAAGCCATTGGTCATCCAATAACCAACGCCCGCGCCACGCCCCTTTCCAGGCAGTATGTCTTTTATTATCTTCTGGCCAGTCAATACGATAAGATGGGAAATGATCAAATTGCCGCCAGCTTTTATCAAACTGGTTTTTCTTTAAACCCGGATTTCAAAGAAGGAGTGATGGATTATTGTCAATTTCTGTTAAAAACACGGGAGTTCGACCTGGCTCTGGAGGTCAGTTTGAAGCTTAAGGAAGATGACAAACGGCAATTCGAATACCACCTTTTCCGGGGAAAGGCCTTTCTCGGTAAAAAGGATTATCGGCAGGCTGTGGACGAATTGCTTCAAGCCAACACGATCTACAACAGCGACACCGGAATGCTTAATGCGCTGGGTTTAGCTTTTTATAAACTCGGAGAAAGAGAAAAGGCTGCCGCCACCCTCCGGGCTTCTTTAAAACTCAATTCAGATCAGCCGGAGACAAAAAAACTTCTGGCTGAGGTCGAAAAAAGGCTACCTTAAGAATTTATTCTACAATTTCAAAGGCAAGCTCTTGTTCGGTGGATAAACCGCTAACTTTATCAGTAATCTTGATTACAAGATTATAACTGCCTGGTTCAAGGGGCTTCTGTTCCTGTCTTTCTCCCTTATCGTCCTTTATTATGAGAGTTTTAACCAGTGGCAGAGGCTGTTCGATAAAGGGCGTCTCATAAGTCCGTGATGCCCAGCGGAGAACAGGATTCGGTTCGTCGCCTTTTTTGACTTCATAATTGACTTCGACTGAGAATTTCTGCTGTTCGTCTGAATTGGCTCCGTAAATGTAAAAGAGAATATCGGCTGTGTCTCCAGGTTTGAGTTTAGCCACAAAATCAGGATAGATCTTAAGAATCGACCAGGTGAAATAATCTTGATGAAGCTGGACTATTGTTTCGGCGGCCTGCATTTCTTCGATCTTCCTGACCAGGAAAAGGGGAGTTGTTTCCAGTCTTTTTTCCTGATAGAGAACAGCTGCGTCGGGCAAAGCGAATTCATGATAATTGATTCCTATTTTTTTCAAGTCAGGTGAAGCAACAGCCAGAGCCAGGACATATTTGCCAGCCGGCAGGGGATAGCTAAAGGAAAATAATGATTCAGCCTCAGGGTCGAAGGTTGAGGCATCCCATTTTAGCTCAACCGGAATATAGGTTTCTTTAAAAACACTCGTTTTGTTATTATCAATCTTATTGAATTGAGCGAAGACATGAAATTCCGTTTTGATTTCAGAAGGGGCCTGGGTATTTTCAGTCTGTTTGGCGGCCGGGGGAGTGGCGGGAGTGAACAACAGGTCACCATTTTTTGCTTTGAAGTAAAATACTCCATAGATATTGTTCTTAGCCGGGAGAAAAAGATTGGGGATAATATTAAACGGAATATCAACCCGGGCTATACGCCCGTTAATTCCCTGGGTAATCAGGACTTTTACTTCTGGCGGGATATAGATTGGAGTCCTTTCTTCTTTTTGCTGGTCTTTTTTATCTTTTTTTTGCGGTTCAGCCTGGATAAAATTTGCTGTCAGCATGAAAATCGTAATTAGGGTCAGGGAAACGGCAAGAAATTTTTTAAAATTCATTTTTCCTCCTGTTTTTATCTTTTCACCTGCTTCTTAACAGCAAGATTTATGCCAGTTAAGAAGGACATTTTTCTCTTCAGGTCCGGTAATTTTTTCTCTGTTCTGTAAAAATTATTTACATAGCCAATTAATTTTTATCATAAATAATTAGCAAATATTTTACCTTAAACTTCTATCATTTTTCAACTGGAATTTTTTAACTGCCCTCAAATGTTCATGGTAAGAGCGATTAAAAACATGACTGCCGTCCTGACGGGAGACAAAATAAAGATAATCAACTTCAGCCGGATAGAGTGCGGCCAGTAAAGATTCTTTTCCCGGATTGCAGATCGGTCCGGGGGGCAAGCCGGCATACAAATAAGTATTGTAGGGAGAATCAAGGCCCTTATCTTTGAGCCTTAGGTTACCATCGAACCGGTTCTGGAGTTTCAGGGCATAAATTATAGTCGGGTCGCAATCGAGTTTCGTTCTGAGTCTGAGTCTATTGTGAAAGACGGCTGAGACCAGGGTTTTTTCGTCCGGTCTGGAAGTTTCCTTTTCAATCATTGAAGCCAGGGTGACAATCTGCCGCACAGTCATCCTTATCTGCTGTGTCCTTTCTTTTTCTTCATCGCGGAAATTCTTTTTAAACTGTTCAACCATAGCCCTGACCATTTCCTCAGCTTTAACCTCTCGCGGAAAATAATAAGTCTCCGGGAAGAGGTAGCCTTCTAAGTTAGCCGCCTGCGGGTCGAGGTCAGAGATTAGCTCTTTTTTGTGGCAGGCTTCAAAGAAAGAGCCTTCCGCAGGATATTTTTTTTGGGCCAGAAGCTCTCCGATTTCATTAAAAGTCAGGCCTTCGGGAATAGTTAGAGGATGAAGAAGAATCCTGCCGGATATCATATCCAGCATGATTCTTCTGAGCTTAACTGGCAGAGAGAATTCATACTCGCCGGCTCTTAAAAAGCGGGGGGCATAATAAATTGAATAGGAAAAATGAAATGCCAGGGCATCTTTTATCAACCCGTTCTTTTTTAATGCCCGGGCTATACTTTTTGGGTTCTGCCCTTTTTCAATCAGGAGCAGGCTTGAACCTTCTTTTTTATCTGAGAAAGAATTCATGTTCTTTGACAGGTAGGAAACCAGACAGAGATTGATGCCAGTCAGAATAAGCAGGAGAAGCTTAATTATTCTCTGAAGGATGTTTAGCATTGTGGCGTTTTTTTTCCAGATAGGCTTCAAGAATGATGACCGCAACCAGCTGATCTTCCATTATTTTTTTCTCTTTAAATCCACCCTTAAAGCCTTCAAGCTTTTTCAGAGCTTCCTTCGTAGTCAGCCTCTCGTCCCAGAGAATGATCTTTTTCCCCGTAACCTCTTCCAGCCATCTGGCAAACTCTCTGGTCAGGTTAGCTCTCGTGCCTTCGCTTCCGTCCATCCTGAGCGGCCAACCGAGGACAATTTCTTCAATTTTTTTTTCTTCAACCAGCTTCTTAAAAAAAATCCTGTTCTCAGGTTCGGCTTCTTTAAGAGTGTAAGTGCCATAAGGCTGAGCGGTAATTTCCAGAGGGTCGCTCAAGGCCAGGCCAAGATGACGGTCGCCGTAATCAATGGCTAAGATTCTGGCCATTTGTTCAGGTTCTCCGCAGGCAACGCTTCTTCCGGCGGTGCCTTTCCAGAGCTAATGCAATCAGCCGCTCGAGCAGTTCTTTAAAGCTGATTCCGCTCACCTCCCACAATTTAGGGTACATGCTGATTTCGGTAAAGCCCGGAATAGTGTTGATCTCGTTGATATAAATTTCGCTGGTCTTGTTTTCAAGGAAAAAATCTACTCTGGCCATGCCGCAGGCATCAATGGCTTTAAAGGAAGCTACCGCCAGCTGCTGAAACTTCCTGGCCAGGTGAGTCGGCAGGTCGGCTGGAATTCGGAACCGGGTTTTGCCTTCCAGATACTTGTCGGCATAATCGTAGAATTCCCGGAACGGCATGACTTCTCCAGGCAGAGATGCCAGAGGTCTTTCATTTCCCAGAACGCTGCATTCGATTTCTCGGCCGCTTATGGCTTTCTCCACCAGAATTTTCCGGTCGTAACGAAAAGCAACTTCAAGAGCCGGCCGCAGCGATTTTTTGTTTTTAACCTTAGAGATGCCAACAGACGACCCAAGATTCGAAGGCTTGATAAAAAAGGGAAAATCAAAATTGGACACGATTGATTTTTCTATGGCTGTAGGATTTTCTTTCCAGTCCTCCTCATAAAGAATAAGATAGGGAACCACGGGCAGCTTCATCTGGCTCAAAAGATTTTTATAAATGGCTTTGTCCATTCCAAGGGCCGATGAAAGCACACCCGCCCCGACATAAGGCACATCAGCCATTTCCAGCAGTCCTTGAATTGTCCCATCTTCGCCGTACGGTCCGTGAAGAACAGGAAAATAAACATCAGCGTCAAGCCCGGGTCTTCCTGGCATCTCCGTCCATGGCAGAAATGGAAACGACCGGCCCTCCTCAAGCTCTCTCGATGTGGCAAAAGGCGAGGAAACCAGCTTCCATTCTCCGGTCCGGTTGATATAGAGGGAGGCAACTTTGAATTTTTTCGGGTCAAGATTCTTATGAATTGAGCAGGCAGAGATTATGGAGATCTCGTGTTCGGCCGAACGGCCACCGAAAATCAGGCCCACGGAGAGCAGCTTTTTCATTCTCAAAAATTTTAACCGATTTCGGCTGAAAAAGAAAGCTTCTTTCCTCCTCCGGACTTGGGTCAGCGCGTAAATTTATATTGACAGGCAAGAAAAAGCAAAATTATAATAAAAGGGGGATAAAGCGACTAAATTCAAGAGGTGTCAAGATGAAAAAAGGTTTTTTTAATCCAAAATGGATTTTTTCCCTTGCTTTTTTGTGTCTGGCTTTTTTTATTTTCCAGGGCTCTTTGATGTCTCAAGAAGGCCAGGTCCAGAAAGCTAAGATTTATGCCGAAGAATATCCGCTGCTCTCTGACTCGGACATGTACTGTTCTATCCTTGTCTGGGATAAGAGTTTCCCTGAAGTTAAGATCATCGGTTCTGAAAGAGAAGATGAAAGATCGATGATGGCTGATGCTGATAGTTTTTATATAGATAAGGGAAAAGAAGAGGGAATGGAAATGGGTCAGATGTTTCTGGCCGTGGAGATAGGCGACCTGATACCCCAGATAGGATACATAGCCCAGAAAAAGGGTAAGGTCAGAATAATAAGACTGGAAGACCATCTGAGTGTGGTCAAAGTGGAAAAAGGTTGCGGCGACATAAGAGCTGGCAATTACCTGATTCCTTTTGAAGAAAAAGAGACAGTTATCGGTAAGGACCTCGGTTATGATAGCAGTTTAAAACCAGGGGAAAGCCTGGAAGGTCAGGTCATTTATCTTGACACTGATTTTAACATTGTGGCCACGGGTCACTGGGCACTCATCAATGTCGGAGATGAGCACGGACTGAAAGTTGGACAGCAGATGACTATCTTCAGGCAGAAGAAGCCTAATTTTCCCAGAGAAGCCATTGGCAATTTAGTGGTCATTGATACCCAGAAAAAAACTTCAACGGTCAAAATATTAAGCTGCCGGGAAGCGGTGGAAAAAGGAGATATTGTCCAGGTCAAGTAAATCCTTTCCTGAATTCACTCCCCTTAAGTTGACAGATGTGTATATTTTTGTTAGTTTTTCTATGCCTGAACAGGCTATGAGCGGGCGTAGTTCAGTGGTAGAACGTCTGCTTGCCAAGCAGAAAGTCGTGGGTTCAAGTCCCATCGCCCGCTCCATCGTTTCTGCAGGATTGAACATATCATGGAAATAGCGGCGCGGTACCCAAGTGGCTAAGGGAGAGGTCTGCAAAACCTCGATTCGTCGGTTCGAGTCCGACCCGCGCCTCCACACCAAATAACCTTAGTTAATGCATCCTGGAATCCCCGAACTCACATGGGAGGCGCGTCTGTTTTTTTGATTCAATAAAATCTTCAATAGAATACTTTCATATGATGATTTGTTTGAACCCGAAAAATTTTAATTGACTCAATTTTTGAATATTTATATACTTCAAGGCACATAAGGAGGAAACATGGATATCGTCTCCAGAGTAAAGGGTATTATTTTAAAACCGGCTGAGGAATGGGATAAAATCAAAGCTGAACAAACCACAGTAGCCGCCCTGTTCAAATCATATGTCATGATTCTGGCGGCTATTCCGGCAGTGGCGCAGTTCATCGGATACTGGCTCGTCGGCCTCAGTATTCCTTTCAGAGGTCATATCAGACTTGGCTTTGGATTCTCCCTGGGCAGGGCAGTTGTTTCCTACATTTTTTCCTTGGTAGCAATTTTTGTTTTAGCTCTGATCATTGATGCCCTGGCTCCAACCTTCTCATCAAAACCGAATCAACTTAAAGCTCTGAAGCTGGCTGCTTACAGCATGACTCCCTATTTTGTGGCTGGTATTTTTCTTCTGGTTCCGGTTTTATCCTTCTTGACCGTTCTGGCCGGTCTTTATGGTCTTTATCTGCTCTATTTAGGCTTTAAGAAAGGATTGATGGAAACACCGCCAGAAAAAGTCATGGGCTATTTTATCCTGTCAGTTGTGGTTGAAATTGTGCTCTGGGTGGTAGTCAGCCTGATTCTTGGAGCCGTTTTCTCCTTAGGTTCTTTTTATCGCGGAGTTTAATTCTTCTATAACTCTGGTGAAAGCCTCGGCGGGAACCCGGGCTTGAGTGATAGGTCTGCCGATAACCAAATAGTCTGCTCCTTTCTTAATCGCTTCAGCCGGGGTCATTATCCTTTTCTGATCCTGCGTTTCAGCCCAGCCCGGTCTGATTCCTGGAGTGATTATTCTAACCCGGGAGCCGAGCTCGGTCCTGAGCAATTCAATCTCCTGAGGCGAACAAACAATGCCTTCAATTCCAGTTTCAACTGCCAGCCTGGCCAGCCTTAATACCTGACTTTTAGCCTCTGCCCCAAAACCGATTTCCTTAAGGTCATCATCTTTAAGGCTGGTCAGAACCGTAACGGCCAGGAGCAGGGGAAGCGGCTTTTTTTCTTTTTCTGCTGCGTCCCGGGCCGCCTCAACTGCTTTTTTCATCATCTCCCGTCCACCTGAGGCGTGAAGAGTTAGGATGGTTACTTCGTAATGGACCGCAGCTCTGACAGCTCCGGCCACTGTGTTCGGTATATCATGGAGTTTAAGGTCAAGAAAAACTTCCTTCTTGTAGCTTTTGACCAGGTCTAAAATTCCCGGGCCTTCAGCCGTGAACAGCTCCAGCCCGACTTTGAAGATTCTGGCTTCCGGAAGAGAAGAAATAACGTTTATGGCTTCATCCCGGTTCCTAACATCGAGAGCAATAATAACTCTTCCTGCCGCTTCTCTTGATTTTGAGTCTTCGGGCATTTTACCCTCTCTTTTAATTTCTATTTTCAGCACACAAAAAAATTCTACGGGCTCATTTCAAACTTTAAGGCTTCCGATTACCCGGCTTATCCTAAAAATTCCGTGATTTTCTGCCCATTTTTCCATTCCCTGGATTATTCTCAAACAGGCGTCAGGGTCAATAAAATTGGCGGTTCCGACCTGGACAGCTGAGGCTCCAACCATCATAAATTCCAGGGCATCTTCAGCTGTGAATATTCCGCCCATTCCGACGACCGGAATTTTAACTGCTCCCGCCACCTGGAAAACCATCCTGAGAGCTATTGGTTTGATCGCCGGTCCGCTCAGTCCACCAAGGATATTTCCAAGCTTTGGTTTTCTCGTCTCCAGATCTACAGCCATGGCCAGAATAGTGTTGACGAGTGAGATGGCCTGGCTTCCGGCATTTTCCGCTGCCAGGGCTATTTCAGTAATATCAGTAACGTTTGGTGAAAGCTTCGTTATTACAGGAAATGAACAGGCCTGTTTGACCTTTTTTACTGTCCGGAAAGTAGATTCCGGGTCTTGAGCCGGACAGCGACCGCCTTCCCGGATGTTTGGACATGAAATGTTGAGTTCCAGGGCAGCTATGCCTTTATGCCTGCTCAGATACTCAGCCACTCTGGCATATTCATCTTCGTCTTCGCCGCAGACATTGACGATGACCGCGGTCTTCAGGCCAGCCAGTTCTGGCAAAACTTCCTCGCAGAAAGCCTCGATCCCGACTCCCTGCAAACCGATGGAATTAATCAATCCGCTGGCTGTTTCTACCAGCCTTGGCGGTCTGTTACCTTCCTTCGCATTATAATAAAGACCCTTGACCACAAATCCGCCGAGAAGCTCTAAGTCGTAAAAAGGTTTGAACTCCAGGCCATAACCAAAAGTGCCGCTGGCAGCCAGCACCGGATTTTTGAGTTTTAAAAAACCGAGGTCAACGGACAGGTCAACCATGGTTATTCTCCTGCCCAGATAATTTCGTCTCGCAGAAAAACAGGGCCATCCTGACAGATCTTGATATACTCGACTTCCCCGTCACGCCTGATCGGTCTGACACAACCCCAGCAGGCTCCAAGACCGCAGCCCATGATGGCTTCCAGGGAGAATTCGGCTGGAATATTTTTCTTCAGGCAGATTTCAGATAGTTTTTCCATCATGGCTTCTGGCCCGCAGGCGAAAAGGAACGCTGGCTGTCTTAACTTTAATTCCCTTTCAACCAGAGAGGTGACCAGACCTGAGAAACCGAGGCTACCGTCGTCAGTGGAAACCTTCACCTCCCAGCCAGCTTCCTCAAAGCGGGATTTTAGCGGAAGGTCAGTTGAACTTCGACCGCCGTAGAAAACAACGGGCTTGGCCCTGAGCGTGTCAAGTTCTTTTGCCAGAAAATAAACAGGCGCAATTCCCCGCCCTCCACCCACACAGAAGACCTCTTTGCCTTTCAGTTCATTTTTGACCGAAAACCCACGGCCGAGGGGCCCAAGGATATCAAGACTCTCACCGGCTTTCTTCGCCGCTAATAAGCTGGTGCCTTCGCCTGCTATCTGAAAGAAAATTTCCACTTCCTTTCCATCGCGATTATGAATGCTGAGAGGACGCCGGAGCAAAGGCGAAGTGATTTCTGATACCTTGACCATCAAGAATTGTCCGGGCTCAGAGGTTCGGGCAACTTCAGGCGATTCCACCCGGAAGAGAAAATATTCGCCCCAGCTTTCTGTTTTTTTTATCCGGGCTTTTCTGTCTATGACCATGTCTTCCGGGAGTCTGGCTCTCTTTCCTGAAATTAATACCAGAAATCTAAGGAGATAGCAAATAGTTTAAGTTCAAGCACATCCCGAAAGGAAGAAAAATTAAAAGTTGTATTAACGGCCTCTATTTTTTATAATTTTAAATAATAATATTCAGGAGGACTGATCTATGTTTATATCCCGGAGAGCAAAAGAAATCCAGGCATCTCCCATCCGCAAGCTTAAACCGTTCGCTGACGAGGCTAAACAGAGAGGGATCCATATTTTCCACCTTAATATCGGAGACCCTGACATTCCCACTCCAGATCCCATCATCAAAGCTTTCCACCAGTACAGTGGCCCGATTCTCGGCTATGGCCCATCTCAGGGTTTTAAGGAGCTGCGGCAGGCCATCGCCGATTACTTTGCTGCCTATGGAATTAAGCTCACTGCTGATAATGTTCTGATAACCATTGGAGGTTCAGAAGCCATCCATTTTTCGTTTTCTATCGTGGCTGACCCCGGTGATGAAATCATCATCCCGGAGCCTTTTTATACAAATTACAACGGTTATGCCACTTTTGCGGATGTGCGCATTGTTCCACTGCCTCTGAAGGTAGAGGACGGCTTCAGGCTGCCGCCCGCTGACCGGATTGAAGCCCTGATTACACCGAGAACCAGAGCTATTCTGCTCTGCTCGCCAAACAATCCAACTGGCACGGTCTATACTGAAGAAGAATTGTTCAGGGTGGTTGAACTGGTTAGAAAATATGACCTCTTTCTGATTGGTGATGAGGTTTATAAAGAATTCGTTTATGACGGTCTGAAACATAAGAGCATCCTCGAGTACAAGGAAATTGAAGAGCGGGTGATAGTGGTTGACAGTATTTCCAAGCGCTTTAGTTGCTGTGGAGCCAGAATCGGGGCAGTAGTCACCAGGAATGAAGATGTCTATCAAGCCATTCTTAAGTTTGCTCAGGCCAGGCTCTGCCCGCCCTCAGTTGAACAATATGCGGCTATAACTGCCTACCGGATGGGCATGGGTTACTTTGAGCCCATAAGAAAGGAATACCAGAGACGCCGTGATGTCCTGTTTGAAGGATTGACTTCCATTCCTGGAGTCATTCTGAGAAAGCCCCAGGGTGCTTTCTACGTCATCTGCCGTCTGCCCGTAAAAGATTCTGAGCATTTTGTCCAGTGGATGCTGACTGATTTTTCTCTCAACGGCAAGACGGTCATGGTGGCGCCAGGACCTGGCTTTTATGCCACTCCCGGCCGCGGTCAGGACGAAGTGAGAATTGCATACGTCCTTAAGGAAGAGGATTTGATTGAAGCCATCGAAATTCTGCGTCAGGGTCTTCAGAAATATCAAAAACATATTGTCTGAATTCTGGATGGCGATAAGAAAAGTCCTGTTCAGCTCCCAAACATGGAAAGAGATTCTCATCATTCTTGGTCTGTCAACCGTTATTGGCCTGGCTGCAAATTTCGGACTGATTAAAAAGCTTATGACCGGAGAGTTCCGGCAGGCTTTCGTTTCGAAAGAAGAGTTTCCAGGCCTGGTTTTCATTTCTCTTCAAGAAGCGGAGGACCTCTGGTTCAACCAGCAGGCTATTTTTGTTGATAGCCGGAGTGAAGAAGAATACGGAAAAGGTCATATTCCGGGTGCGGTTTCTGTTTCGCTGGAAGAGGTGATGAAAGGAAAAAAGAATCTTCTGGAGCAACTTCCGTCTGGCCGCCTTCTGGTTATTTATTGTGAAGGAGGCGACTGTTTGACCAGCCTCAACCTTGGAAAGCTTCTTTATAAAAAGGGCTTAAAGAATATCAGAATCTTTTCAGGCGGCTGGAGTGAATGGACCGCAGCTGAAAAGCCGGTAGAAAGAGATGTTAAGAAATAGATATTTTTTATTACTGTTGAGGCTGATTGTCGGCGGAGTGTTCATCTGGGCTGCTTTGACCAAGATAGCTGACCCGCTGTCTTTTGCCCAGGACGTCAGGAATTATCGGCTTGTAGGCCAGACAATTTCTTTTATTACGGCCATAATTCTTCCGTGGATAGAGCTTGCGGCTGGCTTGTGCCTGATTATTGGAATTTTCCCCCGCTCGAGCGCTTTATTAATCTGTGGCCTGCTGGCATTTTTTATTCTGCTCGTGGCGGTGACCATCATCAGAGGCATTGATGTTGACTGCGGCTGTTTTGGGACCTTCAGCCGCAAAGCTGACTTGTGGCTTATTCTGGAAGATTCTATCTGGCTTGCCATGTCTTTGATCCTGCTTTTTTCTCCAGCCAACGAGTTCTGCTTGCTGCGAAGAAAAAGCCGGGCTCCACACTGATATTTTAGATATTAAATACTCCTCCTTCTTGAAATTATGATGTCGTAAGAGTATATTATCTTGAAAAAATTGAGCGCATAGAAGGAGTCACGACAATGGCTAAAAAATATGTGTACTCTTTTGGAGCCGGAAAAGCTGAAGGCAATAAAGATATGAAGGATATCCTTGGTGGAAAAGGAGCCAACTTGGCTGAAATGGCCAGCATTGGCCTTCCTGTTCCACCCGGTTTTACGATTTCTACGGAAGTCTGTAACCTGTTTTTTAAGGCAGGAAACAGGCTGCCCAGAGAGGTCGAAACCCAGGTAGAGGCTAACCTTAAAAAACTGGAGAGAATTTCCGGTCAAAAGTTGGGCAACCCGGGCGACCCCCTTCTTGTCTCTGTCAGGTCAGGTGCCAAATTCTCGATGCCGGGAATGATGGATACCATTCTCAACCTCGGTTTGAATGACCAGACAGTTGAAGGCCTGGCCAGAAAGACCGGAGACCGCCGTTTTGCCCTTGATTGTTACCGCCGGCTGATCCACATGTTCGGAGATGTAGTTCTGGACATACCAAAGAAAAAATTTGAAGAAATCCTGAGAACAAAAAAGGCAGCGAACAGTGTCAATTACGACCATGAACTGGATGAGAGAATGATGGAAGAGGTTATTTCTGATTATAAAAAGCTAGTGGCAAAAGAAACGGGTAAGGAATTCCCTCAGAATGTTCTGCAACAGCTTCAGCTGGCAATTTCTGCTGTTTTCAAATCCTGGAATAACCCCCGAGCTATCACTTATCGCCGTCAGTACCATATTCCCGAGAGCCTGGGCACAGCGGTCAACATCCAGCAGATGGTCTTTGGAAATTACGGCCACACCTCAGCTACAGGAGTTGGTTTTACTCGCAATCCTGCTACGGGAGAGAAAGAAATATATGGCGAGTACCTGATCAACGCCCAGGGAGAAGATGTGGTGGCCGGCATCAGAACTCCTTCTCCTCTGAAAAACCTGGAAAAAGAGATGCCAGAGGTTTTCAAGCAGCTGGTTTCAGTGGTCAAGAAGCTTGAAAAACATTATGGTGATGTTCAGGACTTTGAGTTTACTATCCAGGAACGGAAGCTCTTTATGCTCCAGACCAGAAACGGTAAAAGGACGGGTATGGCTGCGGTCAAGATTGCCGTTGATCTGGTGGATGAAGGATTGATTTCTAAGGAGCAAGCTTTGCTTAAAGTTGAGCCCGAAGCTTTGAATCAGCTGCTTCACCCCATTTTTGATGTCCAGGAAAAGCTGAAGCACCCGGTGCTGGCTTCGGGCCTGGCTGCTTCTCCTGGCGCTGCTACCGGTCAGGTTGTTTTCACTGCTAATGAGGCTGTTTTGTGGAAGAATCAGGGAAAGAAGGTAATTCTGGTCAGAGAAGAGACTTCTCCAGATGACATTCACGGGATGAGCGCTTCTCAGGGCATTTTAACCGCCACCGGTGGGATGACCTCTCATGCGGCCGTGGTGGGCCGGCAGATGGGTAAACCCGCCGTTGTCGGCTGCGGCATTATCAAGGTTCATGAAGAGGAAAAAGCATTCCATGTCGCGAACAGAAGGTTTAAGGAGGGCGACTGGGTTTCTATTGACGGCTCAACAGGAGAAGTGCTGGAGGGCGAAATACCCACCAGGCCATCTGAGATTTTGCAGGTGGTTAAAGGTCAGAAAAGACCTGAGGAATCTGTGATTTATCAATATTTTTCGAGGTTACTCTCATGGGCTGACAGAGTCAGACGCCTTGGAGTTCGAGCCAATTCTGATACGCCAGCAGACGCCAGAGTGGCTTTTGCTTTTGGAGCTGAGGGCATAGGTCTGGCCAGAACCGAACATATGTTCTTCGGCCCGGAACGGCTTCCCATTGTCAAAGAGATGATTCTGGCTGAAACCGAGGAAGCCAGGCGTCAGGCGCTGAGCAAGCTCCTTCCTTTCCAGAAACAGGATTTCTATGAATTTTTCAAAGAAATGCAGGGACATCCAGTGACCATAAGAACCATTGACCCGCCGCTTCATGAATTTCTGCCCAGGAAAGAAGACTTGATGGTTGAGCTGGCAGTTTTAAAAGCGAAAAATGGGGTTGACCATGCGAAAATTGCCGAGCTGGAGAAATTGCTGGCCAGAGTCAGAACGCTTTCTGAGTTCAATCCCATGCTTGGACACCGGGGCTGTCGGCTTGGAATCACTTTTCCTGAAATAACAGAAATACAGGCCCAGGCTATCTTTGAAGCTGCCTGTGAACTGGCTAAAGAAGGCCAGAAAGTCTATCCAGAAATTATGATTCCTCTGGTCGGGGCCGTGTCCGAGCTGTCAAATCAGAAAGCCATAGTCGATCAGGTGGCTGAAGAAGTGATGAAGAAATATGGAGTTAAGGTCAAATACACCGTTGGCACGATGGTTGAAATTCCTCGAGCTGCTCTGACTGCTGATGAAGTTGCCCGTGACGCTGAATTCTTTTCTTTTGGGACTAATGACCTGACCCAGACCACATACGGCATCTCCAGGGACGATAGCGCAAAGTTCCTCAACTACTATTTAACTCATGGCTTGTGGCCAGATGACCCGTTTGAGACACTGGACAGGGAGGGGGTGGGTCTTCTGATGAAATGGGCAGTTGAAAAAGGACGGCAGACCAAACCTAATCTTAAAATTGGCATCTGCGGCGTCCATGGCGGAGACCCACGGTCAATAGTTTTCTGCCATCAAGTTGGCTTAACTTATGTGAGCTGTTCTGCTTATCAGATTCCGATAGCGCGTCTGGCTGCGGCACAAATAGCCCTCCAGGAGAAGATGGCCGCAGCGGCAGAGAGCAGGATTAGGAAAACAAGAACAGCTGAGGCTGCACGAAAACCAAGGAAGAAAGCTAAAAGGATCAGGAAATAATAGCCTTAAACTGCACACTTGCCCTGAACCTCCGATTGTGCTCAGGGATTGTCATTGACAAAGGAAATCCTGTCTTTCCACAAACTCGCTTTTCTGATATGTTAGTTTCGCATGGCTGATTTTCTTGACTCCGTCTCTTCGCTCCTCGGTCTGAAACTTCCCTTTAAGTTTGCTTACAGTAATGATTACTGGATGCTGGACATAGGTCATCATATTTTTCCGGTAAAAAAGTATCGAATGCTTTATGAAAAGATAATCTCTCTTGGGGCGAGCCATAAAGATTTTATCGAGCCCTATCCGGTCAGTGATGATGAACTAAGACTGGTTCATACCCAAAAATACATCAAAAAAGTCAAAAGCGGGACTCTATCTTCAGTCGAGCTTCAAGCCCTGGAACTTCCCTACTCTCCTGAAGTGGTCAGGTTCTTTCTTCTGATGACCGGTGGCACCATAACCACAGCAGAAAACGCTCTTAGAACAGGGCTGGCAGTTCATATCGGAGGTGGTTTCCATCATGCTTTTCCTGACCACGGCGAGGGCTTTTGCCTGTTTAACGATGTGGCTGTGGCTTTAGAAAAAATGAAACAGGAGGGAAAAATCAAAAGGTCTATGGTGGTTGACTGCGACCTCCATCAGGGTAACGGAACCGCTTACATTTTTTCTAAAAAAGATTATGTTTTCACTTTTTCAATCCATCAGATGGACATATATCCTGCTGAAAAGCCAGCCAGTGACCTGGATGTTGGTCTCTGGTCAGGAGATAATGATGAAGTCTATCTTCCGGCTCTGAACCAGCATTTTCCACGGCTTTATCAAGAATTTAAGCCTGACCTGGTTATTTATATATCTGGAGCTGACCCCTACCGAAAAGATATGCTCAGCGGGCTGGATGTCACTGCTGAAGGCTTGAAAAAAAGAGATAGAATAATCATTGAAAATGCCCGAAAAATGAGAATCCCCCTGGCTATCGTTCTCGGAGGTGGCTACACCGCAGAAATCGAAGAAACAGTTGAGATCCACCTGAATACAATCAAGGTGGCAATCAGGGCCTGGCGGAGATGGCCTCAGTCTTTAGTCACTTCTTTGATCCAGTCCAGGTAACTCTGATTTCCGGCAGAGACCGAAAGGGCAACAATTTCTGGAACTTCATACGGATGGATTTCTTTGAGTTTTATTTCCAAATCCTTGAAAATTGCAGAGCGAGTCTTGATTATCATTACGACTTCAGCTTCCTGGTTGATCCGACCTTTCCACCAGTAAAAAGAAGAAGCTGGAACCAGGTTACAGCAGGCAGCCAGTCTGGCTTCGAGCAAAACCAAGGCCGCTTCCCTGGCTCTGTCCTCGTCAGGAAAAGTGGTCAGAGCGATGATCACTTCTTCCATATTTTTTAATCTCTTATAGAATAATTGCTGCTTACCCGGACTTAATCCTGGAGAAAGACGTGAGCATAAACTTTAGCATCGCCAACCATGTTGTCTATCAGGCAGTATTCATTGGGCATATGAGCGGTTTCATCCAGTCTTGACCAGCAGGCGGCGTTGAAGCCTGCTCTCCTGAAAAGCGCAGCTACAGTTCCGCCTCCGATACCCATCGGCCTGGCTTCCTTGTTGTAAACGTCTTTTATAGCTTTTTTCAGAGCTTGAACCACTGGAGCATCAGGCGAAGTCGGCGGCGCAGCTGAAGCTTTCTGCACGACACCAATTTCAATCTTTACTCTGAATTTTTTTTCTACAGCAGTAGCTGCTTTTTTTATGGCCTTTTCCACTTCGGCCACTTTATAAGCTGGAAGAATCCTGCAATCCATGTAGAAAATATCTTCGCCGGGAATGGTATTAATGTTAGGAACATTGGCTTCTTTTTTTGTTGGTTCGAAAGTCGAAATCGGCGGATTGAACAGCCGGTCTTTTTTATTAAAAAGCCGATAGAGCTTCTGCAGTTCGGTGACCAGAAAGCTGGCTGCCTTGAAACTATTCCGGCCCTTTTCCGGAGTGGAACCATGAGCCTGTTTGCCCTGAGTTCTGATTTTGAGCCACAGGATTGATTTTTCAGCCACTTCAATCATCGTGCCCTGGGAATTGCCAGCGTCGGGGACAATAATCAGGTCATCCTTTCTGAAGACCTCAGTGTTGTTCAGCACATATTCAATTCCCTTCTTGCTTCCAGTCTCTTCGTCAGCCACCAGAGCTATGCCCACATCATAAGCGGGTCTGATATTTTCAGACATCAGAGCTTTAACCGCAAAGATCGAAGCTACCATATCCTGCTGATTATCCTCAACGCCCCGGCCGTATATCCGGCCCATTTCAACCCAGGCTTTAAACGGGTCGGCGCGCCAGAGAGAAATTTCTCCTGGTGGGACAACATCCATATGAGTCATAACCCAGATAGTCTTTTTTGAGCTCTGCCCCCGGTAAAAAGCCAGAAGGTTTGGTCGATAGCCCAGGGGAGCCTCAATATCTGGAGCTTTGATAACGGTAATATCTGAGAAGCCCGAGTGCCTTAAATATGACTCCAGAAAATCAGCTTTTTTAACTTCACCTTCTCCTCCGCTGACTCGGGCAATGGCTGGAATGGCGCTGAGCTTTATTTGAAGGTCAATCATCTGCTCCCGAAAAGAATCGATTGTTTTTGATAGGCTGGCAAAAGCTTTTTTATCAAACATAAATTAGTCCTCCTTATGATATATGGGCTGATGATAACACCAGACCTTTATACAATGCAAGCCAGGATCTCGATCCAAGAAAACCGACAGATAGGCTCGCCTGTCTACCAGAGACTGCCTGGACAGGATTTTTCTGAAGCGTCAGGTTTTTTTGACAAATACCTGATTAAAAATAAAATCAGGAAAAGCACGATTTTTTTGTCAAGATGAGATAAGATTCATCGTAGATAAGGCTAATGTGTAAACCGAAGGTGCTGTTTGTGGCTAGCACCGCTGAGTACGGAAGCGGCGAATGCCTTCTTGTCGATTATCTCCTGAGCCAGAATGAGAAAAGATTTGTCCCGGTTGTTGCTTTTCCGGGTAAAGGTCCCCTCGAGCAAGAACTTAGAGAAGCTGGGTTGGAGACAATCATCATTCCCGGAAAGGACTGGTTAACCGACCTCCGTTTGCTCTGGAAGCAGCCTTTCCTCTGGCTCGGCAACCTCAAAAGTTTTATTGAAATGAGTGAAATCATCCAGAAAAAGGAAATCAAGCTGGTCGCGAGCTTTTCTTTTATCAACTGGACCGGTGCTCTGTCAGCCAGGCAAGAGGGCATCCCGCATATATGGCTCATACGAGAAGTTATGACCACGAAGAAGAAGAATAGACTTATCTTTTTCTGGGGAAAGTGGCTGGCCAGGCGTTTAGCCAATGATCTTTCTATAAACGTTCTGCTTGAGTCATCGCTGGCTGCGGCCCTGTTCAGTCGAAGAAGGATGCAAGAAAAAGCCAGGGTTATTCGGCCGGCGATAGATGCAGAAAAATTTTTGAGCAGGCTGAATGAATTTCCGGAGCAATCTCAGGAGAAAGAACCAAGAATAGGCCTTTTTATCAATGACCTGAGTTTCAAAAAGATAGAAAGGATGGTCAGCGAAATTTATCTGGCAAGAGAAAGTTTGGACCTGAAAAAGGTCCTTCTGTTTTTCCCCGGCTTAGAGACAAAAAGAGTTGAGCGGATTAAAGCCAGGATACGGCGGGAGTGTTGCTTTCAGGAACTATCTCTGGAATTTCCCAGCTTTTACCCCAGGTCTTCAATCTGGAGACAAATAAGGGCTGCCGTAATCGTGCCCGGTGTTGACCCGCTCAGCCGCCTGGTCCTGGAGGCTGGTCTGGCTGCACTCCCCGTATTTGTTGAAGAAAGTGCTTCAGCAGAGTTAGTTATTCCAGGAGAAACGGGCTTTGTTTTTAAAGATGATGATTATCGGGCGCTGGTTAAGATGTTGGTTGAAATCTTGGAAGGCAGAAATCTTAGCCAGTCTATTGGAAAATCAGCCCGCGAACATATAATTCGCAATTATCAGCTTAAAGCCTGGGAAGAAAAATTCGAGAAGATAGCCGAAGAAAGCTTATTTCTTCCTCAGCGCTAAGATTCCTACCCAGATGTACTGAAGTCCAGAGACAACTGTGGCCAGTATGGTCAAATCATAGGCCCAGGTTAGAAGATTTATCTGTTTGTTCAGAAAATTAAAGAACAGAACAGCCATGACGGTCAACACCTGACAGACGGTGCTGGTTTTTCCGATAAGCGTAGGCGGAAAGTTCTGCTTTCTTTTAAGCAACAGAAGCACTAAAGCTCCAATCACAATCATCAGGTCGCGACCCAGAACAACCCAGAAAACCCGCCAGGGGATGGTGTTGGGAGCACCGTATTCAGAAAAACTGAGCAGGAAAAAACTGCTGAAAAGAAGAAGCTTGTCAGCCAGGGGATCGAGCCAGAGCCCGGCCACAGAACGCTGGTGCCATAGACGCGCCACCAGTCCGTCGAGGACATCAGTTATTCCGGCTAACAGGAAGATGATAAAGGCTTCAACCGGTCGGTGTTTCAGCAGACAGGCCACAAAAAAAGGAACCAGAACAATTCTTAGCAGAGTTAAGTAGTTGGGCAAAGTGCCGAAGGTTGACTTAATTTCATAAGTTTCATTTTCGCCGTTGTCCATTGACTTTCTCTCCGGGCTCATTTAATCAAGTCTAACAGAAGCTCAGCTGTTCTTAAAGCCTCAATTCCTGAAACTGAAGCTTCGGGCATAAATCTTTTCTGAGCCGAAAGCTCCATCAACTGATAGGCTACCATCTGGACAGCGGGCAGGTAATATATGTTATCTTCAGGAATATCGCTGATCTGAATCTTGCTCGTTGGTATCAGGGGAACCAGCTTTTTGCCCTTGCCCGAAAGATGATTGATCAATCTGTATAAAGTCTCAGCCATTTCGGCCCGGGTCACAACGCGACTGGGTTCAAAAGTATGGTTATCATATATATCCATGAGGGGTACGGCCGCCACTCTGATGATAAACCTTGAGGCCCAGCTGGTGGCAATGTCAACAATTATCGGTGAGGAAGCTGGTTCGGGGAGAAACTGGTGGAATTTAACTGCCAGAATGGCTGCCAGGTCCTGGCGGGTGATGGCCTGCTGCTTTGGAATTTCGTTATACATGCTGGGTAGCTCAACTATGCCCAGCTGGTTTTTCAGGAATTCTATCCTTTCTTTAATCTGTTGGTCCCCCGGGGAGAGATTGTGCAATTTTTCGTAGGCATCAAGGCTTTTGCTCAAATCCTCGTTTTCCATCAGGGTCTCAGCATATTCTTTGAGAATCTGTTTGTCTGCCGGAGAAAGACTGTGGAGAACTTCGTAGTGATTCAGAGCCTGTGAGTATTTCTTTTCACTCCGGTAGATGCGAGCGAGTTGACGATGAGCTTCTCTGGAATTAGAGAAATAGAAAAGGGCTTTTAAGAAAGATTCTTTGGCTTCTTCTATTTTGTTTTGATTGAGAAAAGCTTGCCCCTCTCTAATCAAAGCCTGGCTTTTCCGGTCTCTCAGGTCTTCGTACCTGGGTTTAGCCCACGAATGTTCAGGCTCTTTTTTTAAAATTTCCCTCAGTTCAATGAATAATTTATCTTCGTTTTTCTGTTCTTCATAGATTAAAGCCAGTCCGACCCGGGCTGAGACCAGACCTGGATTTATCTCCAGAGCTTTTTCAAAAGAACTTTCTGCTCCTTCAGGGTTGTGTTCATACATACGGCAGTAACCTTCTCCCAGGTGATAAAAAGCGTTATCTTCGTCCAGCTTGAGAAATTCTTTTCTGGCTTTTTCTATGTTGCCTTTTCTAAGGCTTGACCAGCCATCTTCAAAGGCGATTCTCTGGTCAAGAGTTAACTGGGCCAGAACGACAGGCCGCGGGTTTTCAATATAAAAGGAAGGAGCAATATAAGCTTTTTGAAACGAGGCACAGGAACCCAGAAATAGTAGCGCCAGAAGCAGGGCGGTTGTTTTGTTCATAATCTTTCTCCTTTTTCCAGATAAGGCAAATAGGGATACAGATTGTTCTTTTCAGCCATCACCTGGTATTCCCAGCCCTCATCGGTTTCAGTTTTTTTAATGATGATTGCTTGCCGGGCCAGAGAGTTAACCAGCTCGGATTGCTCCCGCGGGATCCGGAGCCTGAAGCGCTGAAAATTTCTGAAAAGAATCTGACGAAGCCTTTCTTTGAGGTTAACCATACCTTCTCCGGTTTTAGCTGAAAGGTAAAGTGGAGAATGTCCTTCTTGCCTGTTACTCCGGAGCAGTTCGCTTTTTTCTTGTTCAAAGAGCAGGTCAATCTTATTGAATACTTTAACCACTGGCAGGTCAATTATTTCCAGGTCTTCCAGAATATTCTCCACGGCGCCAGCCTGTTCCAGAGCATCGGCAGAAGTCACATCGACTACGTGGATAAGGCAATCAGCTTCTTTTATTTCTTCGAGCGTGGCTCTGAAAGCTGAGACCAGTTCTACCGGGAGTTTTTTGATAAAGCCGACCGTGTCAGAGATGAAAAAATAAAGCCCGTCAGAAAAGGTTACCCTTCTGACCATTGGGTCAAGGGTGGCAAACAGATGAGATGAGGTATAGCGTTTTTCTCTGGTCAGGAAGTTGAACAGTGTGGATTTCCCGGCGCTCGTATAGCCGACCAGCGATACGGTTGGAATCAAAGATTTTCTCCGGCTTTCTCTCTGCCGGGCTCTTCTTTTCTGAAGACTATCAATTTCCTTTTTTATTCTGGTGATTCTATCAGTAATCCGGCGCCGGTCTTCTTCAAGCTTTTTTTCTCCAGGGCCCCTTGTGCCGATGCCACCGCCCAGCCTGGAAAGTGCCTGACCTTTTCCTTTTAGCCGCGGCAAAAGATATGTTAATTGAGCCAGCTCCACCTGGAGTTTTCCTTCATTGGTTCTGGCTCTCTGGGCGAAGATGTCCAGAATCACCTGAGTGCGGTCGAGCACCTTAACCTTTAAGGCTTCTTCCAGACTTCTCTGTTGAGCCGGGCTCAGATTGTGGTCAAAAATAATCAGCTCAGCTCCTGTCTTTTCGACCAGCGAGATCAGCTCTTCGACCTTGCCTTCGCCGATAAAATACCTCGGGCTGATGTCATTCCGGTGCTGAAAGACTTTTTCCACTACAGTAGCGCCGGCTGAAACAGCCAGGCCGGCCAGCTCTGTCATTGATTCGCTGGCTTCGTCCTTTTCTTTTTTGTTGGTGGCTAAACCGACCAGAATCGCTTTTTCCATTTTCACCCGATTAGATTTTCTGATAAGTATTTATCGATCGCTTGCCTGTCTTCCGCTTCAAACCAGACGATTCCCGCTGACTTTTTAAACCACGTCAACTGACGTTTGGCGTAGTGCCTGGTCTCTATTTTAGTCGACCTGATGGCTTCCTCGAGAGGCATTTCACCTTTGATGTATTTTAAAACCTGCCTGTAACCGAGGCCCCTGAAAGGAGGCGCCTGGGCGGATATTCCTCTCGCTAAAAGACCTCTGACTTCTTCCACAATTCCCTGGGCAAACATCCGGTCGACGCGTTCTTCTATCCGCTGGTAAAGCCCGCTCTTATCTAATTTTAACCCAATCTGATAGAGAATAAAACCCCTATTTTTGGCCGGAGAAACTGTCTGCCTGAAGTGTTCAGAAATCGGCTTGCCCGTCAGATGATAGACCTCAAGAGCCCTGATAATCCTGACCATGTCTTTTTCGGTCACCTTATTAGCATACTCGGGATCAACATCCTTGAGCTCTCGATAAAGGCTGGACAAGCCCTGCTTTTCTGCTTGTTGGTTGAGCTTTTCCCGCAAAGCCCGGTCTCTTCCTGGACCCGGGAAAAGACCCTCGACCAGGGCTTTATGATAGAGTCCGGTTCCACCGGCAACTATTGGCAGACGGCCTCTTTGGACAATCTTTTCTGCCTCACTCGCGGCCAGGCGGGCAAAATCGGCCGCAGTGAATTGTTCTTCAGGCTCGACCAGGTCAATCAGGTGGTGCGGCACCGATTTTCTTGCTTCTGGCGATGGTTTGTCAGTTCCGATGTCAAATCCTCGGTAAACCTGCATCGAGTCGCAGCTGATTATTTCCCCAGTGTATTTTTGGGCGATCCACAGAGCAGTGGCGCTTTTGCCCGAAGCTGTCGGCCCGACAACGATCAGGATTCTTCTGGCCTTAACTTCCAATTTTAATCTTGATGAGGATAAAGATAAAAATCAGAGTCAGGAGGATCAAAAGGCCGAGTAGCTGCTTTCTTTTCAAGTCGTCTCTCCGGTTCTCTTCAGGTTTTTAACCAGAATCGCTTCATGTTGGTTTCCAAGGTTCTTTTTGACCATAAGCAGTTCTGCGGTAAGAATTTCATCGAAGCCCCTCAGCAAAGCCTTCTTTTCTTCAGCGCTGAGTTCATTCAGACTGAATTTGAGCATGGCCCTGGGTTCAAAGCTGCCGTCAGGTTTAATTTCCAGATTAAGGAAGATTGGGTCAAGATATTCTTGAACTTCGCGGTAGCATTTTTCAATCAAATTAAAGGCAACCGGGCCAAGTTGCTTGGCTACGTATTTGTATATGAAAGAACATCTTTCATTAAAGGCAATCAGACATTTTTCCAGGTCAACAAATCCGGGTCGCCCGTTATTCTCTGCTAAACCCAGATTTCGGTTGAAATCCACCAGTTTGAGACAGCTCAGAGCCAGGATGACTTTTTTAGTTTCGGTTGGTCCGAGCCATGATTGCTCGAGAAGCCAGGAAAAGTTTCTTGGAACCTGAAG
>Ga0172363_10000766_pt1 | contig 25205 bp, 11 predicted proteins | sample LakKivs2_kivu2a2_FD_114541 | JGI IMG/M metagenome (GOLD analysis project Ga0172363, IMG submission 114541) | Sediment microbial communities from Lake Kivu, Rwanda - Sediment s2_kivu2a2 | ecosystem: Environmental > Aquatic > Freshwater > Lake > Sediment | place: Rwanda: Western Province, Lake... | reverse complement strand
CCGTTTTTCGCCCATCGAGATCGAGGCCCTGGCGGGCATGGAGGGCGGGGGCTTTCTGGTCAGCAAGGAAGTCAAGTGCTGGCGGAAGTACATGGAGCTGGCCGGCACGCTCAACGAGGCCGCCATCGAGAGCGAGATCATGGAAACCATCGCCAACTACGCGGAATCGCTGATGAAAGGGCTCGGCCGCTGAGGCCGGGTGAACCGCCATGCCCGGACAAGTGCACTGGTACGAGGGCCTGTTCCTTCAGCCGCACCAGCTTCAGTGCATGCAGCGCGGCGCCCTGGACGTGCAGGCGGCGGAGCGCCGGCTGGGCTGGGCGTACCCCTACGGGCTGCTGGAGGCGAAGTTGTCGGCCGACGGGTTGGAGAACCTCATCGTCCAGTTCGATCGTCTGCGGGCGATCATGCCCAGCGGGCTGGTGGTCGATTTTCCCGACAGCGCCGACCTGCCCGCGCTGAACATCAAGAACGCCTTCGAGGCCTCCAGCAACCCCTTCCAGATCCTGCTGGGCGTGCCGCTGTGGTACGCCAGCCGCGGCAACACCATCGAGCGCGGCGAGCAGGCCGACTGGCGGATCAAGCGCCTCTACCGCGTCGAGGAGATCGATTGGACCGACGAGAACACCGGCGAGAACCCCCAGCCGGTGCTGCTGCGGAAGGTCAACGCCCGCCTGCTGCTGAGCGACGACGACCGGACGGACCTGGAGGTGCTGCCGCTGCTGCGGATCGCCCACGCCACGGGGGAGGAAAGCGGCCTGCCGCGGCAGGACCCCGGCTATGTGCCGCCGTGCATGGTGCTCGCCGCCAGCCCGGTCCTGCGCGAGATGGTGCGCGACCTGGCCAACCAGGTGGAGGCCAGCCGGGGCGAGCTGGTGCTGCAGCTCACGCGCGGCGGGTTCAGCATCGACGCGATGCGGGGCCTGCAGTTCGAGCAGATGATGCGCCTGCGGACGCTGAACCACTACGGCGGGCGCCTGCCGGCGCTGGCGGCGGCGCCCAACGTCGCGCCCTTCGCGATGTACCTGGAGCTGCGCGGGCTGCTGGGCGAGCTGGCCGCCCTCATGCCCGACCGCGACCAGTACGACTGCGCCGCCTACGAGCACGAGGCGCCGCTGGTGTGCTTCTCGGAGCTGTGCGCGAAGATCCGCTCGCTGCTGCGCGGCGCGGTGGCGCCGAGTTACATCAAGGCGGACTTCAGCCGCGAGGGGCGCATCATGGTCGCCGCCCTCAGCGACGAGCAGCTCACCCGCCCCAACGAGTACTTCCTGGGCATCAAGACCAAGACCGACCCCCGGGCGCTCTGCCAGCTCGTCGAGGACGGCGACAAGTTCAAGCTCATGGCCAAGACGCTGGTCAACCAGCGCATCTGGGGCGTCCGCCTGGCCGAGGAACGCCACCCGCCGCTGGAGCTGCCCAGCCAGGTCGGCCTGCACTACTTCCGCCTCATGCGGGCCGACAGCGTCCGCATGTGGGAGCGCATCAAGCAGGAAAAGACCGTCGCCCTGCGATGGGAAGGCATCGAGACGTCCGATTTTGAAATCGCCCTGTACATGACGGTCCCCTCCGGAGACAAGGCATGACCCTTCTGGAACTCTGTGAGCCGCTGTTTCAATACGTCTGCCGGCTGAACCGCTCCGGCCGAAAGGGCGGCAGCTTCGAGCCCTCCCGCGTCCGCAGCGAGATCCAGGCGATGCTGGACGACATGCGGTCGAAGTCCGCCGCCGACGGCAACCTGACCAGCCAGTTCGAGAAGATCGAGCTGCCGCTCATCTTCTTCGTGGACTTCATGATCAAGGAGTCCAGCCTGCCGTTCGCCCGGCAGTGGAAGGAGATGGCCTACGAGCGCAACGAGCTGGCCGGCGACGAGAAGTTCTTCGACCTGCTCGACGAGACGCTGGCCGACCCCACGCAGGCCGCCACCGAGCGCCTCGCCGTCTTCTACGCCTGCCTGGGGCTGGGCTTCACCGGCTGGTACACCGGCCAGCCGGAGTACCTCCGCAAGAAAATGCTGGAGGTTTCCGCCCGCATCCGCAACATCATGGACGTCGACGAGGCGGTGCGCATCTGCCCGGAGGCCTACGAGCACGTGGACACTTCCGACCTGGTCCAGCCGCCGGGCGCGAAGCTGGCGGGCATCTTCATCGCCCTGGGCGGCATGATCCTCGTGACGTTCATCGCCAACTTCTTCCTGTTCCGCACCACGGCCGCCAACCTCCAGGACGCGCTGCGCCAGATCCTGGACCGGGAGGCCAAGACCCCGCCCCCGCCGGCCTACGTCGTCCGCGAGGGGCCCTCCGACCCGAACAAGTAGGAGCCCGACATGCTCAGTTCGATGCCAACTTCCGGTAGATTCGCCGCCCTGGCGGGCCTTGGGACCGTGCTGGCCGGCGGCACGTTCCTGTTGTACCGTCTGCTGCCGCCGACGTACTTCTTCTATCTGACGATCGGCATGGCCGCCGTCGGGGTGGTGACGGGGCTGTTCGGATGGCTCGTCCACCAGCGGCGCGCCCGCAAGGCCCGCCCGATGGAGCAGGGACTCCGCCAGCAGGGCAGCGGCGCCCCGGCGGGCATCTCCGAGGCCGGACAGCGCGCCCGCCTCGACGACATCCGCAAGCGCTTCGACGAGGGGCTGGAGAAGTTCCGCGCCGCCGGAAAGAACATCTACTCCCTGCCCTGGTACACCCTGGTCGGCGAGCCCGGCAGCGGCAAGACCGAGGCCATCCGCCACTGCAACGTGGGCTTCCCCCCCGGCCTGCAGGACCAGCTCCAGGGCGTCGGCGGCACCATCAACATGAACTGGTGGTTCACGAACCACGCGATCGTCCTGGACACGGCCGGGCGGCTGATGTTCGAGGAGGTCGAGCCGGGGGCCACCAGCGAGTGGCGGGAGTTTCTCAAGCTCCTGCGCGCCAACCGCCCCAACTGCCCGATCAACGGGATGCTGCTGGTGATTCCGGCAGACTCGCTCATCAAGGACACCGCCGACCAGCTCGAGCGCAAGGGCGCGAAGATCGCCCAGCAGCTCGACCAGATTCAGCGCGCCCTGGGTGTGCGCTTCCCCGTGTTCGTCATCATCACCAAGTGCGACCTGATCAACGGCTTCCGCGAGTTCTTCGACGACCTGACCGACCCGCAGCTTCAGCACCAGATCCTCGGCTGGTCCAACCCCGCCCCACTCGACGAGCCGTTCAACCCCGACCTGGTCCGCGAGCACCTGGAGACGGTCGTGCAGCGCCTCCAGCGCCGCCGCCTGGGCCTGCTGCTGGACCCGGTCAACACCGAGGACCCCAACGCCCGGCGCACCGACCAGGTCGACGCCCTCTACGCCTTCCCCCAGACCCTCACCTCCATCGCCCCGCGCCTCCAGCGATACCTGGAGATGATCTTCGTGGCCGGCGAGTGGTCGGCAAAGCCCCTGTTCCTCCGCGGCATCTACTTCACCAGCTCGATGCGGGAGGGCTCGGCCCTGGACGCCGACCTGGCCGAGGTGCTCGGCGTGCCCGTGGAGAGCCTGCCGGAAGGGAAGGTCTGGGAGCGAGAGCGGGCGTACTTCCTCCGCGACCTGTTCATGAACAAGATCTTCCGCGAGAAGGGCCTGGTCACCAACGCCACGAACGCCAAGAAGCAGGTCCGCCGCAGGAAGACGGCGGTCCTCGTGGCCGGGTTCCTCGCCGTCCTGCTGGTGGCGGGCTTCACCGCCCTGGGCTACTGGGCCTTCAAGGGAAGCATCGGCACCGAGGAGCAGTACTGGCGTGCGGCCGCACAGGACAAGTGGTGGGTCGAGCGGAACTACTGGCTGCCTGTGATGGCCTCCGAGGCCGGGCGCTGGAGCTACGTGGGCAAGACGAACGTGGAGATCGAACGCGGCAGCTACACGACCTCCGCGCAGTTCCACAACGACACGATGAAGCTGGTCAGCAAGGAGATCCGCGTGCCGTGGGTCTTCCGCTTCGCCGCGACGTTCGGCTCCGACATCAACGCCAACCGGCGCAAGGCGGCGCGGATCCTGTTCGAGTCGGGCGTCCTCCGCCCGCTGGTCGACGCCGCGCGCGCCAGCCTGGCCAGGCAGGCCGACTGGTCCGACCGCTCCACCCGCGCCCTGGCGGAGATGCTGCGCCTGGAGGCTGCCGCCACGTGGCAGGAGCGGCCAGCCACCCTCGACGCCAACGCGCTGTTCGCCTACCTGCTGGCCGACAAGCCCGACCTGCTGGGCATCTACGAGAAGGACGACCGCAAGGGCCTCGACGCGGTGGAGGCCTGGACGTACGCCTCAAGCGACGACGCCGGCTCGGGCCAGCCCTGGCCGCCGGAGAAGCTCGCCCCGCTGGACCCGCACGCCCGGGCGGCCGTCGACCAGGCCGTCGCCTCCTTCATCCGCTTCTGGGCCGGCAAGCGCGGCATCAGCGCCGGCGAGGCGTTCGACAGGCTCAAGGCCGCCCTGCGCAGCTACAAGGACGTCGAGGCCGCCCTGCTCGCCGTCGACGACCGCTACGCCGACAAGCCCCAGCTTCCCGACAGCCTCCAGGAAATCAGCAAGGTCGCCGCGGAATGGCACAAGCACCTGGCCGCCGTCAACGCGACGGCCGGAACCGTCGGCGCCGCCGTCGACGGAGTCCAGCTCGGCGGCCGCACGCTGATCGAGGCCTACGACGCCGCCGTCAGCGAGCGGGCCAGGACGGCCGAGCAGCTCCACGGCCTGCTGTCGCAGGCCGCGGCGCCGGCCAAGGCCGCTGCGCCCTCGGAGTCCGACAGCGAGGCAGTGAAGGCGGGCAAAGGCCAGCTACTGGGCATCCGCGACCGCGTCGCCTCCTCGCTGGCCGACTTCCGCCAGGGCCTCCAGAAGAGCCAGGACCGGCAGGACTTCCTCCTGCTGGACCCGGAGTTCCTCATCCCGGTGCCGATCGCCGACGCCGACATGCGGCGCAGGCTGGCGGCCGAGCAGGCTCGCCTGATGGAGGTGCGCCGCCGGATGTACCTCGACGCCAACAGCGTTTTGGGCTCGGCGGTGACGGCGCCGGGGATGGAGGGCTTGGCGCCGGCGCTGGCGGCGGTGGAGGAGACGCTGCGGCGCGGCGCGCGGACGCTGGACGACCTGGTCGCCCTGAAGCCGGGGGCGTTCCGGTTTGATGAGGCGTCGGGCGTCTCGAAGTTCGTCGAGTCGCGCCTGGCGAAGCGCCGGCAGATCTTCGTGCTCATCGCCGGCGTGCTGAACCAGGCCCCCAAGACCGCCGACGAGGTGGCCGCCAAGGTCACCGCCGCCGCCAAGGCCCTGGCACCCCTGCCGCGGCCCGTCATCACCGGCACGAACTTCAAGAAGGACCAGGTCTTCGACCCCCGCTTCCACCCCAAGGCCGCCGCCGCGACGTTCGCCGGCTGGAAGGCCATCGCACAGTACGTCAAGGAGCCGGCCGCCGGCGAGGGTGCCGGCGTCTATGCCGACGTGATCGAGCGGGCCGAGCTGGCCAAGCTCTACCAGAGCCGCCAGGACGCCTACAACGCCTATCTCCGGCTCTACCAGGACTACTGGACCAAGGGCGTGCTGGGCGACCTGACCTACGCCTGCCCGACCTGGAAGAAGTTCCAGGAGGACCTCATCGGCATGCAGGTCCGCACCGTGGCCGAGAACCTCGAGATGCTTGGCCAGACCATCCTCAAGAGCCTCAACGAGGTCCGCAGCGTCGTGCCGGCCGACTCGCAGGGCACCTACAGCGAGGCGGTCAACCGCTTCGACAAGGGCATCCGCCGGTTCGGCACGTCCACGTACATGGGCGTCTGGCAGAACTGGCTGCGCAAGTGGAAGGAGCTGGGGGGCGAGCCGGACAAGGCCCGCCAGATCATTCTGCCCAAGACGCCGGCGGAGTTCATCGACGACTACATTCCCTTTTCGGCCGACGTGGACGTCGACATCTCGGAGAAGTACTGGAAGGAGCTGGCGTACACGGGCCTGGCGCTGCTGGCCAAGGAGATCGACGTCGACGTTCTGGCGGCGTTCGACGACGTGAAGAAGTGGGGACGGTTCCCGCTGGCCCGCCCGGACAGCTCCGTCAAGGAGTTGACGGTCGCGGAGGTCGCCCAGAGCCGCGCGGCGCTGGACAAGGTGCTGGGCGTGGCGACGGTCTACGCCGAGCCGTCCATCGGGGCCGGCAAGCGCACCGGGCGCTTCGCCGAGATCGACCGCAACCTGGACCGCGTCTGCGGGCTGGGCCTGCCGTCGGAGAAGCGCGCCTGGTGCCTGAAGGTCAAGGGCGTGCTGGACGCCCTGCCGGCCGGCGCCGACACGTTCGACTGCGTCGTGTCGGTGATGGGCGAGAAGGACCAGAAGATCGCCGGCGGCGGCTCGCCGAGCGTCCTGGAGCAGTGGCAGGTCCTTCAGATCGACCAGGGCGCCATCAAGAAGGGCGCCGTGAACGTCACCCAGCCGGAGACGAAGGTCGCCGCCAAGCTCAAGTACCCCGGCGAGGGCGTGGTCTTCCGGTTCTACCGGTTCCCGAAGGATTTCGACGAGGGGAAGGTGGACCGCACAAAGTCGGTCGCCGGCGCATGGGTGCCGGTGCGCCTCGTCCACGAGCTGAAGTCCAAGCGCCTCACGGGCGACGGGCGCAAGTGGCAGGTGGAGATGATCATCGCCGACAGCGACGGCCGCCCGCGCGTGCTGTGGCTCGAGCTGGATTTCAAGAACCCCCTGCCGGCGCTGGAGAACTGGCCGTAGCGGCCCGCGGCCGGCGCCTGCGGGTGAGGAGCGATCTTGAAGCGGTCGGTGGCCAAGACGGAACGCGGCGTGCCGGAGGTGTACCTGGCCGCCTTCGGCAAGCACCCCGGGTGGGATGACCACATCGAGGACATCGGCCTCGAGACGGAGCGCCTGGCGTCGTTCAAGCAGTTCTTCTACGTCCAGGGCATCGGCGGGGCGATCGACTCCGGCGTCTGGGACAAGCTGCCGCCCGGGCACCGGCGCGAGGGCTTCCGGCACGTGTTCGTCCGCCGCAGCGGCGGCAGCATCATCGCCGGGCGGCTGTGGTCGAGCGTGGACGGCAAGGGCCGGGCACGCTACCCGATGGTCGTCTGCGTGGAATGCCGCAACCTGCCGCTGGCCTGGGTGCTCCAGCAGGCTCTGCCGCGCCTGGAGGACCTGGAGCGCAAGTGCCGCGCCACGCGCCAGGCCGGCGACGTCATCGCCGCCTGCGACCTCCTGCGCGGCGAGCTGGGCGGGCTGGCCGCCTCCGGCGAGGTGACGATCTCGGAGTTCGTCACTTCCTCGCGCGTCTTGGCCGAGCTGGCAGACTGCCCCGACATGAGCCCCGACGCCCAGGGGCTGCTCCGCATCCTCTACCAGGTCGAGCGCGACATGACGCCGTACCTGCCGGGCCAGGGCGGCGCAGCCGAGCAGTTCCGCCCTATCCACATCCGCCTGCCCGCCTGCGGGATGAACGTCGAGGAAGTCGTCGTCCGGTGGTTCAGCTTCCTGCTGCGGCACCTGCGCGGCGACACGCCCCTGTGGATCATCCTGCCGCTGGACCTGGCCTGGGCCGACGTGCTTGTGGGCACGCCGGCGCCCGGGCAGCTCGTCTGCCTCCAGGTCTCGCGCGAGGCCAGCCCCCTGGCCAGCGAAATCCCCTACACGCTCGACGACGAGTTCCTGGCCCGCTGCCGACAGCAGATCGACGCCGCACGCAGCGGCGAGGCCGAGGATATCGTCATCCGGCCGGAGAGGGTCGCCCCTTCGCCCAAGCCCGGGCGCGCCGCGGCCGAAGCGGCCGGCGAGGTGCGGTCCTTCTTCCGCAGCCGGGGCTTTCTCTGGGCGATTGCGATCATCGTCGCGCTGGCAATCGCCGCGGGCGTGGTGGCGCTGGCGATGTCGATCTTCTCGGCGTCGGCCAGGCACCCCGACCGAGGCACCGCGACGGGCAGCGGGCAGGAGCTGCCCAAGGAAGACGCCGAGGCGTGGCGCAGCCTGTGCACGGCCTTCTCCACGTGGTTCAACAACTTCCTCCAGGACGTCGACGAGGCCCGGCTGGAGCGGTGGTCGCCCGACGAGCACCTGGCCGGCGAGGTCGTCGCCGTGCTCCGCAAGGTGCAGTCGGGCGAGCTGAAGCTGGACCCGCGCCGCATCGCCGACGTCGTCGGCAGCGACCTGCGCTTCCTGGGCGTCTCGCCGCCCCGGAGCGTGCACGACCCGAAGGTGATGGCCGAGGTCCGCGGCGCCCTGGAGGCCGTGCGGAAGCTGGAGCTGGCGGTCAGCCCGGCAGGCTGGCCGGGGCTGAGGAAGCTCCAGGACCTTTCGAAGCAGTACGCCGCGCGGGGCTGGGCGCGCCCGGCGGCCTACCTCGCCGCCGCCGCGGCGCGGGTGAATGTGGACGCCGACCTGGCCAGGGATATCGACGAGGCCGTCGCCGCTTCTGCGCAGGCCAACGAGACCGAGGCCCTATGGGACAAGGTGCAGCAGCAGGTGCGGGCGCTGGCGGCATCGGGCAGCCCGGTGCTGGCGAAGTTCGGCCGCTACGCCCTGCTGGAGACGCAGAGCAGCGGCGCGGGGGGCAGCTCGGCCGATATGGCCGACCTGCTCAAGCGACTGGGCGACGTGCAGGCGTTCGCCGCGCCGCTGGTGGCCTACGCCGAGGGCGACTGGAAGACCAAAGTCGACCGCGAGCTGGTCGAGCGGAACCCGCCCGTGGCTGCGCCCGCGACCGACGAGGACCTGCGCGGCGGCGACGTGTTCCGGACGTGGCTGGCGGCCGTCCAGGGCGAACGCTACGCCCGCCTGGACCCGCGGAGCGACCCGCGGGCCGGGGACAACTGGCGCCCGGCCCGGCTGGCCGAGCTCCAGGATCTCCAGAAGCGCATCGACGACTGCGCGGGGCGGGGCTCGAAGAAGGTCGACGCCTTCCGCGGCCGGCTCAAGGAGATCAGATCGGACCTCGACTCTCTGTGCGCCTTGCGCTGGGACCGCGAGAACCGCGGCGAGATCACGCAGCGCGCCGCGGAGTTCCGCAACGCCCCGACGAAGCTCCTGGCCGCCGTGGGCGCCGAGCTGGCCCAGCTCATCGGCGGGCGCGACGCCTACCTCAAGAACCTCCCCGCCGACATCTCCGCCACCGGTTCGGCGGCCGTCAACGCCGCGTGGCGCAAACGCATCGAGGAGCTCAAGGGCATCCGGGACCTGGCCGACCTGACCGCCAAGGTCAACCGTCTCCAGCAGGACCTGGGCAGGCTGGAAAGCGAGCTGCCCATCGTCCTGGGCGTCGAGGTGCGCGACCGCGAGTGGAACCGCAAGGTGGTGGCCGAGGCCCTGCCGGCCGAGCGCGAGGCCGTGCTCGCCAAGGCGTTGGCGGCGATGAAGTGGCAGGACGGTCAGCTCGTGCGCGACGCCGACTTCGAGGCGAAATGGAAGGCGATGCGGCAGGACTTCGAGCGGTGGCGGACGGACGTGGCCGGGCTGCTGGTGGACTTCGACGCGCTGTACATCGCCCTGGTCCGCGGGGAGCTGCCCGACGAGAAGCTGCCCGGCGGCAGCAAGACGCTCCGCCAGTTGTTCGAGGAATGCCGCGCCCGGCAGGTGGCCAAGGAGGGCAGCCTCGTCTGCCAGGCCCTGCACCCCGTGCGGCAGCGGTTGGAGGAGCTGCTGGCTGTTGAGAAATCCACCGACCGCGCCGCCCTGGCCGCCCAGGCTGCCCAGGCCGTCGGCGGGCAATTCGAGGCCGCCCGCGCCGCCTGGAAGCGCCTGGGACAGCTTGCGCCGCCCTGGCCCGACAGCCCCGCCGAGTTCGGCCGCGAGCGGGAACTGCACGCGGGCCTGGCCGGCGCGTTCGACCTCGTCCGCGACGCCGCCCGCAAACAGGCCCTTCGCGACGACCTGACCGGCGAGACGCGCAGGCGATGGGAGGCATACCTGCTCCGTCAGACCGACCCCGCGCGCCTCGACAACGCCATCGCCCGCATGGGCGACTTCTATCTCGACGCCGACAAGCCGGGCGCCCTTCAGCCGCTCAGCCGCTTCCGCATCGCCCTCTACGGGCTGCGGCAGAAGGTGCGGGCCGACCGCGAGGCGCTCGGCGACGAGGCGGTCCGCGCGCTGCTGGGGCGGTTTGCCGCCGACGTGCGGGGCATCGGCGCCGGCGTCGCCGACGGCGCCGCGGTGGCGGGCCTCCTGACGGAGCTGAAGGAGATCGCCGCCGCGCGCGAGGCCGGCGTGGATCTCACGAAGGCCGGCCCCGCCGCCACAGGCTGGAAGGCCGAACCGTCCGCCGACGGCGCGCAGGTCAAGTTCACCTGGGCCACCGCGCGCGGCGACAGGCACTCGCTGCTGTTCGCGCGCGTGGAGCCGGCCGGCGGGAAGCCCTCCTACCTGTGCACCATCGAGGCGTCCGTCGGCCTGTTCATCGACGTGGTGCTCGCGCGCGACAAGTGGGCGGAGTTTCGCGGCCTGCTGAAGGACTACCCCAGCCCCGACGCCGACCCCCGCCGCGGACCGCGAACCTGGGAGCTGTCCGGCAGCGGCGCCGACCGCACCATCACCCTCGCGACCGCCTGGACCGCCCCCGTCATCGGCGTCGAGGAAAGCGTGCTGTACGCCCCGGACGTCAAGCCCGGCCGCCCGAAACGCTCCTGCCCCATGCAGTACGTTTCCCCCGCCGCCGCGGCGTACTTCGCGCACCTGCTCGGCTGCCGGCTTCCCACCTCCGGCGAGTGGCTCGCCGCCTGGCAGGGCTTCGAGAAGGACAACGCCGGCGACGTGGCCAACCTTCGCGACAGGACGTGGGACAGGCAGAAGCGCCACATCGCCGACTGCGAGAGGCAGGGCAAGTTCGTCGCCACCGGGCTGTACCCAGATGAGGGCATCTTCTGGCCGAAGGACTTCAAGGGGCGCACCGAGGGCAGCGCCGCCGAGGCCCTGCCCGCTGACGACGGCGTGCTGTGGCTGGCGCCGGTGGATTCCGGCAAACCGCGGAAGTTCAACAACCTCGTCGGCAACGTCGCGGAGTTCGTCTTTGAGGACCCCGAGGCCGTGGCGGGCCCGAAGGGCGCCGCCGCCCGCGGCGTGGCTGACCTGCTGGCCGCGAAGGCCGACAAGCTCGCCGTCATCGGCGGCTCGGCCCTGTCCAGCCCGAAGGTACCCCTCGACCGCCCGCAGGCCGTCGCCTACGACGAGGCCGCCGGCGGCTACAGCGACGTGGGCTTCCGCCTGGCCCTGACGGCGCCCAACGAGCCGCTGGGCTTGCGCCTGCGCCGCCTGCTGAAGGACCGCGGCTACCTGGCCAAGTGAGCCCCCGCCTCCCGTGCCGCGCCGTCAGTACTTCGTCTGCACAGCGGCCCTGCCGCTCCGCGCGGGCGCGCGCAGAGTATTCCGATCATCCGGCAAAAGTGCTCCAGGCGCGCGGATTTCGGGCAAAAGACGGGCGATCTCAGTCTGGGGGTGTCCAGACACCTCCGAGGGGTCGTTCGTCGCTCTGGCGCGCCAAATCCCGTCGAGCGGCCGGGATTCTCAGCGCCTGGCGCTCGAGCGCCCCCCCGTCCGGGCGGCGCGCGTGCTGCGGCATCCCGGCCGGCGGGAAGCCGCACTCTGAGATTTTGCCATGACTGCAGGGCCGCAAACGTGTTACATATCGTGGGCGGGGGGCCAGGAGACCACAGGCATGAGAATCACCCGGTTCGTTGATGCGGACGGCCGGCAGCGGCTCGGCGCCGACCGCGGCGACGGCACCGCCGAACTGCTGGACGGGGAGCTGTACTCCCCGGCCGGACTGCGGGCCACGGGCCGCGTCGAGAAGATCGCCCGGCGGCTGGCGCCGCTGGACCCGGCGAACATCTTCTGCATCGGGCTGAACTACAAGGCCCACGCGCGGGAATCGAAGATGGACGTGGGCCCCTACCCGACGGTCTTCATGAAGCCGACGACGGCGACCATCGGGCCGGGCGAGCCCATCCGCATCCCCGCCGCCACGCTGGACGGGCCGGAAGTGGACTACGAGTGCGAGCTGGTCGTGGTGATCGGCCGGGCCTGCCGCGACGTTCCCGCCGCCCGCGCGCTGGAGTGCGTGCTGGGCTACACGTGCGGCAACGACGTGTCGGCGCGGCACTGGCAGAAAAGCTGCGGCGGGCAGTGGGTCCGCGGCAAGAGCTTCGACACGTTCTGCCCGCTGGGGCCGGTGCTCGTGACCGCCGACGAGATCGCCGACCCGCAGGCCCTGCGCATCTCCACGCGCCTCAACGGCCTGGTCATGCAGGACAGCACCACCGCCGACATGATCTTCCCCGTCGCCGAGCTGGTCGCGTTCCTCAGCCGCGACACGACGCTCCTGCCCGGCACGATCATCCTCACCGGCACGCCGTCGGGCGTGGGCTTCGCGCGGCGGCCGGAAGTGTTCCTCAAGCCCGGCGACCGCGTGGCCGTCGAGGTCGAACGGATCGGCGTACTGGAAAACCCCGTGACGGACTGATGCGGTCCGTCCCATTTGAAAGGCCCAAGACCATGCCGAAGGAAATCGTCGAATCGCCCGATGTGTTCCCGCTGCGCAAGTACAAGTCGCTGGACCCGCCCAACGGCATCCCCATCAACATGGCCGTCAAGGCCTCCGGGGCGTTCCTGTGGACCAAGCAGGTGCCCGTCGACCCGCGGGGCGTCTCGGTGGGCGAGGGCGACGCGCTGGCGCAGACCGAGCAGATACTCAAGAACCTGACGGCCATGACGAAGGCGGCCGGGGCGACGATGGCCGACGTGGTGGCCATCACGTGGTACGTCACCGACATCGAGGCGTTCTACGCCTCCAACTCGTCGCAGTTGCGCTGCCGCTACATCCCCCCGCCGTACCCGACGAGCGTGGTGGTGGAGGTGAGTAAGCTGGCCCGGCCGGAGTGGATGGTCGAATGCCTGGCCGTCGTGAACGTGCCGGAGCGGTGACCATGGGGACCGGCGGCAAGACCGTTCGACGTGCCGGCCTGGCGGCGTGTGTCGCCCTGGCGGCAGCCGGGATTGCCCGCGCTGCCGCGGCGCCCGCCACCGCGCCGGCCCAATCGCAGCCGACGTGGCAGTGGGCCGTGCCGGTGGAGGCGCCGGACGGCAAGAGGACCACGGCGCTGGTGTACATCCCGCCGACGGCGAAGCGCATCCGCGGCGTCCTGATCGGCTCCATGCCGGCGCTGACGGGCGACGCGGCCGTGCGCAGGGCCTGCGACGCCGAGGACCTGGCCATCCTCCAGGTGCCCATCGACGCGATCTTCAACTACAAGACCGGTCCCGGGCCGGCGATGTTTCTGGCGGCGCTGAAGGCGGTCGCGCAGGCGACCGGCTATCGCGAGATCGAGATGGCGCCGTTCTTCTGTTTCGGGCATTCGGTGGCGAGCATCTACGCCTCGTCGGCGGCGGCGTGGCAGCCGCGGCGCTGCTTCGGCACCGTGCCGTTCAAGGGCGGGCTGGTCTACCCCACCGAGTGGGACCCCAACGCCGATCTGTCGGGCGTGCCGATCCTGATAATTTCGGGTCAGTTCGAGGAGTTCGGCCCCGGCCCCAGCGGCGTGCTGCGCGACTACGAGGACCGCGACAGCGGTTGGCGCGGCGGGCGGCTCGGCTACCTCAACATGCGGATGAAGAACGAGCGGATGCTCATCGCCTTCGCCGTGGAGGCGGGCACGACGCACATGGCCTGGTCGCCCAGGGACGGCGAGCTGGTGGGGCTGTTCATCCGCAAGGCCGCCGCGGCGCGCATCCCCGACTGGCCCATCGACGCGACCAAACCGGTGGACTGCAAGACCATCGACGTGAAGTCCGGCGCGCTGACCAGCTCGGCCATCACCAACCCGCACGCCCCCAAGCCGGCGCTGTACAACGACTACCCCGACACGCTCCAGAGCCGGCGCAGCGCCGCCTGGTGGCACGTGGACCTGGAAATGGCCCGCGCCTGGCAGGCGTTCCACGACGGCAGGTTCGCCAAGCGCACGCAGTACGTCACCTTCGCCGACCCCGCCACGGGCAAGCCGCTTTTCAGCCGACACGACCTGCGATTCGACGCCAAGGCCCAGTGGGTCGGGCCGGACGTGTTCAAGGTGGCCGGGACGTTCCTCCTGGAGGCGCGCGACAAGTACCCCGCCCCCGAGCCGCCGGTCAGCCACGCCGACGGGCCCATCCGCTTCCGGTCCTTCGGCGGCGGCGGCGTCGAGCAGGTCGGCCCGGACACGTTCCGCGTGCTGACGTACGGCGGGCGCGGCGCCTCGGCCGCCATCGTGGCGTTCCATCCGGGCGACGCGACCTACCGCTATGCCGAGCAGCCGGCCCGCGTGCCGCTGGGCACGCTGACAAAGGGCAAGGCGCAGACGATCACCTTCCCGCCCGTCGGCGATCTGAAGCGCGGCGCGGAGGTCAAACTGGCCGCCGCCGCCGACAGCGGCCTGCCGGTGCACTATGCCGTGAACCACGGCCCGGCCGTCGTGACCGACGGCAAGCTCGTCGTCCGCGGCATCCCGCCGCGGGCGAAGCTGCCGCCGAGCGTGCGCGTGACGGCCTACCAGTTCGGTTCGGCCGTCGAGCCGTTCGTCCAGACGGCCGCGCCGGTCTCGCAGACGATCGTGGTCAAAGATTGAGCGTGGAGATGCGTGTGCTGTTGGGATGTGTGCTGGCGGCGGCGCAGGCGGCGGCCGGCGCAACGCCCGTCCCGCCGTACGGGGCGGCCGACTTCGTGCCCACGCCCGATACGCCCATCGGCTTCCGGGCCGACGTGAACGGCTGGTACCCCCTCGCCGATCCGCCGGTGGAGTGGTGGGAGGGCACGCCCAGGCTCGTCAAGATGCCCGTGGGCGGCAACAGCGGCTACAACGCCGACGCCAAGCCCGCACCGGTCTGGACCACCGGCGACACCCGAAGCAAGAACATCCTCTGGAAAGCGCCGATTCCCGGCTGGGGCGACACGCAGCCGATCGTCGTAGGCCCTCCGGCGGGCTCAAGGCGGGCCTCTCGCGTCATCACCACGTGCGGCCCGGACGTGGTGGTCTGCTACGACGGCGACACGGGCAAGGTGCTCTGGCGGGACCGGCTGAAGGTGATGGCCCTGCCGGTGCTGGGCGCCGACAGGCGGACGGTCGGTCCGGCCCCGCCGGCGGGGAAGGCCGAGGCCGAGCAGACCGCCTGGGAGCTGGCCCGCGCGATGTACTTCCTGCGCGTGCAGGGCGGGGGCGGGGGCATCGGCGGCGGGGGCAAGGGCGATTTCTTCGAGGACGACCTCTGGCCGAAGCACCGCCCACTCGTCGCCCAGTGCGTGGCGCGCGTGCGGCAGTGGAGCGGCCTGCTGAAGGCCGACCTGCCGCCGGCCCTGCGCAAGGGCATGGACGACGCGGCGGAGGTCCTCCAGGCCGTGCTCAACGGCAGCAGCGCCGAGGTCCGGCAGGACGCCTGGCAGACGTTCAATCGCAACAACCCCTACCTGGAGGCGTTCAAGCGGAGCTGCCGGGTCACCACGTTCATCTGCTGGCAGGGGCACGTCGGCGGGGCGTTCTCCACGCCGGTCTCCGACGGCCGGCTCGTGGTAGTCTGCTTCGCCTACGGGCAGTTCGCCGCCTACGACGTGGCGACGGGCAGGCGGGTGTGGGCCTTCCGCGACGCGCTGATCCCCGACTGCCAGTACATGAACCACGGCGCCTCGCCGTGGATGTACCGCGACCTGGTGGTGGTGCGTTCGGCCGACGGGCAGGCGATCATGGGTCTGGACAAGGCCACCGGCGCCGTCCGCTGGGAGACGCAGATTCAGATGCAGCCTCGCGGCAGGGGCGCCAACCACGGCAACTACATCACGCCGGTGTTGATGGACGTGCCCGTGCGCGGCGGCGGCGTGCGCAAGGTGCTGGTCACCCAGGAGCCGCCGGTGCTGGACCCGCTGACCGGCGAGGTGCTCGGGCGGCTGGAGATCAAAGGCCCCAAGCCGCGGTCCGACCGCGGGACGATGGTCGGCCGCGACGGGCTGCTGTTCACCGGCTGGGGCTACGACGCGGCGCCCAGCCCGACGTACGGCTTCCGCCTCAGCATGGACGGCGGCAAGCTGGTGATCGCCAAGTCGCCGAACCTGGAGGGCAACCAGCAGCGCGGCTCCTACGGCGACAGCCCGCTGCTGTTCCGACCCGGCGCGATGGTGGGCAGCCACGCGGCGCTGTACGACCCGGCCACGGGCATCCAGATCTACCGCGCCGGCAACGGCGGGCCGGGCGACGGCGAGGGCGCGCCCGTCGTGCTGGCCGGCGACCTGCTCATCAGCCGCGCGCGGCAGAACTCCTTCAACCGCACGCGGCAGGATTTCAGCGCCCTGACGGCCTTCTGGGTCAGCGACGCGCGCGACCCCATTCAGCCCCGCCTGCTGAGCGGGCGCAACCTGCTAGGCAACGCCGACCTGCCCGCCGACCTGATCTGGGACACTTACATGCAGGGCTTCGAGAAGCGCCGCAACGTCGGCTGCTACCTGGGCATCGCGCCGTGGTTCGGCTGCCGGGTCGGCGGCGTCGTGCCGCACGGGCGACGCCTCTACATCCAGAGCACGCAGGCGATGTACTGCATCGGCCCGGCCGTGCTGGGCGCGCCCGGCGACGAGCCGAAGACCGTGGCGGCGATTCGGTCGGCCAGAAGCGCGGCGGAACTGGCCAGGTACCTGACAGCCGACAGCGCCCAGTACCGCTGCGAGGCCGTCAAACGCCTCGCCGCCCTCGGCGCGCAGCGCGCCGCGCTCGACGCTCTGCGGCGCCTGGCCGAGGGAGACCCGTACGAGGAGATCCGCGCCGCGGCCGTCGCGGCGCTCGACGCCGCTGACCCGGCCAATCGCCCGGGCACGGCGCTGGTCCGCGACAGCGCCGCCGCCGGGCTGAAGGAATACCGCTGGTGGATCGGCGAAACGCACGACCGCCTGTGCTCGGTCATCCTGGCGGTGCGCGCGATGGGTCCGGCCGGCAGGGAGATGCTGGCCCGCGAGATAGCGGCCGCGAAGGACCCCGCCGCGCTGGCGGCGTGGTATCACCTCGCTTACCAGCTCAACATCGACGTTCCGCCGGCGACGGACCGGGCGCTGAAGATCGTGGCCGACGCGAGGGCCGACCGCGGCCTGGCCGAGCAGTGCGGGGCGTACCTGGCGCACACGGCCTGGCGGGACGGGCGTGTGCCGGCGGCGCTTCGCCGCAGCCCGGTCTTCAGCGGTGCGATGCTTGAGGCGCTGTGCATGAGGACTCCGCCGGGCGAACTGGCAGCGACGCTCGACGACGTCCTGCGGAACCAGAAGGTCCCCAACCACCTGTGGGACATCGTGACGCGGGGCTTCCGCCGGCTGGGCAAGGCCGCCGCCCTGCCGCTGCTGAAGAAGCTGGCCGCGGACAAGCCGGATCTGGCCCAGCGGGCCGCCGGAATCGCCGCGGCGGTCCAGCTTCCCGACCTCGACCCGCGCCCGGAGGCGCAGGCGGCGAAGGAATGACGGCGCCGCCAGCGGCGGCGCAAGGAGCATGACGTGAACGCGGAACGGGCAGCGCGGTCGATGCTGGCTCTCGCCCTGGCGGGCGCGGTCGCGCTGCTTGCCGCCGGCGCGGCGGCGGGAAGCGGACCGGCCGGCGGCTGGGTCGGCTACCGCGGCGACGGCAGCGGGGTGTTCGCCAACAGCCACCCGCCCGTCGACTGCGACATGAAGACGGGGCGCAACATCCTCTGGAGGGCCCCCATGCCCAACTGGGGCAGCAGCAGCCCGGTCGTGGCAGCCGGGCGCGTCTTTGCGCTGTCCGAGCCGGGCTGGAAGAGCGACTGGCCGGTGCTGACGTGCATCGACGCGGCGAGCGGCAAGGTCCTGTGGGAGCGGCAGGTGAACCACCTTCCCGCCACCGGCCTGGACGCCGCCCGCCAGGGCGAGATCGCCAAGCAATGGCACGAGTTCCACGCCCTTTGGCGCGAGCTGTACAAGACGTTCAACCTGGCCGTGGTGCAGAAGAAGGCCGACGAAGCCGACCGGCGCTTCGACGCCCTGGGCTACGTCTTCGGCGGGCACCGCGGCGGCGGGTACGGCCAGCTTCGCAGCCTGAAGGCCAAGAGCGGCAACCCCTTCGACGCGCGGCGGTTCGTCGTCAGCGAGGCGGGCATCCACGGGGAGACGTGGCATCACGGCTGCGGGCTGGGCACCGACTGCATCGGAATGGCCTTCGCCACGCCGGTCTCCGACGGGCGGTTCGTGTACGTGACGACGGCGTTCAGCGGGGCGGCCTGCTACGACCTCGACGGCAACCTGCGGTGGCTGGCGTTCGTGCCCACCTCCGGGCGGACGGAGGCCTACGCCCGCTCCCCGCTGCTGTACAGGGATCTGCTCGTCAGCGACTACTTCGGCAAGGTCGTCGCGTTCGACAAGGCCACCGGGGAGGTCCGCTGGACGGTCGAGACCAGCGCCGGCAGCATCGCCACGCCGGCCGTCATCCGCGTCGGCGCCACCGACATTCTGCTCAGCGAGGGCAAGACCGGCGCCGGCGGGGTCGGCGTCCACGCCATCCGCCTGAGCGACGGCAAGCGTCTGCCCGTCGAGGGCTGGGCCATCGGCGGCACGCAGATCCTGGCCGACACCGACCGGCGCGACGTGGCCTACTTCTGCGGGCGGGGGCAGCACAGTTTCTGGCCGGAGACGGAACAGGCCCCCAAGCCCCCCGTCGCCGTCCGCTTCGCCCTCCAGGGCGACAGCCTCAAGGCCAAGGTCCTCTGGGACGGCAGGGACTTCTGCGGCGCCGGCGGCTTTGTCGGCATGCTCTACCACGCCGGCAAGCTCTATTGCAGCACCGAGAGCACGGCGGTGGTGATCGACACGGCCGGACCGTTCGCCGGCAAGGTGGTCGCCGGCAGCATGGACCGGCGCGGCGGGGGCAACCAGGCGAAGCGGCCGCTGCCCGCCACGCGCCACCTGCTGCTGCTGGCGGGCGATCGTTTCTACGGCCTGTACGGCAGCCACCGCACCTGCGACGGCCGCTTCGACACGTTCGCCACGCTGGGCTGTTACAACAAGGAAGGCAAGTTGCTCGGCCAGAGCAGGCTGTACGCCGCCGAAGTGACCGGCGAGAAACTGGAGCAGGTTCGTTCGGCCGTCGGCTGGGACCGCTGGCCGTTCTCGTACGGCCTGCCGTTCACCATCGGCGGCGACCGGATCTACGTGCGCAGCTTCGACGAGATTATCTGCATCGGAGAGCGGCGATGAACATACATGGCTGCATGGCGGTGTGGCTGACCGGGGTGGCGATGGTTGCCGTCGGCTGCGGCGGCGGGGGCGCGGGGCGCCCGGCGAGGCGGGCGGCGTCGCGCCCGGCGTCGGGCCCGGCGTCGCGCCCGGCACAGCCCGAGCCGCTGCCGGGCGAGCTGGTGAGCCGCCTGAGCCAGGTTGACCAGCGGGCCGCGGCGATTGACGAGCTGGCCGCCGGCGGGCGGAAGGACATCGCCCGGTTCGTCGTGCCGTTCCTGGCCGACAAGGACCCCGCGGTGCGTCTGGCGGCGGCACGGGCGCTGCGACGCTCGCCCGACGCCAACGCCACCATGGCGCTGGCCGCCCGCCTGACCGGCGAGCGCATCGAGACGATCCGCGAGGAGGTCTGCGCCGCCCTGGAACTGATGGACCACCCCACCGCCCACGCGACGCTGGGACTGGCGTGGCGCGACCGCAACGACGCGGTCCGCCTGGCCGCCGCCCGGGCGGCCGGCAAACTCAAAGGCAGCGAATGGCTGGGGCGGCTGATGGACCTGCTGTCCGACAGCGATCCCCGCATTCGCGCCGCCGCCGTCGAGGGGATCGCCGTGCGGAAGGACGACGAGGCGATCCGCGGCCTGCTGAGCAAGATGGGCGATCCCAACGACGCCATCGCCGACCGCGCCACGGGGTATGTCCGGGCCCTGGGCCGACCGTTCACGCGCCTGTACGCCGGCGCGCCCTGCACGTGGCCCGGACGCGTGAGAATGCTCAAACTGCTGGGCGAGATGGCCGACCCCAACCTCGTGCCGACGATCCTGGCGGTGACGGCGTCGGGCCACGAGCGATCGGTTCCGCCCGAGCGCCGGCAGGCGGCCGTCGAAGCCCTCGCCTCCGTCGGCGAGCGGGCCGTCGTGCCGCTGGACCTGGCGGCCGTCCGGGCGCCGGAGCACATGGGCTGGAAGCAGGTGGCGGCCGACGTGTTCGTCCGCCTCAAGAGCCAGGCGGGCGTGGCGGCGATCCTCGAGCGGGCGATGCGATGGCGCGTGCCGCCCGACGAGGCGGAACTGGCGCTCTGGCTGGACACGTTGAACAAGATCGGCTCGCCGTCGGCGAAGGAGGCGGCCACGAAGGTCCAGTCGCACGTCGAGCAGCGCCGGGCGTGGGCGAAGCTGCTTCGCGTCAAACCCCCGCTGGGCGATCACGCGACGGCGCCGGGCCTGGCCGGCGTCACCGGCGACCGCGACGTGGTGGCCACGCTCAAGGGCGCCCTGCTCGGCGCCGACGTGCACGTCACGTTCGAATGCCGCGGGGGCAACTGGCCGCGGACGGCGTGGGGCTACGGCTGCAACTACGACAAGGCCGACCACGAGGTGACGGTGCGCAAGGTGGCCCCGCGGGCCGACGGCGTCGATATGGACCTGCTCATCGACGTGACGGGCGACCCGTGGACCTACGGCGGGCCGGCGCCGATGGAAGTCCATCTCCGCAAGGCGGGCGACGGATGGGCCGGCACGTACGGCGGGGCGTTCCGCGGCAAGCCGTGCGGGAGCGACGTGGCCGTCGCGATAGTCGAGCCGGTGCCGGTCTTCCCTCACGAGCCGCTCAAACCGGGCGAGCACCCGCGGCTGGTCGAGCGTCAGCTTAACTGGCAGCCGCCGAAAGAGGTCGTCGTCACGGAGGAAGGAAACCAGGCGATGCACCGGGCGACCTATCCGCCGCTGCCGTGGATCGCGGCGGCCTCCGGCGGGCCCATCGTCGAGGCGGCGCTGCTGTACGACCGCTACTACTACCAGGCCGACCCGGAGCGTCGCCGGCAGGCGGCGGCGTCGCTCATCAAGAACGCCAAGAACCTTTACTACGGCGGCGGGGGGATGGCCGCCCCGTGGCACAACTGGCAGGCGCAGTGGCGCTGCGGCACGGCCGCCGCTGCCCTGGCCGTCCTCGGCGACCCCACCGACTACCCGCCCGAGCCGAAGGCGGAGGCGGTCGCCGAGATCGCCCCCGCGGCCGACTACCAGCCCCCGCCCGGCGTGCCGACGGTCGAGCTGAACGGCAGCCCCGTCGCCGTGCGGGCGGAGGTGTCGCTGAAGTGGCTGCTGGCCGGGCCCCTGCCGCTGAAGGACGACACCGACTACCTGGCCGCGCTCGGCGGGCCGGACAAGTGCCGGCCGCGAGTAGGCACGCGGCTCGGCGCCGGTGAGGAGGGCGCGTTCCGGGCCATGGACTGGAGCGGGGCCAGCGGGACGCTGCGGAGCGTCAACCTGGACGAGATGCTGAAGGGCCGGCGCGGGCAGGTGCTCTACCTGTACGCCGTCGCCGACAGCCTGTTTGCCCACGCGGTGCGCGCGCGGTTCAGCGGGCGGATGTGGCTGGCGGGCCAGCCCGTGCAAAGCGAGCAGCCCATCGCCGTGGGCGTCGGCAGGTACCCCGTGCTGGCGGAGGTGAGGGTATCGCCGGACCTGCCGGCCTTCATGTCCGCCTCGATGGACCTGCCGCAGCTCATCGAGATTCCCGACCCGCGCGAGGTTCACCGCAAGTGGGAAGAGGGCAAGCGGCAGTGGGAGGCCAACGGGCAGGCCTCGCCGGAAGTGCCGCGCCTGCTGAAGCTCGCTGAGCTGAACGCCCGCCGGTACATCCGCTGGGCGCTGGGCGACGCGGGGTTCAACTGCGAAAAGGAGACCTACACAGCGGCCTCCATGGGCAGTTTCAGCGTGTTCTTCCACGCCTACTTCGACTGCTTCGGGCGGAACATCATCTGGGGCAGCCGGGCCGAGGGCGTCCCGCTGCGCCACAAGGCCGGCACGCTGGACGGCAGAGCGGTGATCGGGCCGTTCTACAGCGGCGAGTCGTTCCGGGAGCTGGCGCAGCCGGCGATCCTGAAGGCCCTGGAGGCCCGAACGCCGGCGGAGTTCCCCAACCGCTGCATCCGCGACAAGCGCTACGCCAGCTACATCTTCCGCAACGGTTGGAAGGACGCCGACGACATCATCGCGATCATCGAGGGCAAGGGCGAGCACCTGCGGGCGGCGCACTCGCACTATCAGATCGGCACGTTCCGCCTCTACGGGCTGGGCAGCGCCTGGGCGATCCACTCCAGCCACGAGCGCGACGCGCCGCACGAGCACCACAACGTCCTGCTGCTGCCGGAGGACGCCGCCAACATGACCCTGGGCGCCAAGGAGGCCCACTTCCAGGTCGCCGACGACGGATCGGGCGCCGTCACGCTGGACATGAACGACCCGTACATGGCCTTCGACAAGGGCGCCCCGGTGGACTGGGAAGGCAAGGTCCGCCACGACCGCCTGCGCGACCTGGGGATCAAGGGCCTGCGGGCCTTCGCCGTGGACTTCAGCGGCGCGTCAGGCGCGGCCGGGCTGTTCGTCGTGGCCGACAAGGTCGCCGGCGGCGGGCGGAAGGAATGGATCATGCACCCCGCCGCCGGCGGTGGCAAGTCGGAGGCCGGGACGGTCTCGACCGAGGTCAGCGGCAACACGTTCCTCCTGCGCTCGCCGAACGGGGCGACGCTGAAGGGCACGTTCGTCTCCCCGGCCGGCGTGAAGCTGGCCGTCGAGACGCGAATGGAGCCCTACCCCCGGCCCGGCGACACGAAGATCGGCAAGAACGGCAAGCCGGAAGGCCCGGTCCGCAAGCCCACGAAGGTGCTCGTGGCGGCCGGACCCGACGGCAAGGCCGGCGACTTCTTCGTCATCATGACGCTCCAGAAGGGCGCCCCCCCGGCCGTGAAGGTGCAGGGCGCCGGCCTGGACGCCGTCGCGACGGTCGGGGGCCAGACGGCGCGGTTCGACGGGCAGAAGGTCGTATTGTCCGCCACAAGGAGCCAACCATGATTCGCACGATGGCCAAGGGGCGCATTCCGCGTTCAGCCGGCTTGCTGGCGTGCGGGGCGGCGATTGCCGCCTGCGCCGCCCTCGCGGCCGCACAGGGCACCGACGTGCTGCCCGTGGCCGTGCTGCCGGGGCGGGATCAGCCGCGGATCGTTCTCGGCGACGAGATCGACCGCCTTGAGGGGCAGCTCAAGCTGCCCCGGCGGTTCGAGGGCTACAAGCCGCACTTCCACGTCGAGTGGCGCACGTTCACCTTCCAGCACGTCACCGGCCCCAAGCAGAACCGCTGGCGCGTCGTGCTCGACGGCGACAAGGCCGTGGCGCTGGTCCTGTCGGGCGACATCCACCTGGCCGCCTTCACGCCCCAGCAGGCGGCGCGCCGTCTCGACCTGCCCACCGGGCGATACCACATGGACCACTTCGTCGGGCCGAAGATCGACACCCACCCGCTGCTGGAGAGCACGCCCCGGGACGCCAACATCCCGCCCGATGAGCTGAAGCGCCGTCAGGTGCGCGAGGAGTGGACGGGCTCGCCCGGCAGCCTCACGTTCATCCGCTCGCAGAGCACGCCCTCGCGACAGGTCGTCAATCGCTTCACGTTCACCGTCGATCCGGTCTACGGCTACCGCATCGACGGGGTGTACAAGGCGACGTTCTCCCGGCAGCCGGCAAAGGTCCGTATGGCCGGCCACTCCTACTGCCCGGGCATCTACATCCCGTGGAAGGCCAACGAGCTGTACGACTACACGATCTACACGCGCGCCGGCGACGGGCCGGGGGCCTACCGCGGCTGGGCCAGCAATCTCTACTGCATCGACCGCTGCCAGCGGCTGCCCTTTGCCGACCCGGGCTTCATCGCCTACCTGAGCAAGGACGGCGACGGTTGGAGCCCGTGCTTCAGCCGCAGCGACGGCGCCGGGCCGGCGACCATCGGGCAGTGCAACGCGGGGCACGGGCCGGGCTTCTCGTATGTGCTGCCGGCGCTGAAGGCCGCCCCCGACGGCACGTACACGTTCGTCGCGACCCGCCGCCTGTTCGCCCTGCCGCCGGAGGAGCGCAAGTACATCCTGGCCCGCACCACGCTCCACCAGGCGGGGGCCAAGGGACTGTTCCTCCGCATCGGCATGGAAGAGGGCTTCGAGGACCAACCGATCGACCTGACCCGACCGACGCGCGGGCTGATCTGGACCGGCGGCGGGCCGCCCATCGCTGCCGGCGTCGCCCACAGCGGCACCAAGTCGCTCAAGATCGCCGGGCGCGAATGGCCGAACCTGCCGCAGGTCATCCTCCAGCCGAACACGCGCTACCGGCTGGAGGGATGGTTCAAGGTCGCGCCGTGGACGGCGGAGGAGCTGGCCGCCGCCCGCGCAGCCGACGACAAGAAGCGGCAGTCGCTGGCGAAGTCGGGCAGGCCGCTTCCGCCGGCCGTCGACTGGGACAAGCTGGCGCCGCGGGCGTACATCCGGGGCGACCTGTTCGAGTGGTCGCCGCACACCGGACCGATGCTCGTCCGGCAGACCACCGACTGCGCCACGGGCAAGACGGACGCCTGGCAGCACGTGTCGCTGGAGTTCCGGACGCCCGCGTGGGACCCCTTCATCAACATCTCGCTGAACGCGGAGCATTGCACGGCCTGGCTGGACGACTTCTGCCTCAAGCCGCTCGGCCCCGCGGGAAAAGGCAAGCCATGACCTGTTCTGTGACGGGACCGATTGCGGGTCGGCTGGTGAAGCATTGTGCCTTTGCGGCCGCGACGGTTGTCCTGACTGCTGTAGCGCCCGCCTGCCTCGGCGCTGCCGGGGGCGAGGCGTCCTGGCCGGCGGACTGCGACGTGGTCGTCACGCTTGACGGCGCGATTGCCCCGGCCGGGGCGCCGGACAAGCTCGCCGCGGTCCGCCTGCGCCTCCAGCGGTTCGCCGGCGCGTGGCACCCGCTGGTCATCGCCGACTCGCGCGTCTGGGGTTGCCACTACAACTTCGGCGATCACCACGGGTGCATCGTTTCCGAGACGACCGAAGGCGACGCGACGGTCCTGGACATCAGCCTGCGAATCGAAAAAGACCCCTGGAGCGATACCGCCGGTTACGCCCGCTGCCGCATCACCCTCAAGCCCGGCCCCGACAACGCCCTTCCCGGCACGTGGACAGGCGTGGCCCTCCGCCGTAAGGGCGAAGGCAAGGTTACGGGCATCGTCCTG
>Ga0172363_10000765_pt1 | contig 25235 bp, 17 predicted proteins | sample LakKivs2_kivu2a2_FD_114541 | JGI IMG/M metagenome (GOLD analysis project Ga0172363, IMG submission 114541) | Sediment microbial communities from Lake Kivu, Rwanda - Sediment s2_kivu2a2 | ecosystem: Environmental > Aquatic > Freshwater > Lake > Sediment | place: Rwanda: Western Province, Lake... | reverse complement strand
CCTTTGTAAGAATGATGGCATCACCCGGATGCGCCCCTCCAGCGGTGATAATTCCCCACTGCCCGACCTCGCCTATCATCATCCCGCTGATAACCGGTCGCGTGACGGCAGACGTGATTTCCGTGTGCCCCCCGCAGAGCGTAATGCCCATCCGCCGACATGCGTGGCGCAAATTCGAAAAGATGGAGCGGACCAGATGTTCCGTCGCTTTGCCTTCCTGCAAAAGAAGCGTGGCAAAAAACCATTTCGGCATCCCGCCCATCACGGCAATGTCATTGGCATTCACACAGACCGCATACCAGCCGATTTCATCAGTGGTGAAGGTTATGGGGTCAGTAGTGACAAGGAGATATTTTTTTCTTCCGACCCTGAGGGCGGCGGCATCCATGCCGACTGCCGGTCCAATCACAACCGCATCATCCTTGCAGGGAAACATCTTTAACATCCGCTCAAGAAACTCCGCCGGCAGTTTTCCCGGGGCGAAATATTTGTCCCTCGGATATTTGCCCATTGCCTTTCTCAAATTAAAAAGACTTTTCTCATCTGGGTCGTGACTGAGTATCAAGCCATGTCTGGAGAATGAGCGTGGCGGCAATGAGGTCGCGTTTCTGGCGGCGATGTTCCCGCCTTAAGCCTGCCTCGATGAGGAGCCGCTCAGATGCGGCGGTGGTCAGGCGCTCATCCTGAAAAATGACCTCGATGTTGGGGAACTTGCGTGAAAGTGTTCTGGCAAACAGGCGGGCGGACTCTGCCGCAGGACCTTCAGTGCCGTTCATGTTCAGAGGCAGACCCACCACCACGCGCACGGGTTTCATCTGCTCCATGAGGGTGCTCAGGCGTTTCCACTCAGAGCCCCGCCCGTCGCGCTTAACGATTTCCAGCGGCTGTGCGGTGAGTGCGAGCGGGTCGCTCACGGCAACGCCGATTCTCTTTTCTCCCGCATCAATCCCCAAAATCCTGTCCATATTATTTCACTTCATCCCTGTGGAGGGAGTTATTCACACAAGCCGGCAGATAAATCTCAGGCAGTTGAAAGCAGTTTCACGCAGATTGGAGATTTTCTCCATCACATTTATTTCGGGATGTATATAAGGATTGCGGAAATGCTGCAGACTGATGAGGAGGTCGGCGAATTTCATCACATCGTCATCAGACTCAACGCCCTTCATGCCGAGGGGATTGTTTACCTCTATCGGCTGGTTCAACTTCTTATAAGAATAGCTTCGCCCGAAGCACAGGATGACAATCCCCAGCGCCTTCAGTCCGTCCGGCTTGTAGCGGCTCTCATGCTCAAGGATGCGCTGGAAGGTCTGCTTCACGTTGTCAATGGTGAAATCATAATCCTTGCCGATGGAGGTCTGGAGACGGAGGAGATACTGGTGGTAAAAGATGTCGAGGTGTCCAGTTTTGGGGTCAAGCATCTGGCGGATGAGGTCATAGGTCTGGGGACTTGTGAGAAAGCGGGCGAGTTTCTTTTTCAGGCGGTATTTTGCCTCGTTCTCCACGGCGAAGCTGTAAGAGAACCCGATATTGCGGGAGAATGCGTCGGTGGTGGTCTTAGATGCTCCCTCTGATGACTGGGAGCGGTAGAAGAACTCGGCGGTGAGGAGAGAATCCCGTGAGTCTGCGTGAAAATTTTCAAAGTCGGCGAAATCGTGTCCGAGGTCGGTCTCAATCTCCTCGAGAAGACCAGCCCGCTCCGGCTGGGAGAGGAGACGGGTCGCATCCGCCTCAGTATCCTTGCGTATCTCTGTTGCACGCAAATTTACAAGTGAATCATAGGTCTCGCTCTGGATATAAGGGTGAAGATTTTTGCGGGAAAGGATTTCCTCAAGTTTGGCAATTGCCGCCGTCTTGGCGGATGGCTCCTCTGCGCGTTGACATTCCTCCACCTCGTCAAGGAGGGCGCGATTTGCCTCGTATTCCCCGCTCGCCTGCTCAATGCTCTCATAAAGGCGCTGGAGTCGTTCTTCGATGTTGGTTTTGCTGATGACATCGGAGGCACCGAGCTTGGTGGCAATTGCGCCCTCTTCAAACGTCCCGACTGCGCTAATCATGACAACGGGGAGAAGGGGGTCAATTCCCTTTGCCTGACGAATGAGGTCAAGCCCCTCCGTTGGAGTGCGCATGCGCAAATCAGTCACAAGGACATCGGGCTTCTCCGCCTTCAGCACCTCAAGGGCATCTCCGCCGTGTTCCGCCTCGCACACGTCAAAATTGTGAATCATCATGTTGCGCTTGAAGGCATCGCGGTAAATCTTATTATCATCCACGATTAAAACTTTAACGGACATGGCTCACCTCAGACAGACAATCGTTCTAATGGACAGGCTCCTCTTCGGGAATTTCCCGGTTCAGGTAAATCAGAAATTCAGCGCCGCCTTCGGGGTGATTGCGGGGCTGAATGCGTCCCTTGTGAAACTCCGTGATGATTGTATAAACCCAGTTCAGTCCCAATCCCTCACCCTCCTCCTCTTTTTTTGTGGTGAAGCCGAGATTGAAGACGCGCTCAATTTCATGCGGGGTGGCGAGTTCCCCCTTCTCGTTTCTGATGCCATCTCCACTGTCGCGGATGGAGATGACAACCTGGTCCTGCTTTTCGTCGAAAAGCGTCTTCACGTTGATGAAGCCCGAAACTGCCTCCGGACCGGACTTCCGCCTGATTGCATCGAGGGCATTCGTGAGAATATTGAAAACCGCCAGTTTCACCAGACGCTCCTCAAGGCGGCATGGGGGGATTTCCGCCGCATAACTCGTGCGGATGTCAATATTCGCTGAGGTTGAAAGGCGGAACAAATCGACAATCTCGCTCAGCAGGCGATTCACATCCGCATACTCAAAACGCGGGCGCTTGATGAAGGAGAAGGAGCGGTAAACGTTCACAATCTGCTGTAAGAACATGGTGTTATTGAGAACGGCGGCGAGTGATTCTCTGAAAATCTTCTGCTTCTCAGGTGAGCGCTTAATCTGCTCCTCATCCATGTCTAAGAAAGACTTCACCGCAAGAAGGTCGAGCTTACTGGTAGCGATAATGTTTGTGAGGTCGTGACCGAGGTTGCGCGAAAGACTGATTGTTGCCTCGCTCTTCTCCTTGAAAATGACCTTGCGCTGGTTCTCAATTGTCTGAAGACCAAGGCGGATTTCATCAGCGAGGAGGCGGTATGTTTCAAGGTGCCATTTTTCCGGTGGAGAGGAGCGGTTCACATCTGGAATGAAGGCGCAGACGAGGAGGTCTTTGTAATCCTTGTCCGCCATGACAATGTCGGTAAAGGCAAAAATCTGGCGTGCAACATGTTTTATCGTCTGCGAGCCGTATTTTATATTCTTTTCAATGAGCGGGGTGGCAGGCGTGGCGGACTGTGACAGGATGAGTTCCACCAGCCCCTTGAGAAGCGCCGGGTCATCCACGGAATCCTGGCTGTATTCCCCCCTCACCTCAAATTCGTTTTCCCCCTTTCGACTCAGTGATAAAAAACAGACCATGTCGAGACCGAAGAGGTTTGAGATGAACGCCGGCAAATCTGAAAGTATGCGTGCGCCGTCAAGGTTTGTGCTTGTGGCAAGAAAATCCTTCATCTTCTGGCTGACGCGGGTCAGAAGCGAGTCTCGCGCAATATTATTGTATTCCTTCTCAAGCAGGGTATTCGGGTGTTCAAAGAGGAGCGGTGGGCGTCTCCGCGCCTCATCTAACCTTCCCACCACGCGCTTCACCGGCAAAATCAAAATTCTTAAAATAAAATAATACGCAATGGAGAGAAATACAATCACAATCAGGGCATAAATGCGATATTCACTGGTCAGCGCCTGAATGCGGGGGTCATCTTTGGGGGTGGTGTAACCCACAATCAGCCTCCCCATCGGGACATTTTTCACGGGGTCGGTAATCTTGAGACTTGTCTGCCCACTGAAGCCTTTCAGAAAAAGGGAGTTGGAAAAGGTGTTATATTGGCGGAACTTGCTTCTTTCCTCCTTCAACAATGTCTGGTGCTCGGTATTCTCAAGGGCGACTCGATAAATGCTGTTATCAGCATCCAGAATCTTTCTGACCGATTTCAGAAGGGCGGCTTTTGCCTTTTCCTTCTCCTCCGGACTCCTCGCCTCTAAAATAAGGCGTGAGCGCAGGGTTAACTCCTCCTGGTCAAGCGGGAAAAATTCATCCCAGTAATTGACGATGATTTCCTTTTTCTTCACCTGGTAATTCTGACGGTCTAACTCAATAAGGATGAGGACCAGGGTCACAAGGAATGTGACAATGGAGAGAATCAGGATATTATACTGTTTTAACTTGTAAAACAAATCTTCGTCCAGACCTTTTTGCAAGAGTTATGGTGTCTATGTCTCATAGATAAACATTGCCGCTTTATCAGGGCGTTACTTTGGTTTTTTCTCCTCAGCAGGTTTAGTATATTCCCCCGTCAGAACCTCAAGAACCACCTGACGTCCCATTCCATCCATGAGTGTCTGCCTTGCATCCTCGGGAATTGTCATCGTCACGCGGCGCGTATCGCTGACATAGGAAGTAGTCACTGTGAGTGGTTTATATTCCATGATGGGATGGAGCCTGTCCTTCGGGGAATAGAGATTAACCTTCACATTAACTTTCATGGTGTTTATGAGGGGGAAATGGTCGGATTCATCGGCGGTCATATCGTCGTTGAAATCGAGTATGGTTCCCTGCACAACAACATCCGCATTTGCCGGAGTAACCACGTCTAACCTCCCATCGGCGAGGAATGCCTCCACCGTTGCGCGGGTGGCAAGTTCCTCTAACCCCGGCTCATAGGACGTGTTTAAGAACATAGGGACATACACGGTATGGATTTCCTCCGGCAGTGTCCTGACCCGTGGCTGGATACGGCATCCGGTTAAAGAAAAAGCTCCAATGAGTAGCATTGCCACCGCAATATGGAATATTCTCCCTCGCATCTCTTTGCTCCTTTTTATTTTCCCTTTCAATTCTGTTCAATCACCTCGGTGTCTTTTGGGAAATCCGCCTTGAAGACGGAGTCCTTTATTTTCTTATTTAACTCCACATTGGTGAGCGTGACCTCAGTTATGTCGCCGCCCGTCTCATTGAAAACAAGACGCGACGGGAGAAGGGTGTCCTTCCTGACCCAGATTTTGATAGCCTCAAACTGGAAATCCTCCTCCTCTGTCGTGCTCTGGTGAATAGGCTTGAAGATGAGCGCAAAAGACTCCGGCGTTTCTTCCTCCGGCAACCAGCGAACGTCGTAGACCTCGAGGACGTCCTTCACCGATGCCCCGAATCCGAGCAACATGCGATTCAGCCTTTTCGCCGGACTGTCCGTGGGTTTGAAATGATATACCTCCACCTGCTTTATCTCGGGGATATACATGTATGTTGTGTTATCCAGAATCAGATTGACCTGGGCATTCGGTGGGAGATACTCACAGCGGAAGCGCCCCGTTTTATGATACCAGAATTTTCCCTTCGAGTGCACCTCCTCAAGAAAGAGCTCGGATTTTTTCACCTGCGTAAATTCCCCCTGATATGTCTGCGTCTCCTTATATCTCGTTTCCAGAAGGGTGAGGAGTTCCTTTCCCTTGACGGCGGTATCGGTGGTGGGGGTGTTTACCGGCATGACCCCGGAGGCAATTGCCCTGCCGCCCATCATTAATATGATGAACACAAGCATTATGAATGCCGCTCGCGCAATTCTCAACACGGTCTTTCTCTCCTGAATATGTTGACTTAATCTCATAAGGATTATTGTTCCCCTCGTCAACCACCAAATGATTGGATGTTCATGGCGTTCAACAGCACTTTTCAGTCTCAGGGAGGGTTTGAATTGAATTGTGGCAGGAGTTCACGCGGGAGGAGAAATGTGGAGGGAACGGGTTCAAGATGCTCAAAGTCTGGTCGCCAGAAGAGGCGGATGACTGAGCCGTATTTCACATCAGCACAAATCTCAAGCGGGTGAACGCCCTTCTTCAATAACACAACCCGCTCCCCATCAATTGCCCTCAGGTCAATGCCCCCATCAATGGCAAGTGTGGCGGACGTGGCACCCTCCAGCTTGAACGTGGCATAATAATCTGCCGGCAGGCACAGGTATGAGTGCGCCGTCATGCGCGTCACCTTTTTCGCTGGGGGTTTGAGTTCAAGGGTGGCAATGGATTCCGCAAACAGACGCTCGGAATCAGCATAACAGGCGACATTCACCGGTTTAAAGACCGGTTGCGTCCGGGATGATAGCCGCACCAGCATATCATCTGTGACGGGCACGTATATAAATGTTACATCGCCGGTGGGAGTTATATACGGGGAAACATGCGCCTCTGGAAAGAGCCGCATATAAACCGCTCTGCGAAACGGAGGAATGTATATCTCCAGCCCGCCTTTTTGCTCAGTCTTCGGCGGCTCAAGTGGGTCAAAAATTGGGAGCCGCTCTCCCATGATAATCTCCCGTGCAATTGCATAGGGGAAGTAATAATTTGACCCGAAAGCCGCATCAAGATATACCCGCGCACCTGCCTTTTGCCTCGACTTGAGTAACCTCGCCTGAAATGTGTGCTCCGCACCCCAGAATTGCCGCCATAGCGATGGGTCATTTGGGTATAGGATAAAGTATCGGCGGAAATTCAGTCCGAAGCAAATAATTAAGAAAAATATCCCCGCCAGCACCGCCATCCTTCGCGCCCAAATACTGCGCAACCTTGCCATAACAAAGCGTCCCGCATCGGCAAAGCCTATGCCGCAAAGGAGGAATACTGCGGGTGCCGCCACGCCGGCTCGGTAGGATTGCGGTGCCTCCACTCCCCTTGAGAGTATCCCGCCAAGAAGACCAAATCCCAGCCAGAGGAGAAGAAATCTGTTTCGCTGGTGCCCCATGCGGCTAAGCGTCATGATAAGCCCAAGGAGCAAGAACAGCCCGCTCACCTTGTCAAGCAGTGCCGCCCCTGCAATATGATGTCGGATGTTAGGGTCAGAGGTTACGTGAAACATACCGAGATGCAAAATGATATTGCGCCAGAGCGGGGCAAGACTTCCCTGCGCTCTGACCTCATTCATGATGGAGACCTCGGAGATACGCGAAGTGAAGGCGGACCTTTGCTCCGTGAAATAAATCGTTAGCGGCAATGATGTCAGGAGAAAGAGGAGAAGAAACGCCATGAGTCCCTTCCGCGTTCTCCGAAAAAATCCCCGATTGAATACACACTCCATTATGAGAAAAAAGAAAACAAGGAGCGCAATGAGCCGTGAGGAGGCATAGGTGTAAAGACACAGCCCTGAGAAAATGCCTCCAAGGGCAAAATAAAAGATTTTCCGTTTCTGAATCCCCCGCCACAGATATAAGTATGCAGGCAACTGGAGCGCCGTCAGGAGAACCTCATCCCAACCCCAGCGCGAAAGTGTTACCTGCCACGAACTCACCGCCAGAAAAAATGATGCCGCCAGCGCCGCCCGGTCGCCCCAGAGTTTCCTACCCAGGAGAAAAATCAGCCACACCGCCGAAATCCCCGGCAGAACAGATGCCATCTTCACGCCCCAGTAATTTCTGCCAAATATAAGCCACAATCCGCGCACAAAATAAAGGTAAAGATTGGACGTCTCCACCCATCCCTCGCCCACAAGCGGGGTCATGCGTAAAGGGTTCTTCCAATAACCGCCGGCATTCAGTTCCATGGCGTTGGAGGCAGTATAAATCTCATCCACCCATAAACCCGGCGGAATCGCCCCGAGTCTGTATAGTCTCATGAAGACCGCGATGAGGAGAATAAAGAGCGCCAGCACGGATGTGGAGGAGGGAATTTTTGAGCGGGTTATTCGGTGGGATGGAAAGGAATAAAGCGATAGGAGGATTCCACCAAGCGAGGCAACCCAGAGAAAAAATAGCGCCACGCCCCCGCGCTCACTCAAAATAAAAGGCAACACCATTCCCTGCAACAGCAGAGAGGCACAAAGAATAAATCCTCTTCCTCGCCCCGACACTTTCATAACCCTGATGAAACCCGTATGGACGGAATGTCCGCCAGTCCATTATTTACCAATACAAAACTTGCTGAAGATGAGGTCAAGGACTTCTTCATCCACCTCTTCGCCCGTGATGCGGGCAATGAGGTGATGCGCCTCACGCACATCTATCATGACCATCTCATCGGAGATGTGACGTTGGAGGGCATCCCTTGCCGCCGTCAGAGAATTTCGTGCCCCTTCAAGAAGCGCAAGATGCCTCTCATTTACCACAATGGCGGTTTCATCCCCTGATGGATCATGGAGGAGAAAGTCTGCAATTGCCTCCTCAAGGTTGTCAATGCCCCTATTTGTCAGGGCTGATACCTTTACACATTTCACCGCAATCTCTAAGAAGTCCCTGATTTCATCCTGAGACAGGCATTCCGGCAAATCAATCTTGTTCAGGACGAGTATAAAGGGTGTATTCTTAAGGTAATCAATGATGTGCATAACATCCGTGGCAGGTGGGCAGGATGCATCAAGAAGGAAAAGGACGATGTCAGCGCCGGAAATTTCAGTTTTTGCGCGTTTAATGCCAAGTATTTCAACTTCACTCGCATCCTCCCGCAGTCCGGCGCTGTCCACAAAAGTGGCAGGGCATCCCTTCAGGTCAATAGTTGCCTCTATGGTGTCGCGGGTGGTACCGGGGTGTGGTGTGACAATTGCGCGGTCTGTGCGGAGAATAGCATTGAAAAGACTTGACTTGCCAACATTCGGTGGACCGGCAATGACAATGCGTGCCCCATTCAGAAAGATGCGGTTCCTGGCGCCTTTTTCAATCAGGGCGGTTATCTCCCGCAGGGCATCGTCAAAGGTGCGAATTATATCCGTGCGATTCTCCTCTCCAATATCTTCATTTGGGAAATCGAGTCTTGCCTCAATCTCTGCGCTTATTGCAATGATTTTTTGCTTTACACTATTGATTTTTTCAAGGAGTGACCCCTGGAGCTGACGCAGGGCAAGACGCGCACCTTTTTCGGTTCGTGAGCGTATCAAGTCACAGACCGCCTCTGCGCGGGTGAGGTCGAGTCTCCCATTCAGGAATGCCCGGAGTGTGAATTCTCCCGGCTCTGCGAGGCGGGCGCCAAGGCGGCAAAACAATTCAAGGCTTTTTGAGATAACCGCAGGACTGCCATGGCAATGGATTTCCGCCACATCCTCGCCCGTATAGGAGCGTGGTTTTTTAAACAGGACGCAGAAGACCTCGTCAATGAATGAGCCGTCAGCTGGGTCGAAGATCTCACCCAATGTCATGTAATTATATTTGACATCTGACTGATGGCGTGAGCGGAAGCACTGTCCGACAATGGTGTGAGCCGTTTGACCGCTCAGGCGCAGGATGGCAATTGCGCCCTCGCCAGTCGGGGTTGCTCGTGCCGCAATGGTGTCGGTTGTGGAAGGAGTGTCGGACTCGTCGGACTCGTCGGACAGGTTAGTCAGGTGGGACAGCATATTTATCCGCCTCGCATTTGCCTTTTGTGTTATTCACCCGTTCTCTTTAAAGACATGGATATGATGCGCGGTAGGAGGTAGTCAAGCATGGAATGCCCGTTGAATTCGGATGTAAAAATTAAATGACTGACATAGAAGGTGCGGGTGTGACGGAATCCGCCGCCTGAGTAATCAATCACCGCCATGGCTGCGCCGAAATTCTGTCCGGCGTCGCTCCTCAGCCAGTAGATGGGGGTGAAGAGGGTTGATGTGGTCGTGGTGTCCGGGACAATGGGGCGGAAGCGGGTGTCCGGGTTCAGTGGGAAATCCACTTTGGCGGGAAGCCCTATGGAATATGGGGTATTGGTATTTAGTTCAAAGTATAGCTCTGAGGTGCTGTTATCGGGCAATTCAAAGGGAAGCGCCCCACCGGAGCGGTCGCCCGGTGAGAGAATCTTCATGAAGAGGGAGTCGTTTAAAAGAGGTGGCGTTGTGGTGCGGCGCCATCTCTGCTCCTGCAACTCATAACCATAGTAGGCGGGTAAGCCGTATGCAAGGTGAGCGAGACAGCCCCCCTGTTTCACGAAATCCACAAGAGTCCCGTAAGCATCATTCGGTTTCTTGACCGTCTTGTAGTAAGTCTCCGATTCATCGATATTCAGGAGGATGGGATAGGTTTTGACGGAGAAGATAGTTGGGTCGATGAGTTCTTCCGGCGTCAGGAGGCGACTTTCCATTTTGAGGTCTGTGAGTATGCGCTGAATCTTGAAGTAAGTGGAGTGGTCATACGGGATGCTACCGGGGTCCATTTCGCCAATGAGGGCGATTGCGACGGGATACTGTCCTTTCTTAAATGCCATATTCTTCATCAGGCGTGTGATTGAGACATATGGGAAGATGCAATGCGCCAGTGTACTGTTTTTAAATCTCATTGGATGGGCATAAGGCGGATGGATGGTCAGGGCATCGGGGGAGAGGTCAAAGAGGATGCCAGAGATTACAGTCCCGTTCAGCAGAGTAATCTCGCATCGCCATGGTTTGTCCTCATCCGGATAACGTATATGGGTCTTCTGGCTTGGCGGATTCGGATAGATGGCATCAATCTGATAAAGGTCAATCAGGAAGTCGTGTCCGAATCGGGGTTTCACAGTCACGCCACGACGGTCAATCTCAAGGACACGTCCATTGATAAATTCCCCTGTTTTGAGGAGCAGTCCATCCCGCCCTTCGGAGTCTTCGGGATAAACAATGAGGGAGAAGGGAGAGATGGTGTGAGCCGTAGGGGAGAATTTTGCTCCAATGCCGAGTAACTTTTGAAAGATGTTCCTTTTTTTACGTGGAGGCGGACTTGCATCCGCCTGACTTACAAGGTTGGTGCCCGGAGTGCCCTGCGGGGCGTAATGGAGGAGGATGAGTCGAACCCAGTCGCGGTCAATCTTGATTCGATTAAGAGGTGTGTCCATCTCCACCCAGCGGTCAGACATGCTGATGAGGTTGCCCCAGATGCGGTCGTCGTTTTCCAGAAAGAGGACGGCAGGTGCTGGCGCCGGCAGGAATCGGCTTTCTGCCTGTTGGGGGACAAGGTCTATATCCAGGCGGAAGGCAACGCCGGCAAAGGCGAGAACACGTTCCGGTTTGTTCGCCGCTTTAAGCGCAAGGATGTTTTCACCATCCCGGAGGAGGAGTGTGACATCAAGTGTGGCGTATGTATGTGTGAGGGAGATATTTTTGAGGGGGAGAGGAATGCCGTTCAGGTAGGTCTCGCGGAGAGAATCATCCACCGTGATGGTAAGGAGTGCGCGGGTCGGCGTCAAATTTTCAGGGATGGTGAACTTGCGCCGGATTAAAAGGGTTTCAGCACCGCCCCCGTATGCGCCCCCTCTGCTCCATACCCAGGCGGCTCCAGGGATGTAAAACCATTTGTAGTTGGGATGCGCAAGGATTGGATGTTCCCAGGTGGAGTCGTTGAAGGTGACATCATACCAGGCGGGACCGGGGGCATTCATAGAAATTCTGCCCTCATCCATGACAAGCGTTTCATGCGGGTCGCTTACAATAGTCTGGCGGCTTTCCGGTGTGAACTGGATTGAATAGATGTCCTCGATGGGGATTCTTGCTTTTCCCCTTGCGGTGTCGATTTCAAAGATGGGCTGTGAGAATATGTCGGTTTTCTCACTGGCATAATTGCGCACGAGGCGGATTGTATGCGCTGGTGAGGTAAGATTGTCATAAAGGGAAACCTGAATCCTTCCGCCCTCTGATGGATTGGCAAAGAGAAAGGAGGAAAGGGAGGGAAGCACAAATATGATTAAAAGTCTGAAGACTTTCATATAAAATGGTTTAAGAGTTTCAGAGTTTAAGAGTTTCAGAGGTTTAGGAGTTTCAAAGTTTAAGGGTTTAAAGTTTTTCAAATGGGGATGATGGACATGATGGTCAGGGTAATACATAAGTTTATGTTTGCGCCGCCGTGTTGCAAAACTATGAAACCCTAAGAGATACATACATTTTCACCGCAGAGGTTCACAAGGGTATTCACGGAGGAAATTGAGAAGTATTTCAGAAGCATAGGCAGTTGGTTTCCCCCTTTATCTGAATTTTATGCCATAACGGTAAAGACTATTGACCCGTGTGCGCGCCTTTTCTGCGAGGTCGGACTGCGAATTCATCTCCGTCACGTGGGTATATTCAAGGAGAGCCTGAGGATAATTTCTGAGCTTTTGATAATAAATCTCAGCCGTCTTGAACTGGAACATCTGCTGGATGTATTTATCACTGAATTTTTCACGGGCTTGCTGGAAAAAGGCGATCAGCTCCTCCACCGCGGAGAGACTTGCATCGTCATCATTGATGATGCGGGAAGCGAGGGCATCCGTGGCATCGCGCACAAGGGAGCAATTAGGATATTCCGTAATCAGTTGTTTCAGTAGGGAAACAGCCTGGTCAGAGTTGACGTCGCTTCCCTTCGCCTTGAGGAAGAGGCGCAGGGGACGCCAGTCGTCTGCGGAGTTCTTTGTCAGAAGGTCGATCCTTTTCAGGATGATTTCCTTTTTCTCCTCAGAGATATAGTGTGATGGGTAATTTTCAAGGCATTTCTGATAGTGCTTGAGCGCAGACTTAAAGTCGCCAATCTGCTCATAATTCACGTTGGCGGTCTGGAATTCAGCAAGAAAGGACATGAGTGAGCCGGGCGCTTCATCTGAGACGGCGGTGTAATTCTGAATGGCGCAGAGATATTTTTTATCCACAAGGCACTGCTCCGCCTCCTGGAAAGTCATGAGATTGGAAATATAGGCGCTGTCGCTTTCCTGTGTGGCGTCGGCAATGTCAGCGACAAAACGTTCCACCTTGTGAAGGTCTGGAATGAAACGATTCTCGCCGGAGATGTACAGGTTCAACTTTAGACGCTGGATGCTCTCAATAACCTCGTCCTGCCTTGCAGGGGATGCAACAAGGAGGAGGCGTTGTTCCTGCGTGACTGGTGATTGACCTTCAAGAGATGGAACGCCCGTTTTCCCCTCCATTGTCAGACCCCAGACTGGACGCGTTGCAAGATTTGTGGACGAGGGAGATGCCCCTGCCTTCTCCGCTTCCTTCAGGGCGGCTTCGAGTGCACTCTTCTGGCTCTTGTCAATGATGGGCTCGCCCGATGGATGGATATCCTGAGATTTGCGTGGCGGTATAGTGAGAGGAAATGATGTAATTGTAGAGGACGGTGCCGAAGCAATATTTCGCGGGTGAGCAGGCAAGGCGATTTTTTTAGAACCTCTGAAAACCGACCACACGTCCTGTCTGTAAAGGGCTGTGGCAATCACAAATCCTGCCAGGAAAATCGCCACAGCCGTGGCAAAACGCCAAACACAGGGGCGCCGGCTTAGAAGGCTTTCCGTGATTGCCCTGAGACTTGATAATATTTTTTCGTGTAATGTGTGTGGGGCGTGAATTGTGCCTTTTGTGAGAGCCTGTTCAAGGGCGAGGGCGAAAAATTTATCGTCCGGCAGGGATTCAGGCTGTGAGGATGCCCTGATGAGCCCCCTGAGGGTCTCCAGATCCTCATATAAAGCATGGCAATCTTGACAGGTAGAAAGATGTTCCTCCACGAGATTCTCATCCTGCGCGGAGAGAACCCTGTCAAAATAATCATTCATGATATGTCTCACCTGCTGACAGTTCATACTGACTCACTCCTTTAAGGAGATATTTTTGACCAGAGGGCTGAGTGCGATGCGGAGTTTTTTCCTGCCCTCGTGGATATTGAACTTGACCGCCCCTTCGGAACAACCCAGATATTCCGCCACCTCCTTGATGGAAAGCCCGTCCACATCAAAGAGGAGAACCGCCATCCTTTGTTTGGGAGGAAGCGCGGCGATGTTCTTGTTGATAAAGTCCATCAGCTCCTTCCGCATCAGGGAGCGCCTCGGATTTTCACGAACGGAGGATTTGAAGACAAAATCCTCGGGCTTTACCTCAATTGATTCCTTTAAGGTGATATGGACATTGCGACCCATTCGAACGCGGTGAGTGTTGCACTGGTTCACAACTATGCGATATAGCCAGTGGGCGAAACGTTCCGGCTCCCTGAGCGACCCTATATGGCGGAAGAGACGGATGATGCATTCCTGAAAGACCTCCTCGGCATCGTCATAGTTTCGCATAAGGGAAAATATCCAGCGGAAGAGGTTCTCCTTAAGACTGTTGTAAAGGACCTCGAATGCGCTCTCATCGCCACTCTGGCATTTTTTGATGACCTCAGGGTCGATATTCAGTGGATGCAATTTCCGCCGTCCTGCCCCGGGTCTTTGAAAAACTGACCCGACGGCCAAGAAAAAAGTTAGAAGACTTGGAGGCGTTTTCAACGGTGCATAAATAAAGTTATTAGTGCTCTTTGTTTGCGGAGGCAACAAAGAAAATTCACAAATGTTTTAAAAAAATAAGTTATTGAGAAAACGGAAAGTCAGTGAAGTGCAAAAAACTTCACATAATAGTTGTATAAGCGAGCCACAAATGGCATTTTGCAATACTCAATTGCATAATGCAATTTTCCTATAATATTATTGCAAATCGCAAATTTTGATTGCATTGTGTATCTCCGTTTAAATCAAGGGTTCATGATTTTTTCGTCCGAGTCTTGATAAAAGGGCATATATATTGCTCCTTATTATTGTTGTATTCTTGGCAAGGGAGTATTTTTATATGACGCACCTGTACAGATGTCTTGTCAAGTTTGGTCATGCAGGAAGCGGTAAATATGTTGAGATGCCCGTTTATGTTCGCGCAAGGGACATCATGGAGGCACTTAAACGTGCGAAGCGATGCAGGGGTGTCAAGAAGGGGAATCTATATCGGACAGGGGCGAGTGTGCTTCAGATAAACAGGGCTTCCTGATTCTTAATATTCTTTCTTATCATAAACTCCGGGGTATAAATCCCGGGGTTTTTTTATCCCTCCCAAATTCCCACGGTTCCATTGCCTGATTCTTAAATAAAAGCATTTCACGTCGTGCCTAAGATGAGAAATTCTGCTCTTGATTTTTTTGGTATTATAGGTGTAAAAAAGGCGTTAGTTTTTTCAGGAGTCATATCACAGGAGTCATATCATGAAATTTAAAACGTGCTCGATTACAATAATTCTGGTAATAGCAATTATAGTGCTGGCGGCGATGGGCGGCGCGGCATGGGCGGCGCAGTCTGGCTCAATCGTCGGCTGGGGCAAAGAAGTCGTGGCTGTTGACTTGAGTTATGGATTCGTAAAAATTTCGGGGGGAGGGTATCACAGTTTAGGGCTGAAGAGTGATGGTTTTATTGTCGCCTGGGGCAGAAATGATTATGGCGAATGCAATGTGCCAAATCCGAACGGCGGATTTGTGGCGGTTGCGGCTGGGTGTTTTCACAGCTTAGGTCTGAAGAAAGACGGCTCTATCGTCGCCTGGGGATGGAATAATTATGGTCAATGCAGTGTGCCATCTCCGAACAGCGGATTTGTGGCGGTTGCGGCTGGTACGTATCATAGCTTAGGTCTGAAAGTGGACGGCTCAGTTGTCGCCTGGGGTTTTAATAATGATGGCGAATGCAATGTGCCATCGCCGAATAGCAATTTTGTGACAATTGCGGCTGGTTCGTATCACAGTTTGGGTCTGAAGGCGGACGGCTCAATTGTCGCCTGGGGAGGTAATAGTCATGGACAATGCAATGTGCCGTCTCCGAACGACAGTTTTGTGGCTGTTGCGGCGGGCGCATATCATAGCTTAGGTCTGAAGAAGGTCGGTTCTGTTGTCGCCTGGGGAGATAATAGTTATGGTCAATGCAACGTGCCGTCTCCGAACAATGGATTTGTGGTGATTTCTGCGGGTGATTTACACAGCGTAGGTCTGAAGTTAGACGGCTCAATTGTCGCATGGGGTAGGAATAATTATGGACAATGCAATGTGCCGTCTCCGAACAAAGGATTTTTGACAGTTGCGTCGGGCTCTACGCACAACATTGGTCTGGGTAGAGACGGCTCGATTATCACCTGGGGGGATAATAGTTATAGCCAGTGCAATGTGCCATCGCCGTCCAGCGGATTTGTAACGGTTGAGGCGGGCTATAGGCACAGCTTAGGTCTGAGGGCAGATGGCTCGATTGTCGCCTGGGGTGATAATACTTATGGACAATGCAATGTGCCATCTCCGAACAAAGGATTTACGTCGATTGCGTCGGGCGAGAATCACTGCTTGGGTCTTAAAAGTGACGGTTCAATCGTCGCCTGGGGGTCAAATACTTATGGACAATGCAATGTGCCGTCTCCAAACAGTGGATTTGTGGCGGTTGCGTCCGGTGCCTATCACATCTTGGGTATCAGGACACCGTGGAAAGGTTCCTGTTGGACAATCTGGTAATCAAGAATATTGTACCAAAATCCTGTAGATATTTTCTCGCAAAAAACGCAGGGGGTGCTAAAATTGATATCAAAGATATTTATATTAGTTTAAAATTAAGAAAAAAATTTTTAAAGGGGTGATATTATGAGATTAAAACTGAGGGCAGTTAAACTGGTCATAATGATAGACATGATGGTGCTTGCGGCGTTGAATGTTCCAGTGGCGCGAGCCCAGATCTCCACGCCCCGCGAAGGAACATGGGTGACCGACGGCGTCGTCCGTGCTATTGCCAGAACTTCTGATACTATTTATATTGGCGGGGATTTTAACTATGTTGGTCCGGCGACCGGAGGCGGTGCCCCTCTTGATATCTCAACAGGCATCCCCTTAGCGAGCTTTCCTAAGGTGAACGGAACTATCCGCGCCTGTGTTTCTGATGGCTCGGGCGGATGGTATATTGGGGGCGATTTTGATAGCGTTGGAGGTGTTGACCGGAGCAACATTGCCCATATTCTTGCGAATGCTTCTGTTGACCCGGCATGGAACCCCAATGCGAACAATTTGGTTTATGCACTTGCCGTCCATGGAACAACCATATATGCTGGTGGATTGTTCACCAGCATCGGCGGGCAGACGCGCAATCATATCGCTGCAATTTCCGCCAACAGCGGACTTGCCACTGATTGGAATCCTAACGCTAATGACCTGGTTTGTTCCATAGATGTGACCATCTCGACCGTCTATGTCGGAGGTTATTTCACGAGCATAAATGGAGAGACGCGCAACTATATCGCCGCGCTCGACATAGTTTCCGGCGCCCCCACCAGCTGGAATCCAAGTGCTGACTATTATGTATTTACGCTTGTGCTTTCCGGCTCAACCATATATGTTGGTGGCGATTTCACCAGCATTGGAGGGAAGGGACGCTATTATATCGCTGCCCTTGATGCTTCCAAGGGCACAGCCACTGACTGGGACCCCAATGCTGATAACGTTATCTATACCATTGCCGTCTCCGGCTCAACGGTGTATGTCGGTGGTAATTTCATCAACATCGGTGGGCAAACGCGCAAATATATTGCCGCTCTTGATAATACAAAGGGTGATGCCACCGACTGGAATCCGAGCGCAAATGACAATGTCTCAGCACTTGCCATCGCCGGGTCAACTATCTATGCTGGTGGCACCTTCACCAATATCGGTGGTCAGGCGCGCAATCGTATCGCTGCCCTCAGTGCCACAGATGGCACCGCCACCTATTTGAATCCCAACGCAGACAACTATGTCCGTACCCTTGTTATCTACGACTCAGTCATATATGCGGGCGGAGATTTTACCAGTATAGGGAGAGTAGCACGAAACTATGTTGCCGCCCTCGCTGCAATCAATGGGGTTCCCACTTACTGGAACCCAAATGCCAATGACATTGTTAATGCCCTTGCTGTCTCTGGCTCGACTGTCTATGCCGGTGGCAATTTCACCATCATCGGCGGGCAGACACGCAGCTGCATCGCAGAACTTGATAATAGTGGTGGTTTTGCCACTGACTGGAATCCCGGCGCAAATAATAATGTATATACCCTTGCTGTCTCCGGCTCAACAGTCTATGCTGGTGGCAATTTCACTGGAATTGGTGGTGAGATGCGCAATCATATCGCCGCCCTTGACGCCGCAGGCAATGCCATCACTACATGGAACCCCGATGCGAATGATGCAGTTCTTGCCCTCGCGGTCTCCGGCACGACCGTCTATGCCGGTGGCGATTTCACCAACATCGGCGGCGAGACGCACAACCATATCGCTGCCCTCGATGCCGAAACAGGCGCCGTTAAAAACTGGAATCATGGCGCGAATGACGAGGTCTTAGCCCTTGCTGTCTCCGGCTCGACCGTCTATGCGGGGGGACAGTTTACCAGCATCGGCGGACAGGACCGCAACTACATTGCCGCCCTCAACGCCACCACTGGTGATGCCACAATCTGGAACCCAAACGCAAACTTTAATGTCCTTGCCCTTGCTGTCTCCGGCTCGACTATTTATGCCGGGGGAAGTTTCACCAACATCGGCGGGCAGACACGCAATTACATTGCGGCTCTCAACGCCACCACGGGCAATGCTACAAGCTGGAACCCTGATGCGAATTGGTGGGTCGGAGCCCTTGCTGTTTCCAGTTCAGCTGTCTATGCTGGCGGGAGTTTCACCAGCATCGGTGATGATGTAAAGAGGACACATTTCGCTCAATTTAATTTCCCACCACTGCCTGATAGAATCAAACGCTATCTTCTGGGTATAGATTCAGACCCGACAGGTTTGGACTTGAATGGCGACGGCAAGATTGATGTTGCTGATTTAATCTGGTATCTGTTAGGTAAAACTCTGGCAAAATGATTGATATCCTGCCCTGCCCGCCATTTTCCCTTGATTATCTCCACCCTGTATAACATCTTTTATACCCTGACTTGTTATTTTTATCGAAAGGAATTCCCGTGTTTAAATCTGATAAGCATTATGTGGTGATAATCTTTGCCCTGGGTGCGATTTTTATCCTGCCGTCGGCATTTCTTCCTGCGCAGGCACCAACCGCCACGCCCGTGCCTTTCGTCAGGGCATCTAAGAATCCATGTCTGCGCGCACTGCCGACGGACTGGTGGATGGCGGGGAATTTTGACTGTAAGTCCTATTTTGACGCCGTAAGCGGTGTGCATGAGGGAAATGCCGCCATGGCTCTCGCTGTGAACCAGTATGTTCAAATGGTGCAGGGGATGATGGGCATTAATCTCCAGACTGAGGTTCAATACGCCACATTTTTCACTGCAGGCGACCCTGATACGGATTCGAAAGTCCTTGGTATCCTGAAAGGCAGTTTTGACAATAACACCGTGGGGATGCGCCTTGCATTCTCCGTTGGTGCGGGGATGAAGTCTGAAAGTTATAAGGGTCTGACCATCTATGAAGGCGAGACGGTGGGATATGTCTTTCCAGAGACCTCCACGCTTATGATGGGGACGCCAGCACTTTTAAGGCAGGCGGTGGACGCTTTGAAGGAGAAGTCGAGGGTGCTGCCTGAATCTTTAAGCAGGGTTTTAGAGCGGACGAATGGTCGCTCAATCTGCTGGGTCGCCTTCCGCCCGAGCATTGTTCTAAAGACGAAAGATGCCTCATCCTTTCGAGAGAAGAATTCAGAGCTTTGCAGGCGGCTTTCAGAGATTGAGTGTGCATCGCTCTTTTTTGAACCTGCCCCGGATGGATTTCTCGCAAGCGGACTTGCCTGGCTGAGGGAGAAATCGGGGGCGAATGGACTTCACGCCTATCTTTCCGACTGGAGAAGCAATCTTTTAAAAAACGAGGGCGCAAATGTCTTTTTATGTTCATTCCTGATTGCGTCCGAGGTCATGGAGGATGGGCGTTATGTTCGCTGGGATCTCCATCTCACGGAAAAATCCCTCAAGAATCTGTGGGATACCAGAGTGATTTTAAAACCGGCAGGTCAATGACCGTCCGGGAGGCGGGAGATATGGCGCGGACAAAAATAGTTGCAACACTTGGACCTGCTACGGCGAATATTCCCATCATCCGCCGCATGATTAACCTTGGAGTGGATGTCTTCCGTCTGAATTTCTCCCATGGTGATGAGGCGGAGTATGAGGGGCTGGTTCGGATGATTCGCAAGGCGGCGGATGGAAAACCCATTGCCATTATGGGCGACCTCAGCGGTCCAAAGATTCGTTGCGAAAGAATTGTCAATGAACCTGTCATGCTCAAGGAGGGGGTATCATTCGTTCTGACGGCGCGTGATGTGGCGGGCACGGCGGAGGCGGTCTCTGTAAATTATAAGCGTCTGCCAAAGGATGTGCATCCGGGGGAGAGGATCTTCCTTGATGACGGCGCTATTGAACTCTGCGTGAAAAAGGTTGTGGGGAAGGATATTTATTGCCGGGTCGTGAATGGGGGACTTTTGAGTTCACACAAGGGAATAAATATTCCGGGTGCGACCCTTTCCGTTCCCGCACTGACCATGAAAGACCGGCGCATGATTCGCTTCGGAGTGGCTCAGGGACTGGATTTTTTTGCCCTTTCATTCGTCAGATGCGAGCGGGATATTCATGAGGCAAGGCGAGCTGTGCGCAGTGCAGGCGCGACAATACCCATCCTTGCAAAGATAGAAAAACATGAGGCGGTGACGAACCTTGAGGAGATTCTTGAATCAGCTGATGGCGCCATGGTGGCGCGCGGTGATCTGGGGATTGAGATTCCCCTTGAGGACGTGCCACTTGTTCAGAAGCGCATCATCGCATTGTGCAATGCGCACGGCAAGCCCGTCATCACGGCGACCCAGATGCTTGAATCGATGATGAGCCACCCGAGTCCCACGCGTGCGGAGGTGGCGGATATTGCCAATGCCATAATAGACGGCACGGACGCCGTCATGCTGAGCGGCGAGACCGCTGTGGGAAAATATCCATGCGAGGCGGTGGCAATCATGGATAAGGTGGCGAAGAGGGTGGAGGAGGGGCTTGACTATAATCGTTTTCTGGCTGAGCGGAGTTTAGCGGAGGCGGGAAGCGTGCCAGATGCAATCAGTCTTGCCACCGCCCTTATTGCCCGCACACTTGATGTTTCGGCGATACTTTGTCTGAGCGTGACGGGCTATACGGCGCGATTTGTGGCGCGCTACCGACCGCAATGTCACATCTTAGTGTTCACGCTTGATGCGGCGACGCAGAGGCGGCTCCAGCTCACGTGGGGCGTTGTGCCATTCCTCATGAAAAAGGTTTGCAGGAGGAATGACATGAGCGGATTTGAGGAGCTTGTAAGAGAGGCGGTCAATGTGGCGAAAGACAAGGGATTTGTGAAGTCTGGTGAGCGTGTGGTGGTGACGGCTGGCGTGCCTCTCGGCGTGGGCGGCGCCACAAACATGCTCAGGGTTGTTGAGGTCTGAATCTGGTGGAGTGAATGGATTTCCACATTTCTTATTAACTATCTGCCAATGTGTCCAGCTCAGACTCCGTGCTTGACCTCATAAGGGAATCAACAATAGCGGGGTCAACGAGTTCAACTGATTCCTCACCTCGTCCGATAATCATGTCCTCTTCTACGAGTGGTCCGACGAATGGTTTGAGGGCAAGGAGCATTCCGCCTCCCCCGATTCCAAAGCTCCAGCTGTAACACCTGCGGGATTCAGTTACGATGAAGATGGTCTCGCGGAGGAATCTCAGGCGCTCCGGTCGTTCACATGTCCATTGATTCACATATTCCTCCTTGAGGCGGACATAATCACCAACATATATTTGCCTTCGAGCCATTTCAGCATCCGCCCATTTTTTTGTCAGGCAGATGAGCCATTATTTTTCAAAGTATCTGAGCGCATTAGCCTTTGCCGGGCATTCAGTAGCAATATTTTTAACTATGACCCGCCCCTCAGCCCGAAGTTTGTATAACTGTGGGACCATTATGTCCCGCATTTCCGTCGGGGCGAGGGTATTCGTATATATTTTCGTCCCGCCTTCGAAGCCAGCCGGCGTGTTGGTGCGCCACTTGATAAGGATGTGCCACGGTATGCGTTCAACGGCGTCCATCGGAAGATAATACCATTCCTCATTGCAGGGTATACTGCTCCCCATGGCGGCGTGGCAGGCGTGGACGAGGTTGGAAAACCCGCGCAGTTCCTCGTCCGTGTGTTCCTCCGGTCGGCAATTGCGGCTCTTGGAATATATGGCAAGGGTGGGACTCCGGTGACCAACGGAGATAAACGCAATGGCTTGGTCATTCTCTGCAAAAACGAGGTTATGGTAGGATGCGAAGTTTGTGGCAAATTCATTATAGATGTTGGAATTCTCGCGGACCAGTTCCACCTCTCGCTGAACGGAGTATCCCCATTCATCGAGCGCCACGAGTTGCTTGTGGAGATGGTTGAAGGAGGCGCCCGCCGGCGCAAGCCAGTTCTGGAATATGCTTATATAACGCACATAGCGGTTATTTTCGGCTATGTCCTGTGCGGCACGGATGGTGAATTTAAAGAAATGGAAGTGTTCCTCCGGCGTCATGTCACCTGAGGCAAAAAGGTCGGTGTCATACTGTGCGCCCGCCTTGAAGTGGAGACCGCTGATAATGAGTTCATGCCCTCCGCCGAAAAAGGAATCCGACATATTGAAGATTGTATCCGGCGGTGTTTCCTCAATCTGTTTTTCCGTCATTTTGGAGAGGCGCATCTTTGTTTTCATGACGTGCAGGACATGCTCGCGACCGGCTGAATCTGAAAGATAGCGGTTCTTCCACGCCTGGTTTTTGTCGGAAAGGTAGTAGTCGTAATTCTTCTTCCAGTAATCTGTGGAAACGATTTCAAAGAGGTTGGAGATGCGGCGGAAGACGGGTTTAGTTTTTTTCATTTCTGAGGCAGGAAGGTGGTCGATGTATTCATAATGTCCATCCTGATGGCGGATGAGGCGGGATTTTTCCGGAGTCGTATCCCAGTAAGATGCCTCGCAGAAACTGCAATGGTCCTCCGGGACGTGGGTTTCAATCTTCTGGGCGGTTTTGGGTCGGGCATTGGGGTCGGGTTTATTTCCCCGTCCGGGGATGAACCAGACCTCCGTCCCCATGAAGGGATTCACCTGCTTGATAGTTCCATCCTTCATCACAACGTAAGGATTCTGTAACACCATATCTGCAACACCTCATTTTGAGCAATCTGAAAAAACGAATTATAATCTATAATATGTGCCTTCCGCCGTTCAAGGATATTTATTGACTGAGTTCAAAGGTTATAGAATTTGGATTATCTTTTAATTACATTAGTTGACACAGATGCAATATTTTTGCTCTTATCCATGTTTAATATGGATTATGATGTATTAACAGCCGGTCTGGTTGACCTTGTGGGTGAGGGGCGTGTCCTTGTGTCAGGGGAGGAGCGGGCGGCTTACTCCTATGACGCCTCGCGGGGGAGCGCCATGCCGGACGTCGTGGTGGTACCGCAAGGCACAGATGACGTGCGGAGGGTAATGCAATTTGCCTCCCGAAACAAGATTCCGGTTTACCCGCGAGGGGCTGGCACGGGGATGACGGGCGGCTCCATTCCGCGGAGAGGGGGCATTGCCCTTGTCATGACTTCCATGAATCGGATTCTTGATATAAATCCTGTTGACCATATAGCGCGGGTTCAGCCGGGTGTGATTTTGGAAGACCTGAAGCGGGCAGTTAAAGAGCAAGGTCTATTTTACCCGCCTGACCCCGCATCGGCTAAGTTTGCCACCATCGGAGGCACCGTTGCCGTCAATTCCGGCGGGCTGAACAGCGTTAAATACGGTGTGACGCGAGATTATGTCCTTGCCCTTGAGGTGGTCACGGGGAGGGGAGAGGTGATGCGGTTTGGGGCGGGCACGCTGAAATCAGTCACCAGTTTTGATTTGACGAGATTGATTGTTGGCTCAGAAGGAACACTGGCAGTAATAACGGAGATAACCGTGAAACTTCTGCCGCATCCGCGCCGGCGTGAGACCTTTCTGGCGACATTTCCCGATGACGGGAGCGCCCTGTCCGCCGCACTTGGCGTTCTGAAGGAAGGATTTCTCCCATGCGCCATGGAGTTCATGGATGAGATGGCGGTGCATTGCGCCTTTTTATTCAGGGGTGATGTTTTTCTCAAGGGGATAGGCGGCGCATTGCTTATTGAGTTTGACGACCTTGAACCGCCTGAAGAGGTTGGAGGAAAAATCAGGGCGGCGGGACGGGCGGAGAAAATTTGTTTTGAGGCGGGAGCCATTAATGTGCGCGGGGCATCGGATGTGGAGGGAAGGGAAGAAATCTGGGAAATCAGGCGTTCTCTTTCCCCTGCCATATATGAAATTGCGCCGTCAAAGATGAATGAGGACATTTGCGTTCCACGTTCACAGATTCCGGACGTGATTTCAGAAATCAAACGCATTGCCCGCGCTCACGGCATAAAGGTGGTGAACTTTGCCCACGTTGGCGATGGCAACATCCATGTGAATTTCATGTATGACAACTTAAATGAGGATGTGGCGCGGCGGACGCGGGAGGCGGTTAGCGAGCTCCTCCGCATGACCGTTATGCACGGGGGAACAATTTCCGGAGAACATGGCATCGGGCTGGCCAAGGCGATGTATCTTCCGCTTGAATGCGGGACGGATGAGATTGCCCTGATGCAGGGCATCAAGGAGATTTTTGACCCGGATGGGATTTTGAATCCAGAAAAAAAAATCTTTCCAGTCGCAGATGCTCCATAGCTCAGGCGACGGAAGCAAGGAGGAAAAGATTGTCACCGGTTGACCGTCTCACCATGGAATTGAACGATTGTATCAGGAGTGTGGCATCACGTGTGGATTGCCGGTTTTTTGCATTTTGCGTGGATGCAGAGAGGACGGATGAGGGAATCATCCTGAAGGGATTTGTCCATTTTCCCCAGCAGGAGAGGGCGCTTTTGCAATGTATTGAAAAAAATCCCATAATTATGCGAAGGCGTCCCAAAATCCGCTCTCGACTTCAAATCCTCGCCAGAAATAAATTGAGTTTTGTGCAGACTGTCCTGCCCTGCGTCAATATGCGACCTTTACCTGGAAAGACCGATGAGATTGTCTTGCAAATTTTTATGGGTTCATTTCTTCCTTGTTATTTCACAAAAGGGGATTATTACTATTGCGCCGACCCGACGGGTTACCTTGGTTATGTGCACAAATCCGGGCTGGCGCCGGCAACGAGGGAAGATTATCTCAGGTGGCTGAACGGGCGCCGCGCACGGGTCCTCAGGGATATCAGGGTGAATGAGACACTGATTCCGATGGGGAGCGAGATTGCCTGTGACGCAAAAGGACGGCTGATTCTTTTTGACGGCTCGCTTCTGAAGCCGGAATCCGGGAGTGTGCACATTTATGAGCCTGCCCGCCACAAATTAATCAAATCCATTCTGAGGACGGCGCGGGTGTATTCAGGCGTGCCTTACCTCTGGGGAGG
>Ga0172363_10000764_pt1 | contig 25238 bp, 20 predicted proteins | sample LakKivs2_kivu2a2_FD_114541 | JGI IMG/M metagenome (GOLD analysis project Ga0172363, IMG submission 114541) | Sediment microbial communities from Lake Kivu, Rwanda - Sediment s2_kivu2a2 | ecosystem: Environmental > Aquatic > Freshwater > Lake > Sediment | place: Rwanda: Western Province, Lake... | reverse complement strand
TAGCTATGAATTATAATTACTTTTTTTCTTTCTTTTCACTTAGTTTTTTATACGTGAAATGACGATGGAAATGATTTTTAAGTTTTGGCTTTGATAAAATGCTTTTTTTGTCTTAGCTATGAATTATTATAAATCTTATTCACAAGATACCATGCACTTTAGTGCTGGTTTTTATGCAAAAGCCAGTTATTTTTAAAATACCTTCCCAAAACTTTTTCCTAACCTAATATATATTTTATTAATATTAGTATACAAAATAGTAATATTTATATATTAGTTGTGTTTATATATTCCTATGGTAATACTCTATGACAGGTATAACCTTCCCGAGGATGTCTATGAAATCATTTTCGCAACCAAACAGCAGGTGATTGTTGCCAAGCTTATCATGGAGTATATGAAAGACAATGGAGGCGAAATTGGCAAGACAGAGATGTCAATATTTGCAACAAAACTCCATGATGGCCAGCTCATTACAAAAATAGATGAGCCTCAGTTCCTTGGAAAGAAAGTAAAGGTCTCCTACAACAAGAGACAGTTTTACGACAGAATTCTGACGCCGATGAAGAGCATGGGAATGATAGATTATGATTTGTATAAAAAAACTTACAGGATTTCAAAAAAATTCAACAATGATATGATTAAGATAGGCCTCATGTGGATGAGGGAAGCAGACAAGCCAGCTCACTTGATAAGTCCAAAAGAGGAAAAGAAGTGAGGTGGTCTGCAAAAACCAAAAACATCAGCCCACATAATGATCACAACTTTTGAAGCATGTTCCTTTTGGCTCCCTAACTGCTTCTTTACTCCACCCCACACAACCCGAGTAGGGAGCCATTTTATTTTTTCATGCAACTCACGCTGTTCATAAAGCAGAAAGACTAATCACACTCAAAAATCAATCTCAAAAATCCAAAAGCTGGGAAAAAGAGGTGTTGGCAGAGCAGGAAGAGCAGAATAAAAAATCAAAACAACGAAAAACAGAACAAAGAATAAAAAATAAAATATTTAAAGAAAATAAATCCAAGAGTTCTCTTCTGCTCTGCCCACATACTTTATCTTCCAACTTTAATTTTCATGTCAGAAAAAATGGTGTCAGATTGGGGGTAAAAAATGCTGAAAGCAAAAAGAGCGATGCTAACAGACAATGAAGGCGTAGTTCTCATTAAGAACAGGCAGAGGAAGAATGGATTTGAAGTCGCCATGCCGTCATATAATAAAAACTCAATGTTTGGAATGGCTGTCGACTCTGTAAGCAGGTTGTGCGAGCAGAAAAAACTCCGCATGTACTTAACTCCGCCAAACGCCATCTTAAGAGAAAATACTCCGAAAACAAATGCTGTCAGGACCAACTCTGCAAGAAAAGAAGTGCCTGTTGAAACTGACAGTTCTTTAGCTGATTTCAACACTGAAATAAATGCAACAGCGTCCACAATGCCAACAGCATCAACAGCGTCTACAGCTCCTACAAGTTCAACACAGGAAACAATGCTTCTAACTCAAGACGTTTCTGTCAGCCAACAAGCAGTTGCTAAAACAGAAATTGAAATAGAAGATGAATTAGAATTCAAGGAAAAAATAAAAAATGTCGATGAAGTAATAGGCATAGCGGCAACAAATATCAGCAAGGACATAGGAGCAAATTGTATAATTTCCATTGAGAAGAAACGCAGTCAGGAAAATTCTGAGCATTTTGAGGATGACAAATTCATAGACGTAGATGTTGTAATATTCAGAAGATTGAGAAACAACAAATACAAAAAAGTCACTTACAACACAAAGATGAGAAAATTGCTTCAAGGCTCTGTTGTTCCGATAAAAGAGCTCTTAATGGAAGCGATAAAGAAGGAATACATAAAAAAGGGAGATAAAGTGGTTTGCGTAGAGGACGAGAGCATAGGAATGGGCTACAAGGGACTATTGTTCATATTTGATGTGGACAACATATTCTTCAACATCAGCATGCATCACCTTACTGACCACATAAATTCAGAAGTGCTGGAGGCAGTGATAAACATAGCCATGGAAATAAGCAAAGACGGCTTTGAAGGAAAGCCGATGGGAACTGCCTTCGTAATCGGGGACAGAGAAGAGATACTAAAACACAGCAAGCAGATGATAATAAACCCATTTATAGGATGCCCCGAGGAAAACAGAAAGGTCACAGACCCAATATTAAAGGAGACCATAAAGAATTTTGCACAGCTTGACGGTGTATTCCTAATTGACAAGGAAGGAATTGTTCTTTCAGCAGGCACATACTTGAATGTAGATGTGGACAAGGAAATATGCGATGCACTTCCTGGATTCGGCACAAGGCACAGATGCTGCGCTGCACTTACAAAACTAACAAATGCCATTGCAGTGGTTGTGAGCCAAAGCGGGGGTAAAATCCGGATATTCAGGAATGGCAAAATCATAATGAAAATACCTTAAATTCTGAAAGAAAGAGGTGATGCTAGCTTCTCTATGGTTTAGAAAAATAGCCAAAAACCATGTAGTTAAAAACCGAGAATTGGCGTAAAAACCAAAAAGGCAGCAAAAACAAAAAGCAGAAGGTTTCTTTACATCGGCTATCTCCCCCTTCTGCTTTTTCCTAATTTTTTTATTTATTATTTTTTTTAAATTTCTCTTAATAGTATGTTATTTTTCATTATATTCTTTTTATTTTTTTTATATTAATTATTATTTTTTTATATTTATTATCTTTTTTTATTTACTTTTAGTGTCTTATTTTTTATAATTTTTTCATTATCTTAATTTTTAACATCTATTATTTTTATTTAATTTATTCTTTCAAATTTATGCATTCAATTTGTATTTATTTTCTTATTCCTTTTTATTTTTATTATTTTATATTATTTTTGTTATTTATTCATACGATAAAACAAGCTTCTTTGAAATCATCTGTGATTAAATTGGTAAATGTTAAAATTTCAAATAGTTTTTTTACTATGCTTTTTCATAGTGTTTTTTTAATGCACGCTTCCAAACCAGAATATTTTTAAATTAGCGACGCTTCCATAATTCCTATGGGCTCGTAGTCTAGCGGCTATGACGTTGCCTTCACGAGGCAAAGGTCCCCAGTTCGAATCTGGGCGGGCCCATTTTCTATAATTATCATTATTTATCATCATTTAATATAATTATCATCTGTTATGATTATTCTTTCTGCAATTCCTTTTCTGTAATTCTTTTTTCATTTTTCTTCTTGTTTAATTCTTCTTTTTGTTTAATCTTCTGTTATTCTTTTTTTAGAAAGATTTTTATAATGACCCAAATTCAACTTAGGATATGATTGAGATTTGCGCAATTGGTGGATATAATGAAGTCGGGAAAAACATGACTGCTATCAAGGTAAATAATGAAGTAGTCATCCTTGACATGGGACTCTATCTTGATAAGTACATAAACTACCGCGGCGAAGAGGACATAAGCAAGCTGAGCGCTGCTGAGCTGATGAAAGTAGGTGCAATACCTGACGACACCATAATCAAAGACTGGAAGGATAAGGTAAAGGCGATAATACCAACCCATGCGCATCTGGACCATGTGGGCGCAGTTCCATTTATGGCCAATAAGTATGATGTGCCGATAATAGGCACTCCGTACACTACAGAAGTCATAAAAACAATAATCAAGGAAGAGAAGATAAGCATAAGGAATCCTATAAAGACTCTAAATCCGAATTCCAGGTATGCGCTTTCAAACAATATAGAAGTTGAATTCATTAATGCTACGCATTCAACGCCGCAGACAGTCATGGTGGCATTGCACACAAAGGAAGGAACAATCCTTTATGCAAATGATTACAAGTTTGACTCTTTCCCGGTAATCGGAAAAAAGACAAATGTCAAAAGATTGAGAGAGCTTGGAAAGCAGAATGTAAAGGCATTGATTGTTGACGGCACAAGGGCTAGGAATGAGAGCAAAACCCCTTCAGAAACAGTTGCAAAGGAGCTTTTGAGGGATGTGCTTTTGGGAACTGAAAATCAGGACAACCTGATAATAGCAACTACATTCTCAAGCCACATAGCAAGACTGAAATCAATAATAGAACTTGGAAAAAAACTCGATAGAAAGATAATTTTTCTTGGAAGAACACTTTCAAAATACACCAAAGCAGCAGAAAACATAAAACTGGTGAAATTTTCAAATGATATTGAAATACTGAAGTATGGAAATGAGATAAAGAAGAAGCTCAAAAAGATAGATGCTGCAAAAAGAAACGAATACATTCTAGTGGTGACAGGACACCAGGGCGAGCCAGGCTCTGTGCTCTCAAAGATTTCTACAGGAGCTCTTCCATTAAAGCTACAGCATGAAGACCAGATAATATTCTCATGCAATGTAATACCAACGCCGATGAATATAGCCAATAGGGGGATGTTGGAATACAATTTGAAACAGTATGATGTCAGGATATTCAAGGACATACATGTTTCTGGACACGCTTCAAAAGAGGACCATCGCGACCTGATAAACATTGTGAAGCCGGAGAACATAATACCTGCGCATGGCGACCTGAAAATGACTTCGGCGCTTTCTGAGCTGGCTTCAGAGATGGGATATTCTCTCAGCAAGAGCGTGCATGTCCTCCAGAACGGCCAGAAGCTTTTGCTATGATTGTATTTGCTTTTATTCTCTCTCCAATTCTAAGAAAGATTTTTATATTATAGCATATGAAATATGCTTTATGTATAGTCTTCATGACCTGAAAGACAAGATAAAAAAATATTTCACCTTTAATGCGCAGGAGATAAAGGCTATTGTAATAACAACATTCATAATTGCGTTCATATTCTCATTCAAGGACTGGGGCCCTGGAAAAAACTTTGAACCAACAATGGGCTTGAACAATCTCATCAATGCCTTCATCATAGTGCTGCTTGCGCTTCTAGTGAAGATTTCTGTGCAGAAGATTTACGCATTGCACATCGGCTATAGCATAGAATACAAGATGTGGATTTACGGCATCTTGGCTTCTCTTATTTTGTGTTTTGCATCAAATGGAAGCATCTACTTCCTTGCCGTGGGAGGCTTTATGCTATACATGATGCCCGGGCACAGATTGGGATATTTCAGATATGACATAAACTATTTTTCAATGGGAGTTGTCGCATTGATAGGCCCATTGGCAAATATACTGCTAGCACTCTTCTTCAAGATATTCTCATTCCTCCCAAGCCCGTTAATACAGAAGGCAATGCTCTTCAATGCGCTGATAGCAATCTTCTCAATGCTTCCAATACCCCCTCTTGACGGAAGCAAGCTATTATATGCCTCACGCCCGTTCTATGTGTTTGCATTAGCAGGCATTGTGGCAACTGGAATCCTGATACTTACAATGAAGAGCATTCCAATGATAATACTTCTGGCATTGGTGTTTGCTGTGCTCGCATTTTCAGTATATTTCTTTAATTACGAATTGAAGTAGAAATAAATAAAAAATAATGCAAAGAAAATAATCTAAAACATTAAAAAAAGGTTAGGAAAAAGCACTAACTTTAAGCCACTAAATTTAAAAACTAATGAATTAAACTATCAATGAGACATAAATTATTAATGCAGCATGAAAAATAAAAATATTAATTCATAACCCTGAACTGCTTCCTGACTTTAAATTAAAAATGGCTTCAAAACATAATCTCACAAATAATAAAAAAGCGCGGTTTGACGTAACAGAGTTCTGGCCAGAATACCTGATGATTTTCTTCTTAATAATTGGGCTAATACTTTCGATAACAATCAAAAGCAGGATGGTGAATTATTTTGTGATAGTCCTTGCAGGTTTTATAACAGGAAGGCTTTTTTATGAGATTAGAAAGCGCACAGCAATTCCATACTATCTGATTGTGGCAGGATTTTTAATCGGTTATTTGCTTGGAAGCTATTTCTACAGCAGCATAAAATTAATAGTTCTGCTTTTTGTGCTTGCGAATGTTTCTGCATATTACGCCTATAGCAAAGGAATAATTTAATTGGTGATATCAAATTTATGCAGTTCTCCACTGGACATTGAGACACTTCTGCAAAACGTTTTTAAACAGATAGGCAATATCTAAAAGCAGGTTTGGGAATAAAAAATTTGAATAAATAATTGATAATGAATATATGATTAATAATAATTTAATTAATTTTAATTAATCAATAATGATTAACTGATGATGATTAACTGATGATGATTAACTGATGATGATTAACTGATGATGATTAACTAATAATGATTAATGAATAATACATAAAAAATTTAACAATCAATAAAAAATTTGAACAAATAACAGAAGGGAATAAATAACACAATGAATAACATAATAACAATAGAGTAAACAACACAATGCATAGCTCAGACAAAATGGGAGAACAAGATATGTCAGAAGAGTTATCTGATAAGGAAAATGAATTGAAGAGAGATGAATCAAATCAGCATAATAAAACTGCTGCTGGTGACGTTCATGAAAGAAAAATAAATGACATAATCCTTCTCAAGGATTTTGTCCCAAGGCTTTATCAGCAGACAATTTTCTCAACTGCCACTCAGAAAAACACTCTCGTGGTGCTGCCTACCGGGCTTGGAAAGACAGCAATAGCAGTTATGCTGGCAATAAAGAGGTTGAATGATTTTCCAAACTCAAAAGTGCTTATGCTTTCGCCAACAAGGCCCTTAGCAGAGCAACATCTGGCGTCATTCAAAAAGCACACAACTCTTGACGAGAATCAGATGGCTGTCTTCACAGGCTTTATGTCTCCTAAAAAGAGGGAAAAGCTTTGGAAAAACTTGAGAATAATATCTTCAACTCCGCAGGGCTTGGAAAACGACATAATTTCAGGAAAAATCGATTTGAAAGAGGTAAACCTGATAATATTCGATGAAGCTCACAGGGCAGTTGGAGATTATTCTTATGGTTTCATAGCAAAAACCTATGACAAAAAAGCAGCATTTCCAAGAATACTTGCGCTAACAGCATCTCCGGGAAGTTCTGTTGAGAAGATAAAGGAAGTGTGCAAAAACCTTTTCATAGAAGCAGTTGAGATAAGGTCAGAGCTCGACCCTGACGTAAAACCATATGTAAAAAGAATAGATATAGAATGGATTCCTGTCCAGCTATCTCCAGATTTACTTCAGATAAGAAAATATCTTGTTGACTGCTTCAACTCAAAGATAGAAGCAGTGAATAGGAAGGGCTTCATAGGAAAAATATCTACGGGAATAAGCAAGAAGGACCTTCTTGAAATACAGGCGCAGCTTCATGCATCTCTCTCATCAGGAGAGAAGGATTTCCAGGCAATGCAGGCAGTCTCGCTTTTAGCTGAGGCAATGAAGGTGCAGCATGCAATTGAGCTTTTAGAAACCCAGGGCATAAGCCAGCTTACGCAATATTTCAACAAACTGGATGAGGCATCAAAAAATACCAAGGTAAAGGCAGTCAAGAGACTGATGGTGGATTTGAACTTCAGGTCTGCAGTTGCAAAAACAAAAATTCTCTACGAAAACGGGATTGAGCATCCTAAAATAGAGAAGCTGAATGAAATAATAGCCAGAGAAGTCAGCAACAAGAAAGACATCAAGATAATTATCTTCACCCAATACAGGGACTCTGCAACAAAGATAATATCAGAGCTGAAAACAATTCCAGAAGTCAGTGCCAATATCTTTGTGGGGCAGATGAAGAAGAAAGACACTGGAATGAACCAGAAAGAGCAGAAGCTCATACTTGAAAAGTTCTCAGCAGGAGAATTCAACACTTTGATAGCAACTTCTGTTGGCGAGGAGGGGCTTGACATCCCGCAAGTTGATTTGGTGGTATTCTATGAGCCAATACCCTCTGCTATAAGGACCATACAAAGAAGGGGAAGGACAGGAAGGCAGCAGCATGGCAAGGTTGTTGTGCTTGTTACAAAAAATACAAGAGATGAGGCATACAGGTGGAGTGCATTTCACAAGGAAAAGAAGATGAGGCACACGCTTGAGGATATAAGAAAAGCGCTGAATCTTGAAGGGCTTCAGAGCAGAGCAGAGATAAGCCCTAGTGAATTTGGAAAGAAGCATGATGCGAACTTAAAAGATTTCATACAGAAAAAAGATGAGATAAAGATGATAGTAGACCACAGGGAAAAATCATCAAATTTGCTGAGAGAGCTCTCAAATTCAGACATCAAGATTATAATGGAAGATCTAGATATCGCAGATTATGTGCTGAGCGACAGGGCTGCTGTTGAGATAAAGAAGGTGGCTGATTTTGTCGACTCAATAATAGATGGCAGGCTCTTAAGCCAGATGCGCAACATGAAGGAGAAATATGAGAGGCCTCTGCTCATAATAGAAGGCGAGGAAGACATTTATTCTGTGAGAAATCTTCATCCCAATGCCATAAGGGGAATGCTTGCGACAGTCACAGTTGATTATGGAATTCCGATTCTGTATACAAAGAATTTCAGGGAGACAGCAGCGCTTCTTGCATTAATAGCAAGGAGAGAGCAGCTGAATAAAAGCAATAGTTTTCAGATGCATCCTGAAAAAAAGCTTTCGGGACTGAAGGAACAGCAGGAATATTTGATATCTTCATTTCCAGGCATAGGAAGCGAACTTGCCAGGAATCTCTTAGAGCAATTTGGCTCAGTAAGAGAAATAATGAACGCTTCTGAGGAAGAGCTGAGAAAGGCAAGGCTCATAGGAGAAAAAAAGGCAAAGAAGATAAAAGAAGTTGTTGACTCACAATACAAAAATGAAATGGAAAAAGAAAAGAAACATGGCATCTGATTCCAGCAGAACTTCCAATTTAGCAACTTTTTTACTTTTTCTGCAAAATATTTTTTCCAAAAACAAAAAATATTTAATTATAAACTTTCAACTAGTATAAAATAACCATTATGCGAACCATTATATGGTTAAAATTATTAAAATGTATTGGCAAAGCGTGATAATAGGAGGATTGAAATTAGTAAAACATAACAAGTTTTCTTTATGAATGTTCTTAAAGATGATGTGTAAATGGAAGAATGGAAGAAACTTTTGCGAAATTCTGTCAACGAGAGAAATCTGAAAAGATTTGCTGAAAGGCTCAACCTTACGCAGAAAGAGCTGGAAGATATTAAGGAAGTTACAAAAAAATATCCTATGAGGATTAATCCTTATTATCTGAGCCTTATCAAGAAAAAAAGGGATGCAATCTGGAGGCAGTGCATTCCGGACATAAGGGAATTGCACGATGAAGTGGGAAGCGAAGACCCGTTGCATGAGGAAATAGACAGTCCTACCGAGGGATTGACCCACAGGTATCCCGACAGGGTTTTGTTTCTTATTGAGAATCAGTGCAGCATGTACTGCAGGTTCTGCACCAGAAAGAGAAGAGTTGGAGACGTCAATAAAGAGATATGCATGGCACAGATAAAAAAAGGCATTGGCTACATAAAAAAACACAAGAAAGTCAGAGATGTTGTGCTGTCAGGTGGAGACCCTCTCATGCTCGATGATGAAATCCTTGAAACAATACTGAAGATGTTAAGACAAATAAAGCATGTTGAGATAATCAGGATAGGCACGAGAATGCCCTGCTCACTGCCTCAGCGCATAACAAAGAAGCTTTGCAAGATGCTGAAGAAATACCATCCACTCTACATTAACACGCATTTCAACCATCCTGCTGAAATAACTCCAGAAAGCAGAAAGGCCTGCGAGATGCTGGCAGATGCAGGCATTCCTTTAGGCAACCAGACGGTTTTGCTCAGAGATATAAATGATGATCCAGAAACAATAAAGAAACTCATGCAACAGCTGCTTGTAATGAGGGTTAAGCCTTATTATCTTTATCAGGCAGATATTGTGAGAGGCACAGACCACTTCAGGACAGACATTGAAACAGCAATGAGAATAATGACAGCATTAAGAGGATTCACATCAGGGATGGCAGTTCCTACTTATGTCATAGATGTACCTGGAGGCGGAGGAAAGATACCAGTTAACGCAAACTACGTTGTGAAGTGGAGAGCAAAAGGAAAGAAATACGACAGAATTGTCCTAAGGAATTATAAAGGAAAAGTCTATAAGTATCCATTGCCGAAAAATAAAAATAAAAAACTAGAAAGAGAAACTGTAAAAGTAAAAAGGGCATAAGAAAATAAATACAAATTGAATGCATAAATTTGAAAGAATAAATTAGATAAACATAATAAAAACAAAAAGATAGGATGAGATAAAAAAGAAAGCAAGAATAATCAATAAATAAAAATAGAATTCTAAAATATAAATAAAACATTATGAGCAACATAAAAACCAAACTCTAAAATAAAAGACAATTTAAATAAAAATAAAAAATAATATGACAATAAAAAAATAAAATAATAATATGATAATAAAAAACATAAAAATAATAAAAATTGAAGATAAATAAAAAAAGAAGGAATTAAAAAACAGAAAAACAAAAAGAAAATCAAAAATCGCAATTTGAAGGAAATCAGCAATTGAATGTCTCGTCGGAGGAAATTCTAAAATTGTTTTGTCAGTATTTCCAAAGATGTTTGCTGCAAAAATTTTGCAAAATTTTCCGTCGAGAATTTTTCAAAATAATTAAATATAAATATGAGTAATGCTTTATAAAAATATCAATTAAATAAAAATTTTCATGAATCAAAATTAAATCAAAATTAAAATTTGAAATAAAAATTCACAATCAAAAACAAAAAATGAGGTGCCTTCTAGGGAAAAATTTCGTTTTTAATCCCAAAAAAAGATGACGCTGCGCGTTGCAATAACATATAATCTAAAAAAAACTCCCCCCAAGGGTCTTCCTGAAGATTTCTATGCAGAATTTGACAGCGAAGATACAATCAATTCCATAAAAAGGGCGTTGGAAAAAGGGGGCTTCAGAGTAATAAAGATAGAAGCTGACGAGAAAGCCTATCTGAAGTTCAAGAAATACAGACCTGACTTTGTTTTTAACATGGCAGAAGGGCTTAGAGGGAAAAACAGAGAATCCCACATTCCGGCAATGCTTGAAGTCTTGGAAATACCATACACAGGCTCAGACCCTTCTACACTCTCAATAGGACTGAACAAGGCAATGACAAAAGAAATACTCATGCACAACAAGATTCCGACAGCCCCTTTCCAAGTTTTCTACAAGCCTGACGAAAAATTGAGCAGGAAAGTGAGCTTTCCAATAATAGTGAAGCCGTTATACGAGGGCTCTAGCAAGGGCATAAAGAACGATTCTGTTGTCAGGAACGAAAAGGAATTGAGGAAAAAACTTTCAGAAGTTATCGGCATTTACGAGCAGCCTGCACTCGTTGAAAATTTTCTTGACGGCAGGGAATTCACAGTCGCTGTTATAGGAAATGAAGATCCAGTTGTGCTTCCGATAAGAGAGTTGGTCTTTGACGACCTTCCTGAAGGAGCAAATCCGATTTATTCATACGAGGCAAAATGGGTATGGGACACTCCAGAACATCCCATACACATCGGAGTTTGCCCTGCAAAAATTCCTAATCATACGAAAAGGCGCATAGAAAAGATAGCACTTGAAACTTACAAGGCGCTTGGCTGCAGGGACCTGTGCAGGATTGACATAAGGCTTGGAAAGAGAAACAGACCTTATGTCCTAGAAGTGAATCCGCTGCCAGGAATACCTCCCAGGCCAGAAGACCACGGCTGTCTTCCAGGAATCTGGTATTCAATGAATCTGCAGTATGAGCAGTTAATAAACACTGTTATGTATCATGCAATGAAACGCTACGGCATTGAGAACGGCTTAAAGGAGCCGCTCATAATAAATGACTTAAGGAAATATACCAAAGTCAAGCATAGAAGAAACAACTGACACTAAACTGAAACTGGAAATAAAATTTACAAAAAATAAAAATTGATGAATAAAAATCAAAGAAAAACTTTGGAGTGTGAAATCACATGGGCTTGAAGATAGGGATTTTGTACAACATTGTAACAAAACTTGAAAGAGGGCATCCTGCAGACATAATTGCAGAGCAGGATATACTGAATACTGTGAAAGGGGTTTCTGATGTTCTGAAAACAGCGGGGCATGAGGTAATTCCGATAGTCGTGGACAAAGAGCTTTATGAGAAGACAAGAACCACAAAGCTGGACATAATATTCAATCTCGGAGAGGGCATTGGAGGAAACATAACTGCAGAAGCCTACATTCCCGCAATACTGGAGATGGCAGGAATTCCATACACAGGCTCAAACTTCTTGACTTTATCAGTATGCCTTGACAAAGCAAAAACAAAGCAGATTCTGTTGTCAAATGATATTCCAACTCCGAAATTCCAGGTGTTCAAGGCTGTGGATGAGCAGCTTGAGCTTGGAATGAAGTTTCCGCTGATAGTGAAGCCGGTGCATGAAGATGCCAGCATAGGCATAACAAACGATTCAGTTGTGATGGATGAGCAGCAGATGAGAAGCAGGATAAAGTATGTGCTCGAAACCTACAGGCAGCCTGCGATGGTTGAAGAATTCATAGAAGGAAGGGAAGTCAATGTGTCAATAATCGGCAACAGAGAGCCAGTAGCACTGCCTATTGAAGAGCTTGACTTCAAGGACCTGCCAAATGGAACATTCAACATATGCTCCTATCAGGCAAAATGGATGCCTGAAACAGAAATTTTCAAAAAAACAGTTCCAATATGCCCTGCAGACATTCCAAAGCATGTTGAGAACAGGGTTAAGAGATTAGCATTAGCTGCATACAAAATAATGGAGTGCCAGGATTATGCCAGAATAGACATCAGAATAGACAAAAACAACAATCCATATTTATTAGAAGTTAATCCAAATCCTGACATTGGTCAGAATGACACTGCCTTCAGCAGAGCAGCAAATGCGGCAGGCATGGATTATAATCAGCTTGTCTTAAGAATTTTGCAAGAGGCATTGGAAAGACAGGCTTTGGCAAAGAGGGTTGAAGAAAAGTTAAATGTCGTCCAACACATTTAATTTTTGTTATATTAACAATTTTTAATAACGATGCGCACTTACAATGCACATTTTTTTTATATTTATTTTTTTAGTTTGTTTTTTCATTTTGTTACAATCCTTTTTTATTTTTTTGAGAGCACAGCTGGAAAACTCTGAACTCAAATAAAGTTCAAATGAACTTCAAATAAATTTCAAAGACTGACAAAATAAAGACCCCAAAACCAGTGAAACTTTGCACTGGAAGAAAATTGAAAGCCAAAAACAAGTATGAAAGGATAAGCATCGCCTATAGAGTTGCCAAGAATGGAATCAATGTGAGGATAAACAAGCGCAACTATAACATAAGATATCCCCCTTCGGTATGGAGAACCCTTTCCATACAATCAAAACATTTTCTGTCAGACAATTTGGTAAGCCTTGTGGGAATGCAGCTGCCTTTCTTCCTTGGTTCAAAGAAGATAAGGTATGCTTCCTCATTTCCCCTTCTCGAGCCGTTCTTCAGAGAAGTCAACATACTCTCTGCCCCGTTCTGCAGCGATGCAGACGGAAAGCCGGTTGCAGACACACTCAAACAATTTATCAATGCGCAGCACAAGTTCAAGAACTACAAGATAAAAAAGCCACAGTTAGATTTTGAGCCAGAAGAAAAAAGCGTTGTAACATTCACATTTGGAAAAGACAGCCTGCTCAGCTATGCTGTATGCAAGGAAATAGGGCTTGAGCCATTGCCTGTTTATATAAGAGAGCCAGACCTTAAGGGAATGTATGAGAACAAGCACAAAAAAATGCTGCAAAAGAAATTCATAAAAGAATTCAGGAAGCGGGTTCTTAACCTGGACTACGGCTTGGGACATATACACTACTCTGAATCCTGGAAGGACGTCCAGCCGACAAACTTTGGATCAACAACTCAGCTGACAGAATATGCATTGTGCCTGGTTCCATTTATGAAAAAGTACTGCGCCTCTTATCTTGTATTTGGAAACGAGAAGAGCTGCTCTGACTCCCATTATACAGATGACGGCTTTGAGTCAAACCCTGTTTATGACCAGTCAGCCAGCTGGATGCTGCGCATAAAGGCAATCCTTTCAATTATGACAAGGAACATGTGCACTGGAATGAGCGTTGTTGAGCCATTGCATGAAATTGCCATAATAAAAGTGCTCTACAACAGATACAAGAAGCTTGCAAAATATCAGACAAGCTGCTTTGCTGACAACGAGAACGGAGTGGATTCAAGATGGTGCTGCAACTGCTCAAAATGCGCCAGAATGTTCATATTCCTTCTTGCCAATGGAATAAATCCAAAAAAGGTTGATATAAACAGAAATATGCTTGATAAAAAGAGCAAACCGCTTTATCCATTATTTAACGCAAACAAGGGTATACCTGATAACAAGATAGTGGTTTATTATGATTTAAGCGAGTTTGGAAGAGATGAGCAATTGCTGGCTTTCTATCTTGCCTACAAAAAAGGTGCAAAAGGATATCTAATTGATGAATTCAAGAAGAAATTCCTGAAAGAAGCCAAGAGGAAAGAGGATGAGCTTTACAAAAAATTCTTCAAGGTGCACAACTCAATAACCATGCCGTATAACATAAAAAAGCAAGTGATAAGCATTTACAAGGAAGAACTTGGCAGATGAAAAATGATTCTTCATGAATAAGCAGACAGCAATGATTTTTCTTAAATCCTTCTAAATTTTTCTTAAATTCTTTTTTAATCTTAAATTCTTTCTTGAATATTTCTCTTAAATATCTTTCTTGAATTCTCAAATATACTTGTTGAATACCTCTCTCAGCCCTGCTAAAATATTTTTTCCATATTGAGCGGGCTTGGTGAACAAGCTTAGCTGCACTTGCCTTTGACATACCACTCCACTTCTGGATTCATGCATGCATAACACCAATTGCCATATTCTTTTCCGTCGCTGCCGCAGACAGGCACGTACAAGTCATAGCAAGCCATAGGCCTTGCCTCATTGTCGCAAAACTTTCTCTCAGCAGGCTTGCATCCTGAGATGAAAATGGTTAAGCTAATGATAGTTATAACAAGCAAATTAAAAATAACAATTCTTTTTCTCTCTTTTTCAATATTTTTTTCCATGCCTAAAAATAAAACAAGCCTAGATTTATATTTTTTTCTGGACAATACTTCACTTCCTACCAATTCTCAGTAAAGTATTTAAACCAAATTGGCTTATGGAGTGAAAATAAATAAAAATAGAAGGTGATGGAAAAATGATGGGAGAACACAAGCATCCATTATTTATGGCAGCAAAGCTGATAATCGTGGCTTTGTTAATAGTGTTGAATGACTGGTTCAAAGTTGTTACATGGCCGCAGTTTATTGCAATACTGCTGGCGCTTGGGGCAATTAAAGCTTTATGCTGGCAGAAATGCTGCATGAAAAAGAAGAAGAAATAAGATTGTAAAGAAGATTGCAATCAGAAAATATAATTAAGAAATAAGATTTTTTTACATTTATTTTTGTATCATTCTATTATTCAGTAAAATGTCATTATATGCTTTTTTTACTTGATTTTGCTTGATAATGCTCATTATAATTTCGTTAAAGCTTTTTTTTATCAAGAGAAAGATTTATAAATAAACTATGCGCTATGCCGACATCAAGACATAAAAATTTATCAAAGCGGGGTGATTTTAATGTTAGGCATCGAATGGATTTTGCTTATAATTTTGGCAGTTATTGTATTGTACATAATAGGCAGCTACAATAGATTTGTCACATTGAGAGCAAGAATCAACAATGCATGGTCGCAGATAGATGTTCAGCTTAAAAGAAGATATGACTTGATTCCAAATCTTGTGGAAACAGTGAAGGGCTATGCAAAGCACGAGAAAGTTGTCTTTACTGAGATAACAGCAGCAAGGGCGGCTATGGCAAGCGCCAAGTCAGTAAAAGAAAAGGCAAAGGCAGACTCCCAGCTTGCTGGAGCTTTAAAGACGCTGTTTGCAGTTGCAGAAAACTATCCAATGCTGAAGGCGAATGAGAACTTCATGATGCTGCAGGAAGAGCTTGCAGGAACAGAGAACAAGATAGCATATTCAAGACAGTTCTACAATGACAATGTGATGGTGTTCAACACCGCAGTGCAGAGATTTCCCGCAAACATAATTGCATCAATGTTCAAGTTCAATGAAAGGGAACTCTTCAAGACAGAAGAGAAGGAAGCAGCTCCAGTGAAAGTGAGCTTTTGATTGAAGTTTTGCTTATCTTTTTCAGATATTTTTATTTTTAATAGTATTTTTAATATTTTTTCCATTTTTTAATTTCAAAATCTCCTTCATAGCCAATAAACAATAATATGGCAATAAACAACAATAAAATGATAAATAATAAAAGCAATAAAACAATAAAATAATGAATCTGAATGAATAATGAATATGAGTAAGACAGGTGAGCAAAAATGATATATGAGCGCATCTCAAGCAACAAGAGGAGCTCAATTCTTCTGATAGCTCTCTTCTTTGCGCTGATAATCTCTCTCGGCTACTTGTTCGGAGCACTCTTTGCATACGGCTACATCGGAATTTTCATAGCTTTCATAATCTCAATCTCCATGATTCTCTTCAGCTATTATAACGGAGACAAGGCAGTTTTGAGCATAAACAGGGCAGTTCCAGCTTCCAAAAAAGAATATCCTTACTTGATAAACACTGTTGAAGGGCTTTCAATAGCAGCAGGAATCTCAAATCCGAAGGTTTATGTCATTGACGACCCTGCAATAAATGCTTTTGCGACTGGCAGAGACCCAAAGCACGCTTCTGTCGCAGTCACAACAGGAGCCCTTCACAAGCTTGACAGGGAGGAGCTTGAAGGAGTGATTGGGCATGAGCTGAGCCATGTTAAGAATTATGACATAAGATTCATGACTTTGGTGGCTATACTGGTTGGAGTTGTGGCTATGCTTTCAAACTTCATGCTCAGAAGCTTCTGGTGGGGAGGAGGCTCAAGAGACAGGGAAAAAGGGGGAGAACTTCAGATAATACTGATTTTGGTTGGCATTGCAATGGCAATTTTTGCTCCCCTGATTGCGCAGTTTATAAAGTTTGCAATATCCAGAAGGAGGGAATTTCTGGCAGATGCTGACGGCGCTTTATTGACAAGATATCCGAAGGGATTGGCTGATGCTCTGAGAAAGATTGAAAAGGACCAGAATGAGCTGAAGCACGCTTCGCCAGCTATGGAGCACATGTACATCAGCAACCCATTCAAGAAAAAGAACTGGTTTGTAAACATGTTCAGCACCCACCCTCCAATAGAGGAAAGGATAAAAGCATTGGAAGCGATGTGAGCAAGGATAAAGGATAAAACTTATTTAGAATTTAATCAAAAACTTTCTTTTATTAACATTTTTAATTTTTCTACCTGACTTTTAACCTTTTCTTATAATTTGATTACAAATATCTTTTTCTTGTTTTCTTATATTCTCATCATTTCCTTTTTCTTCTTGAATATTTTATCTTTTTCATCATTAAATTACTTCTTTCATATTTGAGTTTATTTTGCTTTTTATTAATATTTTCAACTTTTTCTCTATGTAATTTTTTATTAATTTTATAATTTAATTAGGAATTAATTTATTTTTATTTTGCATTCTTTTCGTATTCTTTCTCTCTTATTTTTTTCATATGAGTACTTATGCCCTCAATCTGCCTCAGCTTGGTGTTCTTAAAAAGAAATTCCCTGAAATAGTTATCAATCTCAGCACCATTCTTCTGCAGTTCTGAGCTCAGTTTGCCGTAAATCTCCTTTCCTTTTTTGTCAAGGTCTGTAAGGAGTATTATTTTATTATTTTTCTTGGAGGTTTCCTCAGCAACAAAGACGAGTGCTTTGGATTTGTTAAGGGTGAAAATCCTCTCAGAATTTATGCCCAGCTCTTCAAGGGCTTTCCTGTCTTTTTTGCCTTCAACAATAATAAGCTTGTGGCTCTTCCTGAGCTTCTCAATCCACTCTTCCAAAAGTTCCAAATCATTCATTTTTTGATTTATGCATTTATGTGCAAGATATTAATCTATTATGCTTATATGATTATATTTATATTATTAGTTAATCTATTATATTTAAGTTATTAGTTCGGATTATAAAATATTTTATGTTTTTTAGTATTTTATTTTATTATTTTTTTTTATTAAGCAAATATTATTTTTTTGTTATCAAATTAACTTTTATCATTTCTTATTATTTCTCACATTTTTTATTATTATTTTTTATATTAATCTAATTTTCCTTAATTATTTTTAATCAGTTAGTTTTTAAATTATTAAGGTATTATTATTTTTATTATTAAGTTCTTTGTAATATTTTTTTAAACTTACATCCCTTTCCAATAGACATCTCCGCATAAGTTTTTTAAACAGCAGCGCAATAATCTAAAACATGAATCCAGCAGGCAATATACCTCCTAATCAGAATGTAACTTCTAATGTGAATGTAAGTTCCAATCAGAATGCAAAAACCGATGCAAATCAGGGCACGATTCCTTCATTAGACCCAATCATAATCTCCAAGCTAATCCGCCATTACAAGAGAAGGGATGTTCAGGAAGAGATGATTCTAAATGCTGCAAACAGGGAGATTGCCGTCAAATATGGTGAGAGGGGATTTGGCAAGAGACCTGATATACTGAATTACCCTGATGATATCCTTGAGCTTGCAAAGCAGGGAGCAACTTCCTTTCATGGTTCTGAAGAATTGTGGAAAAACCCGTTATCACTGAAGCCAGAGCAGAAAGCCTCTGAGATTGAGCACTTGCGGACAGGCTGGGACCTAGTTTTGGATATTGACTGCCACTTCTTTGAATACTCAAAGATTGCTGCAAAGCTTGTTGTTGACGCATTAAAATATCACGGGATAAAGAGTATAAGCGTTAAATTTTCAGGCAACAAGGGCTTTCATATAGGAGTTCCTTTTGAGGCATTTCCAGAAAAAATCGGAGGCAGAGCAACAAAGCTATTGTTTCCCGAAGCTCCTAGGAGGATTGCCCTCTACATCAAAGAAATCATAAAGAATCCTTTGAGTGAGCAGATAATGAGGTTTGAGAATGATAACTTCTCCAAAATAATTGAGAGGACAGGAAAGCAGGCAAAGGAGATAACAAGGTATGTAAAAAATGAGTTTGGAGAGCAGATTCCAAGGCTGAATGCAGAACCATTCTTGGATATTGACACTATTCTTATTTCCTCACGGCATCTCTATAGAATGCCCTATTCATTTAATGAGAAGTCATGGCTGATAAGCGTTCCAATAGATGTAGATAAGATAGAGCAGTTCAAGCGAGAGGATGCCCTGCCTGAGAGTATCATTGTTTCAAAATCCAGATTCCTGGACAGGGAGAATGTTGTAAGAGGAGAAGCCACAAAGCTTATGGTTCAGGCATTTGACTTTCACACAAAGGAAGAGGAGAGGATTTCTGAAAGGGGATTTGAAAAGCAAGCTGGTGAAGGAGTCAAAAGAAGGATAGAAATTACAAGCGCATTGCCGCAGCAGATGTTTCCTCCATGCATAAACAACATCCTGAACGGATTGGAAGACGGAAGAAAACGTGCTGTTTTCATACTGACAAATTTCCTGACAAGCATTGGCTGGGAGCAAAATGATATTGAAGCATTTATTCTAAGCTGGAACAAGAAAAACAAGGAGCCATTGAGAGAGAACTATGTGATAGGGCAGCTTAGATACCACAGGCAGAAGAAAAAAGTCCTGCCTCCAAACTGCGACAACAAGATGTATTACAAAGATATCAGAATCTGCACTCCTGATGCATTATGCCAGAGAATAAAGAATCCTGTAAATTATTCAATACTGAAGTTCAGAGACCAGCAGAGAGAAGAAGGCGCAACAAAAAGGCAGAAGAAGAGAAGGAAAACAAGGAATAAGATTGAAGAATAGAAAGAGAAAGATAAGATAGAAATAAGATAAAAAGAAAAAGTTTAAACATAAAAGTTTAGACATTAGCAAAGGATTTGTGAAAAATTATTATTGAAAAACAATTTGAGAATCAGTCTGTTCCATTTTCTTAACTTTGTAAGTTTCTGTATTCTACTCTTCGTATTTCACTATTTCACGTCTGTGTTTTCTTGAATGTTATTTGAATTATTGACTACTCTTTGCGTCATTATCGGAGTTATTGTCTTCTCCGTTGCTGTCATCTTCATTGCCATTATTGTTCTCATCGCTAATCTCGTCATCGCTAATTTCAATGCCTTTATTTTCTGCCTCATCAGCTTCTGCTGCTTCCTCTTCCTTTTCAATCTTTGCTACTGAAACAACAGAATCATTTTCCTCAAGCTTTATCAGATGAACTCCCTGGGCATGCCTTCCCACAAGCGATGCCTGTGTCACAGGGAATCTTATTGCATTGCCGCTCTTTGTTATGAGCATCAGTTCGTCAGAAGGAACCACTGCCTTTACTCCGACAACATCTCCTGTCTTCTCGCCCAGTTTTATATTTGTTACGCCCTTGACTGCCCTTCCTGTCAGCCTATATTCAGAAATTTCTGTGCGCTTGCCAAAACCATTTTCTGTGACAGTCAAAAGATGCCTGGTTTCATCAGCGATTATCATCTCAACAACATAGTCATTCTCTTCAAGCTTCACTCCGATAACGCCTTGAGTGACCCTGCCCATCACTCTCACTTCATCTTCCTTGAACCTTGCTGCCTGTCCCTTCCTTGTTGCCAATATTATCTCCTTGCTGCCGTCTCCGATGTTTACGCCGACAACTTCATCGTCCTTGTCAAGTATTATCGCTTTTATAGAAGCCCTGTTTGTGTCATAATCCAAGAGAGAAGATCTCTTTATAATTCCCTTTTTTGTAGCCATTATTATGTATTTATCTGCTTCAAAGCTGTCCAAGCCGATAAGTTCAGTGACTTTCTCATTCTGCTCAAGGTTCAGGAAATTGACTATGGGCCTTCCTTTTGCGTTTCTCTGCGCTTCTGGGACGTCATAGGTCTTTATCTTATGGACAGAGCCCTTGCTTGTAAAGAGCAGCAGGTAGGAATGTGTGCTCACAACCTTGAGGTGCTCTACAAAGTCCTCTTCCTTTGTAGCTATTCCGATAAGCCCCTTTCCGCCTCTTCTTTGCACCCTGTAATTTGAAAGAGGTGTTCTCTTTATGTAGCCATGATTTGTTAATGTGACAACAACATTTTCCTCTTTTATGATGTCCTCTGCTTCTATCTGCACATATTCTGCTTCCACTATCTCAGTTCTCCTCTTGTCAGCGTATTTTTTCTTAAGCTCAATGATTTCTTCCTTTATTATCTTCAGAATTTCAGCTTCTGAAGCGAGGATTTCCTTCAGTTTCTTTATCAGCTCCAAGAGTTGCTTGTGCTCTTCAACAACTTTTTCCTGCTCTAATGATGCTAATCTTTGGAGTTTCATGTCCAATATCGCTTTTGCCTGGATTTCTGTGAGCGCATAATCCTTTTCCAGCATGTTCTTAGCATCATTGACTGTCTTTGACGCCTTTATCTTTTTTACAACATCATCAATATTTTTCAGTGCAATGATGATTCCGCTTAGGATATGAACCCTTTCCTCTGCTCTTGTAAGCTCAAACTTTGTTCTTTTTGTGACAACATCCTTCCTATGCCCTATAAACAGCACAATCATCTGTTTCAGAGTAAGGGTTTTTGGAACATTATTGACCAGGGCAAGCATTATAATTCCGAAAGTGGATTGCATCCTGGTGTGCTTGCACAGCTGATTGAGCACAAGCTCTGGATTTCCGTCATGGCTCAATTCAATTATCACTCTGATGCCTTCCTTGTCGCTCTCGTCTCTCAAGTCAGAAATTCCATCCACAAACCCTTTTTTCACAGCATCTGCAATCTCTTCAATCAGGCTTGATTTCTCTACAGCATAGGGTATTTCATTTATCACAATGCGTTTCCTGTTCTTGTGCTCTTCAATCTCTGTCCTTGCCCTTACTATAATCTTTCCTGAGCCAGTTGTGTAAGCTTCCCTTATGCCTGAAGTTCCATAGATTATGCCTGCTGTTGGAAAATCAGGGCCTTTTATTATTCTCATAAGCTGCTCAGCACTTATTTCAGGATTGTTAATGGCTGCAATTATGCCGTCAGCAATTTCACAGACATTGTGCGGCGGAATATTGGTTGCCATTCCGACAGCAATTCCAGAACTGCCGTTTATCAAAAGATTAGGAAGTTTGCTTGGAAGAACGACAGGCTCTTTAAGCGTTGCATCAAAGTTAGGCACAAAATCAACAGTCTCCTTGTCAATGTCTGCAAGCATGTCCTCTGCAGATTCTGCAAGCCTTGCCTCTGTGTAACGCATTGCAGCAGCAGTATCACCATCAATGCTTCCAAAGTTTCCCTGCCCCTCAATAAGAGGATATCTCATGGAGAAAGGCTGAGCCAGTCTTACCAGAGCATCATAAACCGCCATATCACCGTGCGGATGATACTTACCAAGGCAGTCACCAACTATCCTTGCGCATTTTTTATACGGTTTGTTGTGAAATAATCCTAATTCAAGCATTGAGAATAAAACCCTCCTGTGCACTGGCTTCAAGCCGTCTCTCACATCTGGAAGAGCCCTTCCTGCAATGACTGACATGGCATAGTCTATGTAAGAGGACTTCATTTCATGCTCAATTTCTCTGGTAACAAATTTTGTCCTGTCTTTTGAAATGTCTTCAGGACTCTGCTTTGTTTCCGGATTCTTCTTTCCTTCCTTCACTTCTCTTTCCTTGTTTTCTATTTCTTTTTCTGCCATTTTTTTTGGGCGATAAATTTTTGATTAATACCCGTTTTTAACTGAATTAATTTTTTTTATGACATATGTTTTGATTGTTTTCTGTCAATTTTTCTTTAATGCATTAATCTCATTTTTTGAACATTTTGCAATTAGTTTTTACGATATTATTTATTTTCCAATTCATTATTTTTTCACATCATTCTTTTTATTCGTATTACCCTTTTTATTTTCTTATGTGATTTTTTGTTTTGTTTTTTTGTGAGATTATTTTTTATTTTGCCTAAGCTTTTTGTTTGATTGCATTTTATTTCATAACTAGTTTTTTCGGCTAATTATTTCAACATCATTTATTTTAACATCATTCTGTTTATATCATGCTTTCAAAACTTCAACAATATTATCTTCAACCTTGAATGTCTTGCCGCAATAAACGCATTTTTTTGATTTTTTTCTTTCAGCCGCTGGTTTTCTGCTGCTTTTCGCAGGGCTGTATTTCATCTTGTTGCCGCACTTTGGGCATTTTAGCAGAAGCAGGCTCATACCAACACCTTAAAAATTAAAATTCCTCATCTTCTTTTGTATCTTCTCTATCGCTCTCAGTTTCCTCTTCGCTTTCTTCCTCAAATTCTTCTTTCATTCTCAATTTTGCTTTCTTTCCCTTAGTTGAAGATTTTATATCTTCTTTCTCTTCACTTTCTTCTTTAAACAGTGCATCAATATCACTTTCATCTTCAGATTTTTCTTTTTCACTGCCTTCTTCCTCACTCAAATCTTTTTCATTTTCTTCTTCGCCGCCTTCTTCAGTACTCTTCTCTTTAGTTTCTTCTTTCTCTTCGCTTTCTTCTTCGCCAGATTCAGGGCTTTCAGCCTGCTTTTCTTCTGTTTCCTCTTCTGCTTCTTCCTTAAACTCTTCTTTAGTTTCTTTTTCAGTTTCCTCTTTCTCTTCTTCAAAAGGCTCTTCAGTCTGCTTTTCTTCCTCAGATTCTTCACTCTCTTCTTCTGGAGCTTCTTCAGCAGGCGCTTCTTCCTTTTCAACTATCAGTTTTATCTTTGGCTCCTTTTCTTTTGCCCTTTCAGCCTCTTTTATTTCTATGTATCCTGCTTCAGCTGTCTTAACAGCAACCTTCTCTTCAGGCATTCCAGCTTTTCCTTCATAAACCTCCATCTTTTCAAATGCTTTCTTTATTCCCTTCATTGAGGGGGGCTCCTCTGCCTTTTGTTCTATCCTTTTGAACACTCTTTGCAAATCAGTTTTTTCTGAAAGGTCGAAATAATCATAGAACTTCTGCGTAAGGCTTATCAGGTAAGACCTGCTATGCTTCTTTTTTGAAATAAAGCCTGATTCCTCAAGCTGGTCTATATGATCATAAGCCTTGTTAGTTCTTATCTTTATGACTTCTGACTGCATTATCGGAGCTTTCCATGCTATTACTGCAAGAGTCTCAAGCACAGTCTTGTTGAGCTCAGTCCTCGGGACTATTTTTCTGACATGGGAAACATATTTCTCCCTGACAGTCATGTTGTAAATTTCTCCTTCCTGAACTATCATAAGCGAAGAGTTTGCATCATCAAATTCTTTTTTGAGGATTTCAATCTGTTTCTTCACAATATCCTCGCTTTCTCTAGTCAATTTTGCAATTTCAGCTACTGTCATCTTTCTGCCTGAAGAAAAGAGAACTGCCTCAATCTTCTTCCTGGCTTCTAATTCATTATCTTCTTTCTGCTCTGAATTTGGTTTCATTTTGCTAGAATTATTCTGCTTATTTTGCTAAGGAATATTCATCATTTTCAAACTTTATCTTTCCGTCCTCTATCCACATATCAAGGAACTGCTTCAGCTGTTCGTAAGGAACCCCGACTTTCTTTGATAAGTCCTCTGGATTCAATGCACCGCCTTTCAGATTTATCATTACATTGTTTCTCAGCAACAGCATTGCATTCTTCTCAAGCAGTTTGTTCTCTGCAGTCAGGTTTTTTAGAATCATATCCATCTTGTGAATCTTGGCAAGCAGGTCATTTATGTCATTTGTCAAATCTTTTGAATTAAAATCAATACTTTCTGGTTCCAGAATATCAACTGAAGAAGGCATAAAGTCAAGGCAGAATCCGATAAGCTTTGAGATTTTTTTGAACTTTATCTCCAATTCTGCAAATGTGCTGAAGAGACTCTCCTGGGGCTTTGCCTCAAAGAACTCTTTTTTAAGCACCTTAAGCTCAGAATCTTTCTCAGCTGTATCAACTATCAATTTTATAGTATTCTGAACATGCTCTTTTGGAGCTCCCAATACCTCAATTATAGTTCTTACCACTATATTGTTCTGCCATTCTTCTTCCTCTTCTTCCTCTTCTTTTTCTCCTTTTTTAATGTCTTTTTTCCGTTCTTGTTTTATTGCCATTTTCCGTCTAAAAACCTCTCAAAAAAAGTAAGCCGATATGCTTTAAAAACCTTTCTAATAATTGGTTACGCTCAATTAATACGCAAGAGCAAGTGGGACATTGCTTTGCAAGTCCCACGGAAAAACCAACACAAGGAGGAGTAGTTCGTGGGATTTCACG
>Ga0172363_10000763_pt1 | contig 25261 bp, 8 predicted proteins | sample LakKivs2_kivu2a2_FD_114541 | JGI IMG/M metagenome (GOLD analysis project Ga0172363, IMG submission 114541) | Sediment microbial communities from Lake Kivu, Rwanda - Sediment s2_kivu2a2 | ecosystem: Environmental > Aquatic > Freshwater > Lake > Sediment | place: Rwanda: Western Province, Lake... | reverse complement strand
TTAATTAACTGTATAGCGTCATATGATAAAATGGTATTTTCTAATTGACTGGATGAAGTTGTTGTTATAATAGAAGAAGGTTGTCTCAATAATGTGTCAGTCATAGCTTTCTCTGATTGCGTTCCTGAAGATACAGTGCCAGTCTTAGCACATTTGCCAGGTAAACATATTGAATTAATGTTATCACTTCCACTACATTTTGATGCCTTTTGGTAATAATTTTTGATATCATTGATAACAGTTTGATATGGCTGAGTTCTCCACCAGGATACACTATTCTCAGATAAAATAGATTGACATCCTGCTTGATTCCAAATTTTTTGAAAATCTTCTAATGACATCGCCATGGGATCAGGATTTGCAGCAGCACTTGTATTCGCATTTTGGAATCCTTCAATTAATTTCTTGGAAGTTACCATACGACCTTTAACAAAAATTAAGAATGTGAAATTATTTGTTAAATTGATCATTCCTTGGTTTTGGAGTTTAAATGCATTGGGTCCAGTTAAGATATTATCAGTTAAACTAATATTTCCCTTGGTTACATTTTTACTTAATTTGGACTTGAAATCGAAACCGTGGAGACTCAAATCTCTTAAATCTCCATATCCTGCCTCGATTGATTCACTATTGTAAGGATTAAAATAGGATCTTAAATCATCCCAAACAGGTATTACTCCTGTGTTCAAAAGCTCATATAATCCAATATCTGTTAAATAATTAAATCCAGTAATATTATTATAATTATAGCTTAAATAAATAGATGCTTTAATTTTCTCGGTATCACTTGGTGTTTTGAATAGTGTGTAATAATATTTAAAATCACCAGTCTTCACATAGGTATATTGACTTTCAAGCTGGAACCTCAAATATACTTTTGAAGTTTTATTATAAATAATTAGCGCTCTTAAAGGAGCATTTCTAGTTGAAAAATATAAACATCCTAGATAATAAATCGAGTTTGGTTTAAGGAGAACGTCCAATCGATAATAGATTGGTTCATTTGGTGATAATGTTTTCAAAGCGGACTGTCTTAAAACATAACTGCTTTGACCATTATTTGGGAAAACAATTACCTCTGCATTACCGTGACTACCTGTATATTGGATTGGAGCTTTTCCATCGTTGAAAGATCCATTACTAATTAAATTATTATTTAAAACAGGATTATCATAATTTTCTATTGTTTCATTATTAAAGAATTTTTCAAGAAGACCATCTTTTCCATCTTTCCAAACTTTATATATAACTGCTAAAATTCCTAAGACACACAATACAATTACTACTACCCAAATATCTTTTTTCATGAATATTAGTATATATAGAGAAATAAATACTAATATTTTTTTATTTATTCTAAATCATTTTATGATAAATACTATAAATTTGAATTGGGAAAACCAATACCTTTTTGTTGATCGACTGTTGTAATAGTTCCAGTCATTTCTAAGAAATTACTTATAGCAGGTAATCTACCATCAAATTTAACACTATATGAATTCAAATTATCAATGTTTGCACTACTAAGGTTATAAATTTTATTTTGATTGCTTATAACAAGATATCGCATTTTAACAGGATAAGTTTTTACTGGTCCCTCATAATTAAGTGGTGTTTCTATCATTTCAAAATAAGCCATAAATCCTTCGAATTGTCCACTCGTAATGTTACCAAATAAAATATTAGAACCAGCATTGTTAACTTGTATTGTAATACCTAAATATGAATCTATTGCTGATCCTCTTCCAAAGTTATCCAATTTAATTCTCAAAAATTTAGTTTCAGGTAGAGAACGATTTCTACCATATGTTTTGATAGTACCATAATATATCCAATCACCATTCCATATTGGGGTGAAATATTTGTTCCAGGGTCCTCTTCCATTGGAAGATAGATCAACCAATTTACCACCAATATAACCGGACAAGTTGAATGTAGGATTTGCAACTGTGGGAAAATCATTTGGTGTTGTAAAATCCTGGAATTGGATTTTCTTAGGTTGTCTTGAAGCATTCCAATAAGCTTTAGTATTACTTGAAGGAATGAATTTCCAATAATATGAATCAGTATCGACCAACATAACGCTTCCATTATCGTTATATAAATATCCTCCTTTCTCACTGTATCCTAAATAAAGATTCGTTTTCTCATTTTTAATGTTATAAATTGATTTGTTATTTCTCTTTGGTGAAATCTTCCAGTATTGTCCTGGTCCAGCTTTGTAAAGACTAACTTTCAATTTGGGAGCAGATTCACTTGTATCCACTTCCAAATAATAATTGGGGCTTTCAAAAGTTTTAATGTAAAATACATCATTGAACTCCGATTCATAGACTGGATCAACAACCCATTTTTGAGGTTGTTTATTATCCAAATAAGTGCTGTTCTTTCCTCCTTCTTTATTATTGCTTTGACTATAAAGTGTATATGGTTCTCCCTCGCGACGGTTAGATAAAAATACAAAACTTTCATTGTTCTCCACATTAATAACCATTGAAAAATCATTATTTGTTCCATCTGGTTTAATTAAAATGTACTCACTCTTAACAAAAGGTAAATCATTATATTTCATCGATGATTTAGGTTGTTCATATGGAATTTCTTGACCCTTGGTGACAATTTCAAATGATGATCCAGCGTGCATCAAACTAATATTTTGCAAAAATGTACCTGCAGTAGAATCACTGGGAGTTAATACCTGTTTTAAGTCATTATATTGAAAATCATCCTTCTTATAAATCACACCAGCGTATGAATCGCCGTTTTGTAATTGGTTTATTAATTGCAATTTATATTTGGAATTCAATAAAGCAATATCTCCAGGATTGGAACTATTGAAACCATCCACGTTATTGCCACTAGTACCCACAATGATAAATGAATCACTATCAAATTTATCAAGATACCAAACTATCTTAGTTGCTAGTGAGGGATTAGTCAATGGCAATCTTACTATTCCCTTGAAAATATCAATTGAATCTGGGTTAGTTGAGAAGGTAACTAAATCATTTGTTTTTAAGGGAAGCATATAAAATCCTGGCTCTATGTTGGCGGAACTTTTAGATTTATTAGGTACAGGTGCTAACAATGTAACATTGAATCCTGAGCCTTGATTTATGCTTCCAGCGTAGATTGAAGCTATAACTGGATTTAGTGATCTTTCAACTAAACTAGAACTAATAGGGGCATCAATTATTTCTAATGAAGGTTGCTGTTTTTGTCTATTATAATTTTTTTCTTCTTGATCGCAAATACCGGGGCACCCATTACATTCATCAACTTCGCTTTTAGGTTGATTCGTGTAAAAAACATCAAGAGAATCATTTGAATCTTCGAAATTTTCGAAGAAACTTTTATTTCGACCTAAATAAAGTATTGGAATAGAAATGAGAACAACAATTAAGAAAATTCCTGGTATATTTTTATGAATTTTACCATTCTTAGATAATGAGATGAGAATTACAAATATTAATAAGATGACAAATCCAAATATGATAATCATATTTTATAGAATATAATTATTTACAAAAAAATTAAATATTTTGAATTTTTTTTAATTGCATTTAGCTTGATTCTTAGAAGCTTCATCATATGTTCTTCTACATAAATTGGCTAAACACCTAAAACCATAATCCGTCGCACAAGATTGGTCAGGTCCTCCCTTATTGCAAAGACAATATCCTTTTTCATTTCTAGATTGACTATTGTTAGGACATATTTGTAAGCATTTATCTCCTTGCTGCCACCAACCAGATCCACAAGGTGGCTGAGGAGGTTCCTCAAAATCATTCGCCACAATTTCAATAAGTTGAAGATCGTATATTCTTCCCTGGAATATTTCTCCTGTTGAATTATTTTCCCACTTACCTCCAACCGTAACAGGCGCTCCATTTGTATTAATTGTTCCACTCTTAGAATCCTGTGATCTAATAACCTCAACTGGAATAGAGTATCTATAATTTTCTTGACCACCATAATAAGGGCTATTCCATTGCCAAGGAACACCCATACCTGTGATACCACAATCTCTTGGAAAAGCTAGACCTGGATCATCATAGTTGCAAAACAACCATTTATTCTTAGTTTTAATTAAATCCTGGTATTTATTAAATAATAAGAAATCCTTATTGAGTTCATTATTTTTAGATCCCCAAGTTTCTTTCATCATTTTATAAATTGAAAAATCGTCTGGGATTGGAGTTGTTCTATAATAATACATATCTTTGTATGCGCTATCACAATCTACACATTCCCTTCTAAAAATATTGCTTTGCTTAAACATTGTATTTGTTTTTTTCTCACGTAAATCATATAATCCAAATGAACCACTTGATAAAACTGGTCTGAACTCAATAGCTTTTAATGCAAATGTATATACATTTTTGGTAAAAATAACACTAAAAGTATAGTCCAATCCGTCTTCAATCTTTCCTAATTGAGTAAGATCAATTAAGTCATTGGACCAAGACCACTGCATGTATCTACTAGGATTTACCCAAACACCCCATCCTCTTTGAACTTTATTATTGTTCATACATCCTACGATAGCTTGTGATCTATTTTCACTACCAAGATTAAGGCTAAATTTAACAATTAATTTCCAATTTTTTAATTTACTTAAATCGGGAAAATCATTTATTTGACCAAATGTAGGATTGGCATTGTAATAAATTGGCTCATAAATAACATCGGAGTCTTTAAGAGATATTTTAGCATCTTTGCACCAATGACCTTCTTGATCATATCCACTTGTTCCTGTTCTAGCCATCAACATATCACCACACGCTAAAGCTGATGAGTTAGGTGGTGGGTTAGAAGCGATAGTGTTACACTGGGCATCATCAACCCACATGCATTTGTCTGTATCTTTTGATAAACATTCAACGTCTCCATTGGAATTAATTCTAACAGGCGTTCTTAAAGATGAGTTTTGAGGGTAACATTGCCAATTATTTGCGAAACTTTCCATATCTTCTCCATTAAAATATTGCCTAATTTCCTTAAAACAAAGGGCTGCGCAAATAAAAATTACTATTAGAGTTGTTATTAATATCGCACTTTTCGTATCATAATTATTAGCTCTATTAATTGCTAAACCTACCAAAAATATAAGAATCCCAATAGAAATTATTTTATATATTATCACTCGTAACATCTAATATATAAATATAAATTTATTTTTTTGAATATTTTTTAATTTGTTGGTGCCCATTGTGACCATGGACTTTCAAGAATGACTGGAGCCGGATCATTCTTCTCACTTAAAATATTTCTCAACATAGTTGCTTCATAATTCGATTGCATCCAATTATTATCTCTATTTTTATCTTTTCTTATCAAATTTTTTCTATCTTCACCAGTTTTACTCTCTCTCACGAGTTCTTCTTGGGTAGCTCTATTCTTCTCGAAAATGGATTTAATTTGAGTTCCCTGTTGTTCTTTATTTAAGGGATTTTGAAGATAAGATGGATAATAGTTTTGATTTAATGAAGAAAGGGCTGCATTTTGAGTCACCTTATTGACTGGATTAAGTAATCCAGGGGACATGCAATTTTCTTGTTTCTTCTCCATACCACTGGAAAATTGGTATTTATCTAAATTATTGCCTCCTGCCATTCTTAATAACTCAGTAAATTGGGCTAATAAGTTTGCATTTGGAGAATGCCCATCGAAATCATTAATTGAAGTTGGTCTATTATTATTATAGCTTACATTAATATTAATTGGACTAGTAGAATCTTGATTTTTATTTACTAAATCACTTCCATCATCTAATCTATATTTATTAATATCTGTTCCATCCTGCATTCTTGATGCATCTTTCATCTTCTTATCTTGGAATTTCTTTTTAGAGGGTTGTGGATATTCATCAACTGGTGCACCCTTTCCATCCATACCAGACTCTAATCTTGGAGGAGGTGTTATTGATCTTCTAACTTCAGGTGGAACTTCTTGGGATTGGGGTTGTGTATAAACAACTTCTTTAGGAGGTGCTTGGACAGTTGCTGTCTGCATATCTGGAGTTAACATTGCTTGGGCTGTTTGGGCGAAGGAAACATCTTGTTGAACTTGCTGTGGTTCTTGATAAACTGGTTCTTCAATTACTTCTTCAACAACTTCTTCAATTATTTCTTCATAAACTTCATTTTGAGGAAGAGTGTTTGCGTAGTTGATGGGGATTGGAACAGTAAAGGAAGTGTTTTGATTATTATTTTCACCCAAAATGTTAAATCTTAAATTTTTACGATTCATTGGGCTACCGCTACTAGTCGTTACAGGGGTAGTAGTCTTTGGACTAGTATCTGCTGACATCATTTGACTATTATCAATTGGCATCATTGGAAGTCCTCTTCCTGGATTTTGACTTCTAAGATTATTCATGACTTGATTTTTTCTTTGTTCACTAGTTGCGAAATTTTCTACAAAATCTTCTCTACTTTTATAAAAATATTGCATTGAGTAATAAATAACAACATAGATGATTACGGTTAATATAATAATGCTAACTAAATCATCTATTCTAAATCCATTACTTATTTTGTAAAAAATAAGAGTTGAAATTAGTGCTGCCAAAATAAAATACCCAATTTGATATAATAAAATTTTTGTATTCATTTAAATATTATTATAAAAAAAATTTATAATAATTTTTAATTTTCAACTTACAGATAAAAAATCGGACCATGGATTTTCTAATAATACTGGTGCTGGATTAGCCTTCTCATTCATTATCTTTTTAATCACAGATACTTCATAATTCATCTGGGCTGATTCATCATCATATTTCAATTTATCAAGATTACTTTGATTATCCTGCGCTCTTAAAACATCTCTCATTTCTTTATTTCGTGTTTCATAATCATTTTCATAAATTGATGTTGGTCCTTTAATTTCTCTAGAAATATTTTGGGGATAAGCAATATTTCTCATTCTACGAAACAATTCTTCTTTATCTAGATTTCCTAATCCTCCTCTCTCTTCTTTTCTATATTTCATTCTACCTCTTCTCTCTTCCTCCTCAGCAAAATGATCTTCGTAAATTGTTCTTTTCACAACTGTAGGTGAAGCACTTGGTCCCTTATTATTAACAGGTATTCTTCGAGTTGTAACAGTCTTTTTAATGACTTTCTTAGAGGGCTCGACAATTTTTGGTTTTCTTTGTTCCAAAGTTGACGTTTTATCATTTTTCAAACAAGAATCAAATATAAATTTGTTCAAAGAAGATTCTTTTAACATCTTCGCAAATTCTTTAATTAAACCCTTACCTTCTCCTTCATCATCCTTAAGTGAATTAATTGATGTTGGTCTGTTATTATTATATGCAACATTGATGCTAATTGGTTTAATCTTATCGTAATTATAATTAGCCATTCTTTGACGTGCAGTAAGATCATATCCAGTTGCTTCTTCCTCTCTTACTCTTGGTCTAGAAGGTGCCATAGAAGGAGCCATCATAGGAGGTCCATATGTAGTAGGAGCTGCTGGACCGCTTGGAGCCATTGAAATGGGAGCGATTGGTAAAGATGGAGAAATCATTTGCATAGATGGATCCACAGTTGGCTTTGTAATCTCTCTCATAAAATCTCTTCTAATTTCTTCTGGAGTGAAAATTGGGGCTCTCTTATATTCTTCCTCAAAAGTTTGAACACCTTTGTACGCAACAAATTCCTCTGCAGCAGCTTTAGATACTTGTCTATAATAGGAATCAGTTTGTTTAGCCTTTAATTGCAAATCAGTAGCCTCTTCAAATAATCTTTGCGCCTCTTGTCTTGATTGGTAAGCTGCATCAACATCTGCTTTGGCTTTTGCAACTGCTGCTGGTTCTGTGGTGATGCTTGCTAACATTTGTGATTGTTTCGCTGTATTTTCATCAGTCATTGCTCTTATATTTGCAACATTCGCTTGGCTCATAACTTGGTCGGCTGTTATCCTCGCATTTTGAGATTCTATTAGTGCATTAATAGGAGAAGTTGGCATTGGTCTCACAGCGGATGGAATAATAACATCTTGTCTTTGAGGAAGTCTTGCACTTGTATTAAATCCAGTTTCTTCGCTTAAAATACTGGAATAAAATTTATCAAAATCCTGAGTTAATGCTAAATTTCTTGATTGACCAATTTTTTTAGCAATATCATATGCTCTTGATCTAGCAACTGTGCTATAAATATCGACACCTTCAAGAATGCCACCATTTCTTTCACTTTCAATGGCGTATGCTAGATTAACTGCACGCTGTAAATCGGGGTTGCGATTTTCTTGAGCTGCTAAAATAACCTCCGTATCTTTAGCTAAGATTGCGGAAGTTCTAGTTGGTTGAATTCTAGGTTTTGCTGGGGGAGGAGAGATGAATGGTTCTTGAGAAGTTGTGGCGATAGAAGATGGAGCGGGGGCTGGAGCAGCTCTACTTGTTTGGCAAAGATTACCTGAGTTCTTTTGTCTTGTCCAAACACGTGTTCCATTGATAGAATATGGATTATTCACAAGATTTCCTTCAAGACTCTCTGGACAATAATCATTCGCTTTTTGAAAATATGTTGAAACCATACTATTCTTTGTTTGGTCATAGCAATAGCCTTTCTTTTCTCCACAAGGAATTGTTCCAACTGGGCAAATTGGAGAAACACCCTCAATTGGACATTCAAGGCTGGGAGAAGATGGGGCAATAGATGTACTACTTCCACACATATTCCCGGAGTTTTCTTTTCTCGTCCATACACGTGTTCCATTAATACTATATGGACTATTGGCAAGATTTCCTTCAAGAGTCTCAGGACAGTAATCATTCGCTTTTTGAAAATATGTTGAAACCATTCCATTCTTTACTGGGTCATAACAATATCCATTTTTATTCTCGCAAGGAATCGTTCCAACTGGGCACACTGGAGAAACACCTTCAGGAGGACATTCATAACTTTGGACTTGTACAGGAGAAGTCGTGCTAGTAGTACTTGCCCCGGCTATAGTCGCAGCAATCGCCGCACTTGGAAACCCACAACTTGAATCGTATTGATTGGATTTTTCCCAAACACGAATACCATTGATTGAAAAAGGTTTCCTAGAAATATCACCACTGTTTATTTCAGGGCAGTAATCTCTTTCAGTGTAATATGTTGTAACCATTCGATTTGATGCAGGATCAAAACAATATCCTTGTTTATTTAAACACTCACTTGTACCTGGAGGACATTTTGGTGCCTTACCATATTGAGGACATTTTTCATTTCTAAGTTCGCTTCTTCTTTGGGCTTCCTCCATTCTTTCTTCTTCCAATATTTCTTGGGGTGATAAGTATTGATAAGATAACATATTAATAACACCTTGACCAACACTTCCATTTTTGTTAGAGAAATTTTTAGCTCCAATCGCAATAACTCTTCCATCGTTTGATATACTGCAAGAATAACCATACTGTGAATTATCGATTGGACCAGATTTTTTATAGATTGGTTCTCTTGGATCTTCAAGATTTTCGTAAGATACATCATATAAAGAAACAAAACCATTCCCTTTATTTATTGCTTGTGGATCTCCAACTAATAGCAAATTACCATCACCTGACAAAGCAAGAGATTTACCAAAATTATCTGTATCAATATTACTTTGTCCAAAACAATAATCATTCCAATCATCTGTGAAATTATAAACAATAAATGATTCGTAAATAGAATTGGATATGGCTAATCTCTTTCCATCGTTACTTAATGATAATGATGTAGCCTTGTTATCAATTTTTGTTCCAATAATATTCCAATCATTTCCATTTCTTCCTAAGACGCTAACTTTATCATCTTCTAATAATGCTAATTTAGTTCCATCTGGAGTCATATCAAAATTATTATTTGAAATTGGAATATCACTTCCAATCTGGTCCATAAAATTATTATTTTGAAAAGAAAACACTTTCAAGAAGTTAGTATTGGAACTATAAGCTATTATTTTTCCATCATCGGATATTTTAACACAAGCTCCCATTCCTTCATTTTCTTGTGAACCAGTTTTCTCAGCAATTTTCACATAAGAAGTATCATTATATTTATAAACGCGAACAGCTCCTATATTTGGAATAATTCCACTTCCACTCTTTTTATATTCAGGCAATCCAATTACAATCATTTGTCCATCATTACTAATTGCAATCGATTGGACAGCCGAATCTATTTGGATATTTCCAATCACAGTCCAATTTATATTATTTGAATTAGTATAAATATATAGTCTTGATTTTGTTCCAAAGGCAATGGTCGAACCATCTTTCGAAACTGCCGACGATAAACCATATTGATCTTCTTGAATTGACCCAATAACAATAAAATTTAATTTTGTCTTTGGAACTAGAACTAAATTATTGTTGGTTTGATTTTCTAAATTTTCAAATATCATTTTCTCACCTCTTATACTTTTCATTAAGAAATCTATCAAAATGAATATAAATATAGCTACGATTGGAACAATAATGAAATCATTCTTGCTAAATCTATTTCTAATTTTAAAAACTGTAAAAAAAGCTATTACAAGAGAAATTAATAAGTATCCAATTTTATTTAATATTTTTTGATTCATTATTATATTATTATAAAAAAAAATATAATAATATTTGTAATTTAACTATTACATTAGTTTTTTTGCTTTCAATATATCACCCATTCTACTCATAATATCGACCGGTTCTTCTCTTCCTTTGAATTTATTAACATCTTGTGGATTATTCGTGTTAAAACTAACATTTATATTTGTTGGTCTTTTTGATCCAGCATTTGTATTTAACATTTTATCTGCATTGGGATTTATTTTTACTGGAGAAGGTCGTCTTGGAGATCTCTTTCTTTGAGGTGATTTTCTTCTTCTCCTTCCAACGACTGGATTCATATGATGTTTATTAATATCCGGTGTCATATAATAATAATTATTCGTAACACTTTGGGATGAACTTGATATCCCAATCCTGGCATTCCTCTCCAAATCAAGAGCCTTTCTCATAAATAAATCTGACTCATTTGCTTCTTGACTATATAAAATAGATTCCTCATTCGCCTGTCTCGCTTCTTCTACAGTAATTGCTGTTCTCGCTTTTTCTAATGCTAAAACTGCAAGACTTCTTTTTTCTTCAGCAAGATTCTTAGCATTCTCTGCAATTTTTTTGTAAGCATCAGCTTTACCACTGGAAACCTTTACATTGCAATCTTCTTTGTGAAAATTTTCTTCTTCCAATCCCATCAATGGTTTTTCTTCAATATTATTTGCTCTAAGCGATGACAAAATGGCTACTCTAGCATATCGTAATACATCTCCCAAATTGTCTGCATTAGCAGCATCATTGGCTGCTTTTGTTGCGATTTCACTTGCACGTGACTCTGTTTCCTCTGCGAACTGTTGATCTAGATATACATTCGTACAGGAATCATCTAGACTATCTCGTTTTTTCCACATTCTAACTCCATTCTTTTCATAAGGTTGATTAGCAACATTCCCAAAATTAGCCTCAGGACAATAATCATTATTACCATCAAAATAAGTCGATGATATTTGCTTATTCTCACTATCATAACATAATCCCTTTTGATTTGAACAACTTTGCGTACCAGGGGGACATTCAGGTGCATTTTCAATTAAGGGACAGCGATCATACATTGAAGAAAGGGCAGCTACGTGTCTTGTTGCATTTGCTGCTGCAAGTGCAGCAGTTGCAACTGCATTTTCTACTTTTTGAATTATTGATTCATTAATATTTGTAAAAGATTCAATTACATAAGAATTATTCGTATTATAAATATCCATAACTCTATTCGCATATTTCAATGTTTCATCAGCTGCTAATGACGCATTTTTGGATTCTTCTCTCGCTATTTTAAGATCATTCGTTGAAGTCGCTTTCAATGCGGAGTTAGATGCTCTCATTGCACTTTCATCGACTTTACTAATAAGTTCATTTATAAAATTGCTGGATTTAATTGTTTCTTCGTGTTTTCTCTTTTCTTCTTCTAATTTTCTTTTCTCTTCTTCGATTTTATACATATCCATTTTTAAATTATCCTCAGCATTTTTTTGTTGTTCAATATAAAATTTGTATCTTTCATCTTCTTCGTTGTAATATTCTTCCTCATATACTTCTTCATTGGGAGAAACCTCAGCAAAATTTTCGACAGTTTCAATATTTTCAAAATTTTCCACAGCTTTATCTTCTACTGGAGCTTTTGTAATAATCGTTGGATAATTGTTATTTGATGGATTGGATATTCTTTTAGATTTTCTCATACTCTTTACAAAATCAATTATGAAATAAATAATAAATGCTAATAGTAATGTTAAAAAAATATCTATCCCTCTAAATCCATTTTTTATTTTATAAATTATTAAACTTGAAAATATAATTGAAATTAATAAATAAAATATTTTTTGATTCATTATTATATTAGTAGGAAAAAAATATAATAATTATAATTAGTCGATTCTTCCAAATGAGGATTCAACACATTCATATCCACCTTGTGCATTTAATCTAAAATTGGAAATATCGCTGCATTCAATTGCCATATCAGCCGCTGTTGGTTCAACACTTGCTGTACGTTTAACCTTATCTCCTGAGATAACATTATTTTCATTTCTACCTGTATTTTTATCGAATACAGCAAAGCAAGTGTTAGCCCAAGCTCCTTGAGTTCCATCGGTCCAAGTAATTGCTTCTATCTCATCATATCTAGGATGATTCTTTGCAAATTTTTCACATTTATTATAACTTTGAAACTTACCAAGATGAATTACATTTCTTCCATCAGCTGTTGGAGCATCTACTCTACCGAATATTCTATTATAATTATCTTTCCTCTCGAACGTGATAATATCTTTTTGTACTGGCAATTGAGTCTTAGGTTTGAATCCTCCACTTGGTAGATTAACTGTTACATTCTTCGTCTTTTCTGGTTTCTTCGATCCAGGTGGTACTGGTGTCTTAGTGACATCATATAATGCATAGAATGCATCGTTACACCAATTTCCATCTTTTCCATAATCACTCTCTGTGCATTTAACAGTCTTAGTGGTTTTTGACATATTTTTGAGAACACTGCTACAATCTGCGCTATCCATACATTTTTGACCATCTTGTGAAGCACAAACAACATTTCCAGTTATATCTAGTTTTACTGGATAGTTAATTCCTTCAACACATGCCCAATCTGTACCATAATCTTTCTTCTCAAAATAAGGACCATAGAATGGAATGGGAATATCGTAGTTAGCAAATTTGAATATTTGTTTGTTATAATTCGGTTTATATCCCTTGGATGGATTAGAAGTAACTTGGTATTTACCACTATCTGATCTAACATATCCTTTACATCTCTTATCATCGCTGCAATAATCTTGTGCGCTTTGTTCATCATTAAAAACGCAAAATCCTGGAGAAGATGTATCATATCCTGCTGCTCCCTCGCAAGTATATGAATCTTTTACGTCACCAGGAACCATAACGTAGCTAACAGGATCTGGTAATGGTTCATATACCTTTCTTTCATTACTTGGCGTAAGATCAGGATTATCTCCTATTCCAGCGCTCTCTCCTCCAGTAGTCATTCCAGCTTTACGACTATTCCAATTAAATGTTTCTCCATTAAATTGTCCAGTGTAATTACCGTCTCCTTTATATTCAAAAGTGAATTTACCCTTATTATTAGGACTATAAATATCAACGGATCCTCTGTTAAGACCTAAACGATTGAGGTAATATTCTGCAAAGTATAAGAATTGAGCCATAATCTTATTGGGATGAGCCAAGTTTTGATACCATTGTGCATCAGGATTCCAATTTTGATTATATCTTGTGCTATTTGCTCCAGTCTTAATATTTTTAGACCAATCTATATTTCCTAACTGTAAATAGAATTTCTGAGGAATTTTAGCTTCGGGTAAAACAGTAGTATCATTTTTATCTGTTATAACTTGTATATCATTAATTAATCCCTTGAATCTTTCTCGAGAAGCCGCATCACCATTCTCCCAGCCACCACCAATAGTTACAAAACCAGAGTTTGTTGTTAAAGGTGAAGTTTTTGTGAGTTTTTGTTCTTTTACTTCGTTATTAGATAAGTTGGTCAATTTGAAGTTAAAAATATTGTTTTCGAAAGTGATTTCAATTTTGTATGGAACCCCATTTTGTAGTGCTCCTAGATCATACAAGTTAACAGCACCACCGGATTGAGCGAAATGTACTATTCCCTCAGGACTAATCCACAAACCCCAACCATACCCAGAAACACCAGAATTGTACATATTTCCAACAACACTTTGCCAGGCTCCTCTATAATCATTTGAATTGACATTAATTATTAATTTCCAATAGGGTAGTTCGTTCTTTAATTTAAATTCATCATGTGTTACTCTATTTAAATATCCACCTTTAACGAGATCACCAATGTTAGATTTGAGATAGCCACTGATTGTTGATTCTTTCAAAATAGCAATCGCTGGGACTCTAACGTATTTCGCAATTAATGCTTTTTCTATCGATTTAATCTCATTCAAATCCAAAGCTCTATTGAAAACAATAACTTCAAAACAAGCCCAATCAGATGGCTCACCATTTCCATTAATTGTTATTCCTTGAGGAGGATTTGTGATTGATCCACCTGCGTAATTTATATTACCGTTAATTCTTGCAAGACCTCTCTTTCCAACATCAATTTGATCGACCACTATCATCCATTCAGTTCCAGCATTAGCTATACCTTGAGTGTATTGTGTTCCTGCTGGTGGATTGTTGCCAGGACTATCTGTTATTGATAACCAACTATCATGATGGAAACCAACACTAGATGCCCAAAAACCGGATAACCAATTGGAATTCCAGTTCGCGCCATTCCAAATTCTTCCTCTATTACCTCCATTGTATTTACAAATATGAAACAATGTGTATGTAGTTCCATTGGGTACCCAAGCATTACCAGTAATGTTAACTTTTGCGTCTGTACCTCCTTTTATGAACCAAGGTGTACTGTTCTTATCAATGACTACTTTATCATTAATACTTGCATTTCTATTATTGCCGGACAAATCTTTCCAAGTTCCAGAAGAAATATCAGCAGAGTAACTATCAAACCAAGAATAGGGTTGATAACTCTTGATAATATTATCTTGAGCTTTTACTAATGTTCTTCTTGCAGTTAGTACTTTTTCCTGGAGTTTAGCTTCCTCAATTTGTGCGTTTAATTTGGCACCAAGACTAGCAATAGCAGGGATAGAAGAATATTTTTCTATCAAAGCTTTTTCTACGGTTCTTATTTCATTCAAACTCAAGGCTCTATCGAATACAATCATTTCATAGCAAGCCCAATCAGATTGTTCTCCCCCTAAATTAATTCCAATGCCATTTGGTATAGCGGTTGTTGATCCACCAGTGAATCCATATACAGTATTTATTCTAGCAGCACCAGCTTTATTGTAATCAATTTGGTCAACAATCAATAACCAATCTTTTCCATAATTTCCTATATTTAGATTATTGGCTTCTTGACCTATCGTTTTTGTTCCTTCACTTGCCTCTTGAATAGTATCACACACTCTATGCCAATTCCCACTCCTAAAGCATCCCATAATTTCATTGCACCACATTACTGGCTCATCTCTACAATTATCTTGTCTAGAAGTAATAACAGTCCCTGGTACTTGGTTATTTGGTGCTGAACTAACTGTCAACCAACTATTGTGATAAAAACCAACTTTATCATTCCAAAACCCAGACAGCCAATCCTCACTTTTTCCCCTCCAAATTCTTCCTCTAGCACCTCCATTGTACTTAGTAAGGTGAATAATGGTGTATGAAGTTTTGCTAGGTACCCAAGCATTACCAGATATATCAACAGTTGCATTCGTACCTCCTTTTATAAACCAAGGAACTTTTGTATCACTCTTATCAATAACAACATTTGCATTTATTGCTGCATTTCTATTATTACCAGATAAATCTTTCCAAGTTCCAGAAGCAGGGTCTGCGGAACTACCATCAAACCAAGAGTAAGGTTGATAACTCTTAATTTTGTCATTTGTTGACGATGAAGTAGAAGTTGAAGTTGAAGTTGAAGTAGAAGTTGAAGTAGAAGTTGAAGTCAATTGGGCTGATTCGTCTTTAATAACGGAGAATTTTACATCAGGTTGTCCTCCTTTTGTTAAACTATTCCACTGTGAAACAGCACCCCCCTTACTTCCACTACAATCTCTAGGAAATCCAATATTTTGATCATCATAGTTACAAAAAGTCCAACCATCCCTGTCATTTAATAAATCATCATATGAATAGAACAACTTGAAATCTCTGTTCAATATATTCTCAGCTGAAGTCCAATTATTAAAACTATCATAGGCAGAGAAGTTATTTATAGGTGTGATTCTCTTGTAGAAAATTTCTTTATATTGATTAGCACATTGTGCACATTCTCTTTTAAAAACACCATATCTTTTAAATAAATTATTAGTGACATCTTTTCCCTTATCAACATTACCATAGCTTCCTTTTGAGTAAACAACATCCCAAGTAGGAACACTGGGAACATCTAATAACATCATATCATTACTTGTAAAACGAGATCCAAGACCGTTTGCATTTATGATACCAATATAAGTATTCCTCCAATTATCAGTCATATCAGTAAGAGGCCATGCTCCCCCTGTCCTGGTATTAGTCATTTTGTTATAAATTATTCCATTATCAACTTTATATCCTTCATATTTAACAACATCTCCTACATTACCACTTATATCTGTTATAGGTTTAATTAATATATATTCATTAATTATTTTATTGCTTGCATCTACCATATCATTACTTGTAAAACGAGATCCAAGACCATTTGGAGTTAAGCTACCTATATATGTATTTTTCCAATTTGCATTGGCATAGTCTCCTGTCGACAGCCAAGAATGATTAGTTCTTGTGTTAGTCATCTTATTAAATAAAACTCCAACATCAAACTGCCATCCTTCAAATCTTATTATATCTCCAACTTTCCCATCAATATCTGATATGTTCTTGATAACTACATAATCCTTTGTAAGATTTTTTACAAATTTATCTTCCTTTACTGTAACTCCATTGCTTTTTGTAACATCAGTTATATCATTAGGACTTTGTAAGTTAAAACGATTTGGAAAAGTATCAATAATTTTGTCATTATAAATAATTTCAAACCCATTTTTATTAAATTTTACAAAAGTTTTCATAGGGTATGACAAACCATGATATGCACCAGAAATTACTTCAGCTCCCCAATTGCTGCCATCGTTAGAATTAAGAACCGTTGTATAAGTTCTAATGTTAAAATGAAAAGCAATTCTATTTCCAGAAATGAAATTTACAGATTCATCGTTTTTACTCCAGTTAATTTCCCATATTCTTGTATCGATAGATGAAGATTGGAAATCTTCTTTTATTTTTGAATAAATAAATCTTCTTCCTAGCAGTTCAATGACAAAGTAAATAAGCAAAGATAAACCTAATATAAATATAAAATCTTCTTTTTTATAGCCTTTTTTAAATAAACTTATCACAATTACTGCTAAAATTATAGAAAGTGATAAAAAAATTATTCTTAAAAATAATATTTTAGCATTCATTAATATATATAATAAAATTTATATATAAAAAAAAAATCATTTATTAAACATATTCTCTAATAAAATAGTTTTCTAAATTATTAAAATATCTTTCTAACATATGGATAATATATATTCTAATGAAGATGTAAAAGAATTAATAAAAAATGATTTCGATATCACAAAAAATAATGCAAAACTTCAAAAAAAAATTACTCAAGGATTAAATGGTATCCTAGTTATTTATGCTCCTTGGTGTGAAACTTGTCTTATGACAAAACAAATGTGGGAAAATTTAGCATCTTTATTCAAATATAAATTTAATATTTATGCATTAAATGCTTATAATTTCGATGATAATAATCAAGATTTAACATTACCACTAGATATAAGAACATATCCTTCTTATAAATTCGTAAAGAGCAATGGCGAAATTGGAAATTACACTGGAAAAATGATTGAATCAGATATTGTAAAGTTCATTATTAAGAATATCGATTGAAAAAATATTCAAATAAATCATTATTTCTTCTCAATTGGATATTATCAATATAATTATCAATATAACTGTCCCATTCTAAATTATTGGAATCACCATCATTATTATATTTGACACTAACTGTATAATTGGGATCCTCCATAATATAATTTTTGTTACCTAAATCTTTTGAATTTTTCAATGAGTTTAATTCTTTCTTCAATAAAATATTTTCATTCCTTACTTTATTTAAAATTTCTTCATCCAATACATTTTTTGTTTTACTTTCTTCTAATCTTTTCTCCAATCTCTTGTTTTCTTCCAATCTTCTTTCCAATTCTTTATTTTCTTCCACAACTCCAGTACTCTTAATATAATCTTTAATATTCACATTTGTTTGAAATAAATCATTCCCTCCTGGAACAACCTCTTTAATTTTATCAACTTGAATTCTCAATTTTTCATTTTCATCAATCACTTTTCTCATAACAGTTTCTTCCAATGGTTGCATATTTTTGCACATTTTATCATTAAATTGTTTTTGCTGTCTAAGTTCATTCTCCAATCTTCTATATTTTATATCTCTTTCCTCTCCTCTTACAAACATTTCCTCTGCCATAGTTTTATTTCTAACTCTATCAACTAATGTGCTTGTATACTTGCTATCAATTGCTTTTTGCACTTCTGGTGCAAATTGATTTAAAAGATCATTTATTATTTTGGCATCATCAGCATTTAATTTGTCTTTTTGTCCAATCGAATCTTTCAAAAGAGTTTTTAATAGGTTAACACTTGATTGAGGTCCAATCTCTCCATTTACGATATAAACCGCATTTTTATCTATCGTCTCAGGTCTCCTGGGTCTTAATGAATCTTCTTGAATAATCATTAATTGCTCAGGACTAATTTGGTCCTTTTCACTAATTATTTTTCTAGCACTTGTTTTAATGTTTTGACTCATATACAATTTTTGTTGGGCTTCATCAGCTCTTCTCTTCGCTTCATCCAATTCAAGCTTTAATAAATTAAAATTACTGGAATCTTCTCTTGCTTTCTTCTGCAATTCATCGAATTCATTGGATTTTTTAATTAATAAATCTTCTATTTTAAGCTGTCTCTGTTTCAAATTATCCAACTCACTTTGAGATAGATTGGGATTATTTTGGGCATCTTTAACATTACTTAACATATTTTGTTGTGTTGTTATAGATTGACTTGCGTCTTTAACTGTATTTAAATTATTTATAGACTCTCGCATTTTTTTAGTTAGATCAGTAATTTTTTTTTGTGCATTTGTTTTTTCTTCCAATGCAAGGTTTTCATTGTATTGAGCAATCTCAATCGCTTTCTCTGCTGCTGCTTTCTCTGCTAATAAAGATGCGATTTGTTTATCTTTTGCGGTAGCTGCTTCTTTTGCAATCTGGGCGGCTCTATCTGCATCTTCTTTTTGCTTAGAAAGAATTTTATTCCTTTTTTCAGCTTCGATTTTATCATTTTTCATTTTTTCAACATCTGCGAAGGTTAATGTTCCAAATTCATTAACACTTTCCATTAATAATTTCGCTTTATCTTCGAATGCATTTCTTTCTTCTTGTAATTTTCTAGCGAGTGCTTCAACATTCGCTTTCTCTTTACTTAAATCACTTAATTTCTTTTCATTTATGTTTTTATCATTCGAAATTGTATCTATTAAATCGGTTATTCTTTTATTAGCTTTTTCCTGTTCTTGATTATAAAGTGATCTCATTTCATTTATTTTACTTATTGTTTTCATTTGTTCCTCAGCCATAACAGATTGTAATTTACTAATTTTACTTGCTGCTAATGCTTTCTCATCATCAATTATCTTTTGTAATCTAATTTGTTCTTTTAATATTAAATCTCGTTGTTCTTCTCCATAAACATCTTTCAACTTTTTGATTTTATCTTGTGTAGCAATTTGTTCTTCTTTTATAACTTTTTCCAATCTAGCTTTCTCATTCTCAATTAATTTTTTCTGTTGTTGTAAAAGTGTATTTTCAAGATAGGCTAATGTTGTATTTTTCCTCTCAATAGCTACCTCTTCTTCTAATATTTTTATTTTTGATTTTTGTAAAGATATCTCATTGTTCAATTGTTTAATTAAAATATCATTAGCTTCTTTCTCCGCTTTTAATCTAGATAATTCATTTTCTACTCTAATTTTATCAGCAGCGATTTGATTGGCTCTTGATGTCTCCGCATCTTTATCTCCTTGTAATTTCAAAATAGTGCTTTGGCTTATCTTGTTAGTATTTTCCAAATCTTTCACTTTCCCATCAACTGTTGCTTTTTGAGATTGCAAATCCGCTATTTTTGCATCCGCATCTGCTTTTTGTTGGTTAGCAGTCGCTAACAATCTCGCATTTTCATCAGTTAATCTTTTTATATTATTCTCAGCATTAGTTCTATCATTGGATAAAATAGAATATTCCAATAGTCTATTTGTAAGTTGTCTTTGAGCTTCATCTTTTTCTCTTAGAGCTTGATCTAATTTTGTTTGAGCTTCAGCCAACGCAGTAGCTGCAGTATTGCTTGTTGTTTCACTTGCTTTAGTTGAGGCTTGAAGTGTAATTAAAGAGGCTTGAGCATCTGCTAATCTCCTATCAGCCTCTGCTTTCAATGCGGTTGCAGTTTTAGCTTCATTTTGAGCAGTCAACAGCTGTGGCATGATAGTATTTTGATAGTAATTTACATTTTCTTGTAATGATTGGGCTCTTGCTTGGGCTTTTCCTAATTCAATTGCTGCTGTTTGTGAATCTTTCAAAGCATTATTTAAAATAGTTTGGATAGAATTTTTATCACCTTGGGCTGCTAAAAGATTCGCATCGGTGTCTGCCTTTAGTTTTTCCGCATCTGCTATTTGTTTATTAATTAAAGATATATTTTGTAGGGCGACATTTAATTCACCTTGTTTTTTAGTGAGTAAGTCATTGGTGTCATTGTATTTTTTCAAATTATCTGCAGCATCTTTTTTAGCAATTTCTAATTGGGAATTTAAGGCATTAATAGTATCTGTACTTTTAGCATCAGATAATTGCCTAGCAACTTCCAATTCAACAATTTTTCCAGCACTTTTTGCTCTGGCAATGAATTGACTTAAAACATCTTCCCTTACGTCCGCTGCTTTCTTTGCGGTGTAAAGAGCAATCGCAGCATTATTTCTCTTATCAATCGCATCTTTTCTTTTATTGGCATTCTCACTTAATTTAAAATCTAATTCTGATTGGACACCAATTAAAATATCATCCAATCTTCTGTATTCATCATCTAATTTTTTCTTTGCGCTCAAAGCATTATTGTAGCTTGTTGTTATATCTGCCTGCGTATTTTTTTTGTTATTAAGATTGGTTCTTGCTGCAGTTAGTTGTGCCTTAGCCATTTCAATTGAATAGGAAGAAGAATTGGGATCATCTCTTATTTTTTCCCAAGTTGCAATTTTACCTATTAAATCGTTAACTTCTTTATCTATAGTTTCTTTCGCTAATCTTTCCTTTTCGACGATTGAAGGCTGTGCATTTATTTGTGGAATAAGTCTATCTCTATTGTTTCTAGCAATGCTTAATTTCTTTTTAATATTATTTTCATCGATAAGCGCATCATCTAATATTTTTTGTGAATCAAAATAATCTTGGGCAGTTTTTTTAGCAACATCTAATTTTTCTTTAGCAAGTGTAATTAAATCATTCATGTAAGTTTGCTCTTCTTCTTGATAAACTCTTATACTTTTAGCTTTGATGTAAGCTTGATACGCCGCATTTTGCTCATCTCTTGATTTTGATTTTGAAATTTCATAGACACCTTTCTTATAAGCTTCATCTGTCTTTGATATATTTAACAATGACATCAAATTATTTTTCTTTTGTGTTTGATCTAAAATAAATGAATCAATTGAAGAAACTTCTGTATCTGTATTCACGTTAAAAGTTCTTGATAGATAAGAATCTGGTGCAAAAGCACTGTACGATGGAAAAGATACTAAATCACTCGCTATTTGATATACTTGTATCGGATCGATTGGTATTGTTGGAATTTGAGGAGGCGGCGGTGGAGGGGGAGGAGGAGTGGCAACTGGTGGAGGGGGAGGAGGTGGTGTGGCGACTGGAGGTGGTGGAGGAGGTAGTGTGGCAACTGGTGGAGGAGGTGGTGTGGCAACTGGTGGAGGAGCAGGTACAGGGGCAGGAGCAGGAGCAGGTACAGGTGCAGGTGCAGGCACAGGTGCCGGCGCAGGAGCTAATAGAGATATTGTAACTTCTGGTGGAGGAGGGGGAGGTGGGGGTAAACTAAACGATGGTGAATCAGTAGTATCAGGGGTAAGAAAAATAGCAACCTCTGTATTATTTAATCCTTTTACTCCCACTCTCATCTGGAATTTTTCTAAAATTTTATTTTGTACATTAAATAAAAAATAGAAAACAACAGCAAATAATGATATGGGTAAAATATCTTTTTTATCAAATCTATTTCTATATCCAATTACTATTAAACTTGATATCAATAATGAAAATATAAAAAATAAAAAATTATTAAGAACAATATTGTTCATAATAATTATAAATATTTTTTTATTGAAAAAATATTACAAATTTATTCTAATAATCTGATCCTGCACTTCCAAAACCCTCGAGACGGAAAGGAGCACTATTTCCATAATCATATGATATGTCTTCTTCTAATGGATAATAATTGGAATAATTTTCTATTCTTTGCTTTCCTTTCAATTGATTCATAATATTCTTTCTTTGCTCTTCTCTTTGTCTATTAGGAGACATTGGTCTAACCTGCTGGATTGGGCTAACCATTCTTGGAGGAGACATCTGCTGGATTGGGCTAACCATTCTTGGAGGAGATCTTGGTCTTACCTGTTGGATTGGGCTAACCATTCTTGGAGGAGATATCTGCTGGATTGGGCTAACAGTTCTAGGAGGAGATCTTGGTCTAACCTGCTGGATTGGGCTAACAGTTCTAGGAGGAGACATCTGCTGGATTGGGCTAACTATTCTAGGTGGAGATCTTGGTCTTACCTGTTGGATTGGACTAACCATTCTTGGAGGAGACACCTGTTGGATTGGGCTAACGGTTCTAGGAGGAGATCTTGGTCTTACCTGTTGGATTGGGCTAACCGTTCTAGGAGGAGATCTTGGTCTAACCTGCTGGATTGGGCTAACCGTTCTAGGAGGAGATCTTGGTCTAACCTGTTGGATTTGGCTAACCATTCTTGGAGGAGACATCTGCTGCATTGGACTAACCATTCTAGGTGGAGATCTTGGTCTAACCTGCTGGATTGGGCTAACAGTTCTAGGAGGAGTTCTAACTTGCTGCACAGGGACTCTTCTAACAACTCTTCTAATAACCTTCCTTGTTGCTTGGGCTAATTTTCTTGCATCTTCTTGTTGTTTCTTAATCAACTCTTGTTTTCTAATCTTATCTTTTTCACTAACAATCTTTGATGCAATCTTCTTAGCATTATTAATCTTGTTCTTAGCGAATCTAATTTGTTTAGAAATTATTTCTTGTTCTTTCTGAGCTAACTTACTATTCGATTGGACCTCATCTAATTTAGCAATTATATAACCATATCTTGTCGAAATTCTATTCTCGATGATTGATATTCTTCTCAATTCTTGTTCTTTCTTTTGTATGATTGGTTTAGATTTTTCTAAATCCTTCAAAATATTTTGTTTCAATATTGTTTGTTTCTTGATTAAATTTCTAGAATTATCTAAATTAGCTCTTTTCTTTTTATCCCTAGCTGTTATTTCATTCCTGATAGCAAGTTGTGTATCCTGGCTTAATTTCCTGCTTCTCTCAAGTAAATCAATCCTATTCTTATCAATAATTATTTTATTTCTAAGTTCATTCAACTGGTTCTTACTCATTCTTGTATCTTTCTTAGCTTTTTGTAAGAGTGCTATGTTCTTAGACATATTTTGTTTTCTTTGGTCGATTTCCTTAGCAGCTTGTTCTCTTGTTTGCTTTAATGCTTGTATTTCACTCTGCAATTCTAAGAAAATATCTTCATTAGCCATTCTATTAACATTCTCTCTTCCTTTGGCAATCTCATTTCTAATCTTTTTGATCTTAGCACTTGCATTATTAATTCTTTGAACAATGTCCTGTTTATTTCTCATTAATTTATCGTAGTCTCTCTTTTGATTTTGGTATAATTTCTTGATATTCAAATAATCATTAACAGCCTTTTCTTTCTCATTGAGTATTCTATTGTATGATTTCTTAGCCAAGTCACGTTGTATTCTTTGGAGTTCTATTTTATTATCTTTAAGATTTCCCAAAACTTTATTAGTATTTTCTTTTGCTAATTTAAATTGATTTATAGATCTAATAAGATCGCTCCTAGATTTATTTACCTTTGGAGGTAATTCGGTCTTATATCTGTATTTAGCTTGATTAACATCTTTGACCAAATCATTAAACTTAGCAACAACTTGGTTTGTAGTAACCTTCTTTTGATTTAGATTTTTGTTTTTATCTTGATAATTCATCATTAATTTATCAGCTTCTTTCTTTTGAGCAGCAGTATTGGCTTGTAAATTATTAATGGAAGCGTTGATTACTCCTTTCTTTTGAAGAGCCTTATTATATTCTCTCTGTGCAACTTCAATCTCTCCTTCAATAGAAGATTTCTTCCTTGCTACTTCAATTAATTCATCAGCAACCTTCTTTTGCTCTGCTGCACTTGCTCCTAATCTCTTGAGTTCCTCTAATCTATTTCTAAGAGACTGCTCTTGATTCTTGATAGCATCATACCTATTTCTAAGGTTATTGAGAATATCTTCTAATCTCTTGATCTCATTTTGAGTACCCGCTAATTGTTGTCTTTGAATATTTAGATTTTGGGCTCTCATATTCACTTTGCTACTAGCTTTATTGATTTGGTTAATAATTCCCTTTCTATTTTGATCAAATTTACTCTTTTGTACGATTTGTTTGCTCAAGTCAGTCAATTTTCCAGCATTAATATTGTAGTATTTGTTAGCTTTATTTATCTTATCTTGATATGCTGCTAAATCCGCCTTAGCTTTATTTATAGCATTCAATCTATTTTGAGCATCAAGTCGTTTCTTGTTTAGATTACCTCTTTTACCATAAATTAATTTCTGTAACAGTAAAAGAGTTGATCTTCCCGCATTATAAGCACCTTTTTGGGCATTCTTCAAATCAATT
>Ga0172363_10000762_pt1 | contig 25271 bp, 21 predicted proteins | sample LakKivs2_kivu2a2_FD_114541 | JGI IMG/M metagenome (GOLD analysis project Ga0172363, IMG submission 114541) | Sediment microbial communities from Lake Kivu, Rwanda - Sediment s2_kivu2a2 | ecosystem: Environmental > Aquatic > Freshwater > Lake > Sediment | place: Rwanda: Western Province, Lake... | reverse complement strand
GATCTGGCAGAAGGAATAAGGCAGAACATTCTGCTTTCTCTGCCGATGAAACCCCTTTGCAGAGATGATTGTTACGGGTTATGTTCCGGCTGCGGCAGAAACCTGAATAATGAAAAATGTATTTGTGAAAAACAGATAGAAAAATGAACAAGGAGAATAAATAGAGATGGCCAATCCGAAACGCAGACATTCGATGTCACGGCGCGATAAGCGCCGGACTCATTTTAAGCTGTCTTTGTCTTCCCTGTCGATATGTCCGCACTGCAAACAGCCCAAAATGCCCCACAGGGTCTGTCCGAATTGCGGTTATTACGGTCAGAAACAGGTTGTTGAAATTTCTGAATGAGTGTCCGCATAGCAGTTGACGCCATGGGCGGCGACAATGCCCCGTCGGAAATTGTGTCGGGAGCAGTACACGCAGCCAGGGAAAACCGCGAACTTGAAATCATACTTGTCGGCCGCGAGACGGCTGTCATGCTGGAATTAAGCAAGCATATAACAATGGGGCTCAATATCTCCATTGAACCGGCAGACCAGGTCATAGGGATGGATGAATCACCCGCTGTCGCCTGTCATAAGAAAAAGAAATCTTCAATTATGGTCTGCGCCGAGGTTGTCAAAAGAGGCAGGGCAGACGCCATGGTTTCCGCAGGCAATACCGGAGCAGCAATGACAGCGACACTTTTGAGCCTGGGACGGCTGAAGAATGTAATAAGACCCGCGATTGCCGGTTTGTTTCCCACAGCGCACGGCAGGCTGGTTTTCCTTGATTTAGGGGCAAATGTCGATTGTAAACCCGTTCACCTGTTCCAGTTTGCGGTTATGGGCGGTGTATTTGCGAGGCATATGCTGAGAATTGACAGGCCGAGGATAGCGCTTTTAGGCAACGGTGAGGAGGAAACAAAGGGCAACGATCTGGTTCTGGAGACGCATGCGCTGTTGAAAAATTCAGGGCTGAATTTCGTGGGCAATGTGGAAGGCAGGGATGTCGTCGGCGAAAAAGCCGACGTGATTGTCTGCGACGGTATGGTCGGAAATGTTGTCCTTAAGTTCGCAGAAGGTCTGATGGAATATTTTTACAAGGGGCTTGTGAGGGAGTTTTCAACGCGCAGTATTTTCCGGAACTTCGGTGCGGTTCTGGCAAAACCGGTTGTAAAGGACTTTCTGAAAAGGACAGATTATTCTGAATACGGCGGAGCGCCGCTTCTGGGAAGCAACGGCGTGTGCATTATCAGTCACGGGCTTGCCACCGCCAAGGCAATGAAGAATGCAATCGGCACAGCCGCAGATTTCGTGAAATTCGACATCAACCGCCGCATAGAGGAGGAACTTTTAAGGTTCGGAGAGGACAGATGGAAGATAGAGGCGTCTGCATAGCCGGCACAGGTTCTTTCCTGCCTGAGAAAATACTGACAAACGCCGATCTGGAGAAGATGGTTGATACCTCGGACGAATGGATCACCACGCGGACCGGCATAAAAGAGCGCCGGATTTCCGATAAAAATATGCCTACTTCCGACATTGCCGTTCCTGCAGCAAGAAAAGCGCTGGAAATGGCGGGAATTAAACCTGAAGAAATTGATCTGATAATTGTGGCGACGATTACTCCGGATATGATTTACCCCTCGACTGCCTGCCTTATCCAGCAAAAATTAGGCGCTAAAAAAGCAGCGGCTTTCGATTTGAAAGCCGCATGTTCTGGTTTTATTTACAGTCTGGCTGTCGCAAAAGCTTTCATCGCTCAGAGGGTTTATGATACGGTCCTGGTTATAGGCGCGGAGGAGCTTTCGAAAATTGTCGACTGGACCGACCGCAACAACTGTATTCTCATGGGCGACGGAGCAGGTGCAGTGGTTCTGCGTCCGTCACCTCCTGATACAGGGATTCTGGAAACTACGCTCTGGGCAGACGGTTCTCTGGCCGACCTTCTGGAAGTGCCGGCCGGAGGTACCAGAATACCTGTCAGCCATGAAAGTATCGACCAGAAACTTGTTTATATGAAAATGAACAACGGCAAGGAAGTTTTTAAAATCGGCGTTATACGCATGTCGGAAGGCGTTAAAAATGTCCTGGACAAATGCCATATTGACAGGGGAAAGATTAAATTGCTTATTCCACACCAGGCAAATAAGCGGATTATCGATGCCATAACTGAAAGACTCGATTTGCCAAATGAAAAAGTTTTTGTGAATATCCATAAATACGGAAATACTTCTGCAGCTTCCAACCCTATTGCCCTGGACGAAGCTGTCAGGTCGGGAAAAATAAATAAAGGGGATATTGTTGTCATGACCGCTTTTGGTGCCGGTCTGACAATGGGTGCCTGCGTAATTAAATGGTAAGCAGAAAACTGGCTTTTGTTTTTCCGGGGCAGGGTTCCCAGGGAAAGGGAATGGGGTTTGATTTTTATCAGAACTTTAATTCCGCCAGGGAAAGATTTAATCAGGCAGACGAGATTTTAGGGTTCGGGTTCTCAAAACTCTGCTTTGAAGGGCCTGAAGAAGAGTTGAAACAGACAGTTAACGCCCAGCCGGCAATCCTGCTGGTGAGCATGGTGGCTTTTGAGATTGTTAAGTCGGAGGGCATCTTTGCCCAGGCAATGGCAGGACACAGTTCAGGCGAGTATTCGGCTTTGACTGCAGCAGGTGCGTTTTCTTTTGAAGAAGGTCTGCGGCTGGTAAAGAAACGCGGAGAATTCATGCAGGAGACAGGAAAAGAAAAAAACGGAGGAATGGCGGCAATCCTGGGTTTGCCCAGGGAACAGATTGCTGAAATCTGTCAGGAAGCAGCTGATGCAGGTATGGTTGTACCTGCGAATTTCAACTGTCCCGGACAGATAGTTATCTCCGGGGAAAAGAATGCAGTGGATAAGGCGACAGGCATAGCAGAACGCAAAGGCGCAAAAACAATCGTCCTGAATGTCAGCGGCGCATTCCATTCTCCTCTTATGCAGCCCGCAGCAAGACGCTTATCCGAGGAACTCATAAAAGTTGACGTTGCTGATCCGGAAGTTCCCGTTGTGGCGAATGCGAGTGCGGAATATATTCATAAAAAGGAAGAGATCAGGGATTCGCTTGTTCTGCAGATTACAAGCCCTGTGCTGTGGGAGGATTCTGTCAGGGAATTGATTTCAGATGATTTTCTGGATTTTGTTGAAATAGGTCCGGGAAGGGTTTTAAGCGGCCTGGTCAAAAGAATCATGAAGTCGGTAAACGTCTGGAACGTGGAGGATTCAGCTTCTCTGGAAAAAATTCTAAAAGGGGTGCGGAGATGAGTCTGGAAGGGAAGGTTGCCCTGGTAACAGGCGCTGCACAGGGAATTGGCAAAGAGATTGCCATGACCCTGGCAAGGGCAGGTGCGGATGTTGCTGTTGCGGATTTAAACGAGGCAAAGGTAAGGGAAACAAGCACAGAGATTGAAGGTCTTGGACGGAAATCCCTGGCTCTGGCTGTCAATGTTGCCGTATATTCAGCGGTTGAAGAAGCGGTGAATAAAATTCTTGACAAATTTCAAAAACTCGATATACTGGTCAATAACGCCGGCATTACCCGCGACGGACTTCTGGTGAGAATGAGCGACGATGACTGGGATGCTGTTCTGGATGTCAACCTGAAAGGTACCTTTAACTGTCTGAAGGCGGTATCGCGTCAGATGATGAAACAGAAAAGCGGGAAAATCGTTAACATGGCGTCGATAATCGGAATAATGGGTAATGCAGGACAGATTAATTATGCGGCATCCAAGGGCGGGGTCATAGCTCTGACGAAGTCAGCGGCGAAAGAGCTGGCCGCCAGAAATATAAATGTCAACGCCGTTGCGCCTGGTTTTATAAAGACACCAATGACAGATGTGCTGTCGGAGGAAAACAGGAAAAAAATGATGGAGTTAATCCCGCTGAAGCGGTTTGGAGAGGTTCAGGATGTTGCCCGGGTTGTTCTTTTTCTGGTTTCCGATGCGTCGAGTTACCTTACAGGACAGGTTATCCAGGTTGACGGCGGAATGGTGATGTAGCGGCAAAAACAATTTAATGTTTCAGAAAAACAGGTAGAAAACAGGAGGTGATATTGACAAATGACCGTGGAAGAGAAGGTTAAGGAGATTATTGTCAATCAACTGGGTGTTAGCGTGGAACAGGTGGCCAACGAGGCAAAATTCGTGGACGATCTTGGTGCCGATTCCCTTGACCAGGTTGAGCTGGTCATGGCATTTGAGGAGGAATTCAACATAGAAATACCGGATGAGGATTCGGAGAAAATCAGGACCGTTGAGCAGGCAGTAGAATACATAAAAGATAAGACAAAGTCAGAGTAAGCGACTCCGGTTAGAAGAATAATATAATGAAAAAAAGAGTAGTCGTGACAGGGGTGGGTGCTCTGACTTCCCTTGGACTTGATGTTGCCACGACGTGGCAGGCTGTTTGCGCCGGTAAAAACGGTATCGGATCTGTGACGCGGTTTAATACAGAGGGTTTTGACTGCAGAATTGCTGCTGAAATAAACGGATTTGACCCTGAGAAATACATAGATAAGAAAAGCGTCAAAAGGATGGACCTTTTTACCAGGTATGCTGTGGCTGCGGCAAAAATGGCCATTGCTGATTCATCCCTGAAGGTGGAAGCAGAAAACCCTGCGAGAATAGGTGTAATCGTAGGTTCCGGCATCGGCGGACTGTCGATACTCGAAGAAGAGCATAAAACGCTGCTGGCAAAAGGTCCTGGAAGGGTCAGTCCGTTTTTCATTCCAATGATGATAAACAACATGGCGTCCGGCCATATTGCCATTATCTGCGGATTCAAGGGACCAAACACCTGTGCAGTTACTGCCTGCGCCAGCGGCAATCATTCCCTCGGGCAGGCATTCCGATTAATCCAGAACCATGAAGCGGATATAATGATTGCCGGCGGCACAGAGGCGGCGATTACTCCCCTGAGTTTTGCAGGTTTCTGTTCTGCCAGGGCGATGTCTACCAGGAATTCAGAGCCGGAAAAAGCCAGCAGGCCCTTTGATAAGGAACGCGACGGATTTGTCATGGGGGAAGGGGCCGGGCTGGTTGTCCTGGAGGAAATGGAGCATGCCAGAAACCGCGGGGCGAAAATTTATGCGGAGGTAGCGGGTTTTGGCATGACCGCGGATGCTTTTCACATGACAGCTCCGCCGGCCGACGGAGAAGGCGGTGCCAGGGCAATGAAGGCTGCCATTGATGATGCAGGACTGGCGCCTGAAGCAATAGGATATATAAACGCCCACGGAACCAGCACGCTAGTGGGTGATATTGCCGAAACACAGGCAATAAAGCAGGTTTTCGGCAGTTTTGCCGGCAAAGTGGCTGTCAGCTCTACGAAATCAATGACAGGCCATCTGCTGGGGGCTGCAGGAGGAGTGGAATTCATATTTACGGCGCTGGCAATTCGCGACGGGATTTTACCGCCGACAATCAATCTTACAAATCCTGACCCGCAATGCGATCTGGATTATGTTCCGAATGCGGCGCGAAAAGTTGAGGTTGAAGCCGCAATTTCCAATGCCTTTGGATTTGGCGGACACAACGCCAGCATCCTGGTCAGACGGTTCAAACCGTAGGCAATGTCCGGTTCTGAAAGAAGCAAAAAACTGGAAGAATTCCAGCAGACAATAGGAATCAGATTTAAAAATCAGGCTCTTCTTGACAAGGCCCTGACGCACCGCTCTTATATTAACGAACACAAAATTTCCGATTCAGAATCCAATGAGAAGCTTGAATTTCTTGGAGATGCGGTTATCGGGAAGGTGGTATGCCAACATCTTTTTAAAGAGTTCCCAGAGCTGGACGAAGGTGAACTTTCGCGTCTCAAATCAATGATTGTAAGCACTTCCACGCTTGCAGACGCAGGAAGGTCGCTTGGGCTGGGAAGATATCTGCAGCTTGGCAAGGGAGAGACGGAAACAGGAGGGATGTGCCGGACGTCAATTCTCGCGGACGCATTTGAGGCGCTGGTCGGCGCGATTTATCTGGAATCCGGCAATGCAAAGACAACGGAGTTTATAGTCGACAGGCTTTCCGCCAAGATAGAATCGTTTCATGAAGGACGTGGACAGCGGGATTTCAAGACGGATTTTCAGGAATTTGTACAGGCGAAATATCACCGTCGCCCTGTCTACCGCGTGATTTCAGAAACAGGGCCGGGGCACGACAGGACATTTGAAGTTCAGGTTATAATCGACGGAAAAGTATGCGGACAGGGTTCCGGGCACAGCAAGAAACAGGCAGAACAGGAAGCGGCAAGACAGGCAATGGAGAAAATAAATAATAATATAGAGAGTTAAGCTTACAGCCAAAACTAAAAAAGGAGACAAAAATGGATTACTTTTTGACTGAAGAACAGAAGATGATTATTGAAACGGCTAAGAACCTGGCGGAAAAGAGAATCAAACCGGTCAGGCAGAAGTACGACGAAGAAGAAATATTTCCCTGGGATATCGTCAAGGAGATAGCTGCTGCCGACCTGTGCGGGCTGTACATTCCCCGGGAATACGGAGGTTTCGGAGGAGGGGTTTTTGAGCTTTGCCTTGCGGTTGAGGAACTGAGCAAAGTCTGCGGCGGAATTTCACTGTCGATGGCCGCAACTGCGCTCGGCACTTTTCCGATTCTGCTTTTTGGCAGCGAAGAACAGAAGAAGAAATATCTGCCGGACCTTGCTTCGGGAAAGAAGCTTGCCGCATTCGGGTTGACGGAGGCAAATGCCGGCAGCGACGCAGGTGCCATGCAGACGACCGCAAAGCAGGAAGGCGATTATTTCATTCTGAACGGCACGAAGCAGTGGATTACAAACGGCGGAGAAGCGGAAGTATATTCTGTTATCGCAATGACCGACAAGTCGAGGGGAAGCAGGGGAGCGACCGCATTTATCGTAGAAAAGGGAATGCCGGGGTTTGACTTCGGCAAAAAGGAAAACAAGATGGGAATAAGAGCATCTGCGACAAGGGAACTGGTTTTCCGCGATTGCAGGGTCCCGAAGGAGAATGTCATCGGCAAGATCGGCGGCGGGTTCATTGTCACTGTCAACACCCTTTATAATTCCCGCCCGGGAGTCGCTGCACAGGCGCTCGGAATCGCCGCAGGCGCCCTGGATGAAGCAATCAGGTATTCCCGTGTCAGGCGCCAGTTCGACCAGGCAATTTCTTCTTTCCAGGCGATACAGCACATGCTTGCCGACATGGCAACAGAGGTTGAGGCGGCAAGGGCACTGCTTTATGCAACCGCAAAAACGATCGACTCCGGAGCAAAGGATTTCGCAAAGGAATCGGCAATGTGCAAGCTTTTCTGCTCCGACGTTGCAATGCGGGTTACCACGAATGCACTCCAGGTTTTCGGCGGGTACGGGTACATGAAGGAATACCCGATGGAAAAATACATGCGCGACGCTAAAATCACGCAGATTTATGAGGGTACAAACCAGATTCAGAGAAATGAAATTGCACTGCAGTTAATAAGGTCAGCCGCAAAATGAATATAATTGTCAGCATAAAGCAGGTCCCGGGTACGACAGAGGTAAGGATAGACCCGAGGACCAACACTCTTATCAGGGAAGGGGTTGAGTCAATTATTAACCCATTTGACATGTATGCCCTGGAGGAGGGAATACGCCTCAAGGAAAAGACAAACGGAAAGGTTACAGCGGTTACAATGGGACCGCCGCAGGCAGAACAGGCGCTGCGGCAGGCGCTTGCTTTAGGTGTGGACGATGGAATTTTAATCAGCGACAGGGCATTTGCCGGTTCCGACACCTGGGCTACTTCGTATGCGCTTTCTGCGGCAATAAAGAAGATAGGACCGTACGATCTCATTATCTGCGGGAAGCAGGCAATGGACGGAGACACAGCGCAGGTAGGGCCCGGAATAGCCGTGCATCTGGACATTCCCTACGTTGCCTGGATCAGGAAAATCGAGGAAATCAAGCATGACCGTATCAAGGTTGAACGTCTTATGGAAGACGGATACGATATCCTGGAAATGTCTTTGCCTGCCCTGATTACAGTCGTAAAGGAAATCAATACTCCGAGGATGGAATCCCTGAAAAACAAGATGCGGGCGAAAAAGGCCGTGATTACAACGTGGAGCGCCGCAGATATCGGCGCCAATCCGGATTACTGCGGGTTGAAAGGTTCTCCTACGACGGTCGTCAGGACATTTGTCCCGAAGCGGGAAGGGAAGCATGAAATTATCCAGGGTGCAACGACTGCGGAGAAAGTCGTCCGGCTCGTTGAAAAAATACGGCCGGTCGTCAGGTAAAGGGAATAAATGGACAGGATAAGAATCGTTTCAGATAAATGCGTCGGCTGCAGCCTGTGCGTCAAGGCATGTCCGCCTTCCGCGATAAAGATAGTCGAGAAAAAAGCTGTCATCGACCTTGCAAAGTGCAATTTCTGCGGCGCCTGCTGCGAGGCATGCAAAAAATACCAGGCAATCATAATTGAAAAAGAGATAGAAAAAACCCTCAAGTCGGATATTCCTGCCTATCACGGGGTCTGGGTGTTTGCCGAACAGCGGCGCGGAAAAATCGCAAGCGTGGTTTTTGAGCTTCTCGGAGAAGGGAAAAAACTTGCCGGCAAGCTCAACACATACCTCGGGGCGGTTCTGCTCGGGGATAAGATTGAATCAGAAGCAGGAAAACTGATCCTGTACGGTGCCGACAGGGTTTTTGTTGTTGATGACCCGGCGTTGAAGGATTTTCACGACGATTCGTATGCCAGGACGCTGGTTGAACTTGTGAACGAGCACAAGCCGGAAATTGTCCTGACAGGCGCGACTTCTGTCGGGCGTTCTTTCATTCCAAAAGCCGCAGTGATGCTGAAAACAGGTCTGACAGCCGACTGCACAGGCCTGGACATAGATATGGAAAGGAAACTCCTTCTGCAGACCAGGCCTGCATTCGGCGGAAATCTGATGGCAACGATTATCTGCCCTGAAACGCGTCCGCAGATGGCGACAGTCCGGCACAAAGTGATGAAGGCATCGGCTCCTCAGCCAGAAAAGAAAGGCGAAGTAATCAAAAAAATAATCTCCGGAGACTCATTAAAGCTCAGGACACAGCTTCTGAAAACAGTTGAAGAGATAGAGGCAACCGTGAATCTTGCAGAGGCGGATATAATTGTTTCAGGAGGCAGGGGACTTGGCAAGCCGGAGAATTTTGCGATTATCAGGGACCTGGCACAGCAGGTGGGAGGAGCAGTTGGCTCCTCAAGGGCAGCGGTTGACGCCGGATGGATCAGCTATTCCCACCAGGTAGGGCAGACAGGAAAAACGGTATGTCCGAAACTTTACATCGCATGCGGAATTTCAGGCGCCATTCAGCACCTTGCGGGAATGCAGTCGTCGGAAATAATTGTCGCAATAAACAAAGACCCCGATGCGCCTATTTTCCAGGTTGCCACCTATGGAATCGTCGGAGATTTGTTTGAAGTTATACCGGTTTTGATTGACCAGCTGAAAAAATAAATATCCGCGGCCTCTTCATCCACGGGCACGCCCGTGGTTTTCGCGATCTTGTTATAACATTTCGCTAACACAGGCCAGCAAAAGAGGACGTATTATTCAAAGTGGGATATAGGTTTTTGTCGTCCAATATACTTTGGCAGTTTTACTGCTTTCCTATACTATATACTGCTTGATTGCCTTTAATATCTTCCGCTATAACTTTGATAAGCAGATTACTTTCTCCATACAGAGCTTCCATCGGCACTCTTGCATCCACAGTGTAATCACTACCTGTTCTCTGATTCGAATTCCAATATTTATTATAAGGTTCGTTAAAAGGATCGTTTGTAGCCCAATAATAGAAGTTTGTCATTGTACTGTCAGTATCGTATACAAGATCAACTGAACAAGAAGGAATCTTATCAAATTTAATATATTCAATCTTGTTTCCTATTTGTTTACCTCCTTGCCAAAATTCTATAGAGATTTTATATATCCCGCAATTTCCACCGGCATCATCACCCGTTGCCGATGTTCTCGGATCATAGGCATTCACACGAATATCTATATGTCCATACAATCTTGTTGTTAATTGTTCATTTGTTTCCTGTTTCCAGAAATCCACATTATTAATTACTGGCTTTGCGTCGTCTTTAAATGGCGTAAGTCCACCCTCACGCAGAGGATTCTTTGAGCCATCGTTTTCAGAGAAATGTAGATGTGGTGCTCCGATATTTTTTATTGTTCCAATTACCGTAACACCCATCTTGACTCTGTCATCTTTTTCAAGTAATGGAACAATATGGACATAACGATATGTATTTCCGTTCGTATCTCTAACTACCATATACGAATTGTCGGTTTCCCCGTATACTGCAGCCACTATCCCATCAACAACAGAATAAACATTTATTCCGGCATTTACCTGGATATCGACTCCATTATGAAAACGGTCATTTCTATATTCACCTAATGCGGCATTTATTTGGTGCTGTTGATTAAAAGATTCTAGGGGCCATTGATAACCAAATGCATCACTTATGGTGAAAATCATTATTGCGATCAGAATAAATTTGAGCATTTTATCTGTTATTCAATTTTGAAATTTTTTAATGACGTTTTATCACTCTGCTCTTGCTTAATCAATCCGCCCATTCTATCGTAATAAAATAATTTATAATCGCCAGTCCTTATAATAACAACATTTTCATTATTAACTTTAACTTTACAAATACTTGCATCGCCTTTTGCTATATTCTCTTTCTTGCATAGTTCAACACCTTTCTCATCACATACAAGTAAACATGCAGAATATTTATCGACATGCCTATTCACTCCTGATTTCCAATTAATAATTTGTATAACCATTGCAAAGAATTCCCCGTCTATTGAAAAATCTATATCCCAACCAATACTGTATTTTTCTATTTTTTTGACTAATTTTCCACCTTCATAATAAATACAAATTGAGCCCGTACTCTCTCCTGTAACTGTATCTGCTACTACATATTTACCATTTGGAGAAATACCGACCCTTCCTATATCACCTTTTACGCTCCATAATATCTTGCCATTATCATCTACTATAACATTTTTCGTCTCCTCAGTACCTTTTTCTCCGATTTTACTTGGAGTATTAATACAAATATACATCTTGTTTTTTGATAAATATACATAAGCATGTTTTTGAATGGACATTTCTTTTTTTGTATTGCCTTTTTCATCTAAGAACTTTATGCTTTTTATATTGGGTAAATATAATTCTGTCGATTTTTCTTTATTGTTCTTGTCGTTAATCATAACAACCTTGGGATATTTGACGTTAACCTTTTCTGATTCAACTTGTTCTAATCCTTTAATGCCTAACGATTTTGCTTCTTTAGTATCAATTTCTTTCTCACCATAAATAGTATTTACTAGTTCCTCGTTATTTGTCTTATACTCAATAATAAAATCGCTCTTGTGCTCTGATTGATTTTCGGCAAAACAACATAACGTAAAAACAACATCAATAATTACAAAGAAAACAATGCTGTAAATATTTTTCATATGCATATTTTTAATAAACATTTTTCCGCCTCCTGATTGAACTTAATTGTAATAATCCCATTCTCTGTATTTTATCTGGAGCACCGTAAAACCCCGACTTTTAAGTCGGGGATATAAGGTGCCATGAAAAACCAATTCCCTGCAGAGGAAGAGACCCCGCCATAAATGGCGGGGAGCTTCATTCCTTTCAGCAGTCAGGCCAAAATATCACTGGGTGTTGTATAAGAAAGAAAGATCTTGATATGAGTATTGTTTTATAGTTAGATTTCTTTTCCTTCGATGGTTCCGACTTTCAGGTCGAGATCGGCTCTTTCTTCAATCCGCTCAACCATGCCGTCGCGGATCCATACCACTCTGTCGGAAACATCCAGCATTTTAAGGTCGTGTGTTGCGGTTATAATCGTAACTTTCTTTTCCTTGTTGAGCGACTTCATCAGGTCAATGATTTCCCTGCCTGTGCGCAAATCCAGGTTGCCTGTGGGCTCATCCGCAAGGATTATTACCGGGTCGTTGGCAAGCGCTCTTGCAATTGCCACTCTTTGCTGCTGTCCGCCTGAAAGCTCAAGCGGCTTGTGCATGATTCTGTCGCCCAGCCCTATTCTTTCAAGGATTTCCACGCCTTTTTTCGTGTATTCGTCCTGGGTCAATCCCGCAAAAATCATGGGCAGAGTGACATTTTCAAGCGCTGACATGACAGGGATGAGGTTAAAACTCTGGAAAATATAGCCGATTTTTCTGCACCGCAGCCATGCCAGTTCATAGGCATCCAGCTGGGCGATGTCCACTTCATCTATATATATTTTTCCCTGCGAGGGTTTGTCGAGTCCGCCTATCATGTTAAAAAGAGTGGATTTGCCTGAACCGGACGGTCCCATTATTGAAATGTATTCGCCTTTTTCAATGACCAGGTTTATTTTTTTTAGTGCATTCACGGTAACCGTGCCCATGATATATTCTTTTACCACATTGATCATTCGTACCATATTTTCTTCAGCCATGTTTTTCCTCCGCTTTATTTAACTGCTATACTTCCCTCGTGAGTGCGTCCGCAGGCATCATTTTTGTGGCAATCCTTGCAGGATAAACAGCCGCAACAATTGCCAGAAGAGTTCCTATGACGATTGCCATAGCGCCCTGTCCGATAAGGTTTAATACCGGTATGGAAACAATAACTTTGCTCCATCCGTATTTCCATATAAAACTCATGACAGTCAAAATTATGCCGGTTGACATTCCTGCTGCTGCGCCGATAAGCCCCTGGAAAGCCGATTCAAGAATGAACAGTTCCACGATGAAGCGGTTCAGGGCGCCCAGACATTTCATTGTTCCTATTTCTCTGAACCTTTCTGTCACGGACATCAGCATCGCATTGGTAATGCCGACTCCGCAGACGATCAGGGAAATGACGATAAGCCAGATCTGTGTTGCGTTTTCTGCCTTGTCTGCTTCTGTCTGAGCTACTATGTTTTCCGTCTGAATCTGGTCCAACTGCTTTTTCTGGATTTTGTCGGTGATTGCAGACGAAGTAAGAATTGCCATCAAAAATGTGATGGCGAGGAAGATTCCGCCGACCGTAATGAACGACCTGACCATACGGTTTTTGATGCTTCGCATGCTTATGACGATAGCTCTCCTGAACGGCAGATGAATCTGCCGGTTTATCCTGGCAGCGTTATTCTCGTTACTGGCCATGTTTAATCATATCCTCCCGGAACGTTTAACGATCATTTTTTCTGTTCTATCTCCAGCGCCACCAGACCCCGGCTGGAAAGCATTCTGAGGTATTCAATAAGGGAAACTTCCGCTTCCTTGCGGTTGAGTTTGTAATCCGCAATCAGGGATTCTATCATCTGGATAACCGTGTTTTTTCCGTTGCATTTTTCCCAGATTCTGCGTCCTGTTTCATCCAGTATGATTTCCCTGTTTTTCGGCACCAGAAAAAACGTTGAAATCAGCCTGGTTTTCAGGTTGCGTTTCATCGGGACCGACAGAACCAATTCGCCGTTGGCGTCAATTCTCGTTCCGACAAGCGGATTACGCACAGGTTTTGCGGAAAGAGAATCGGTTCTTGTCAGATGTAATTGTTTCATTGACATTCCACCCTGATTTTTTCCCTGAGATCCTCGAGTTCGTCTTTTTTAGAAGTCGCAATTTCCACAGAATATAGTCTGTTGCTTGCCGGGCACTGCCATGCCCGGTGAATAAAATGCGGGTAAAACTGCCTGCGGAAAACTTTTGCCGCTGTCTTCCTTATGCCGAGCAGATGCCTTACAGTACAGCCTGCTGCGGAGACAGAGGGATGTCCGTTCACATTTTCTTCTTTAAACGAAAGTTCCCGGTTTTTGTCCAGACGCTTTTCAAGGAAGGATTTTATGCTTTCCTGCTTCAGAAGCTGTTCTGCCATTCCCCACCTGAGAAGTTTTACGCGGTGGTGCCTGTTCTTGAAATCCAGTTCCAGAAAGCCGGATTCCAATCTCTGACCGTACAACCTGAAGCAGGCGGGAAGTTTCAGACTGCAGTCGTACACAGACCAGTTGCTCGACCCTGCGGATGAATGGTCGGTTATGGAAAGCAGAATCTTGCGTGCAAGGGATCTGTCGACTTTATTTCTCCGGAAAAGGACCTGCGCAATCACTGCTCTTTTACAGGCCTGGCAGTGGTAGATAATGCCGCAGGCGGAGAAGTCTGCATGCCAGTCGAATCCTTTCATGCTCGGGAGGTCTTTTTCGAAAATAACAGGATTTTTTTCCGGAGAGAATTCAATATTATGTAGTTTTGATTCATTTTCCAGTTTTTTGAAGTATTTTTTCAGCGTTTTTTCTGTTGAGAAACCGTGTTTTGCTTCCTGCCATTTTATTTCCAGCCGCGGTATAAATCCGTCGTCGAACCTTACGAATCCTTTTTCATGATTGCCGTTTATCACTGCGGGTTCCCAGTCGGAAGGAACCAGGCAGTTGATATCCTGCCATCCGAATTCCTTGAAGTTTTTTTCGCTATTTATCATGTTAGAATGGCAGCTGGCTGACTGATTTTGAAATCAGCGCGATTGCCACTCCTGCCATACCTATTAATCCCATTCCGCAGGCGAATCCTGCGAGAAGGACAGGAGTGTATTGCATCCATTTTTCCTTGCCGAATTTTTTCATGAAATAAAACCTGCCGAGCATGGCGCCGACGATTTCCGGGAACATGAAATGCGGCAGTTGTCCCATTCCGCGTATCAGCCCGAAAATCAGGAGAATGGGCAGGCCGAAAAGCGCCAGAACGGAATAGGCGATAAGTCCGAAACTGAATCCGCAGGCAATATAAACAGGTTTTAATGCCTGGAAGAAAAGCATTGAACCCTGTCCGGTTGTTGAAGAAAACCAGAGCGCCTGGTTTAAAGCCATTAAAGGCCAGAATTTCATTACATACGGGTAAACAACAGAGGGGATAGGCGCCATTTTCCAGATGAACTGCCAGAAGAGCAATCCGCAGCCCAGGACAACCGGAAACATCATTAATTCCGCCTTGATTAAACTGGTGAATTTGGTTCCTGAGAGTTCGACTTCCCTGAACTGCTGGGCGGTCGCACCGTGATTTGCCATCGGAATAGGCGCATACCAGATGCCTATTCCCTGATATCCGCTGAATTTGCTTCCGAGCAGGAATACACCCTCCCTGACCATCGGAAACTCAACGAATTGTCCGGCAATACCTATCATCTGGGCATTGACAAACGAAATGAGCGGGGTATAAATTAGCCCGAAAAACAGGAAGTAATACCACGGAAAACCTGGCACCAGCCACAGACATAATGCAATGCTGGCAGCAGTTGCAACTGCAAAAATGGCAGCAGCAATCCAGACAGGAAAATCGCCTCTGCCGGCCGGTATTTTAAATTTTTCATCGCGTCTGTATCCGTCTTTCTGTTTTGCGGCTTTTATCGACGACACGACTTTCGCGATGCCTATGATTGCGACTGCCAGTCCGACCCCTATATCAATACTCATCCAGAAGTCAATGGAATTTGAAAACGTCGTCATAACGGTATCCATGCCCTTCTGCCAGGTATGCAGTATGCCGGCATTATAGAGCAAGGGGTTGACGAAAATGGTCATCATGATTGCGATGAATGTGCCGACCACCACCCAGAAGGGCAGTAGGAAACCGATAAATATCATTCCAAGGTCAAGCGTAAAGCCGAATGGCGCGGCAGGCAGAATGTTTTCCGTTGACTTCATCAAATCCACCCAGGGAATTGGTATAACCTGAAGCGGCTGGTTGAAAAGAGCGCCTGTAATTGCCGGCACTCCGACATAAATTATTCCGAATGTTACGCCTATCATCGCTCCGATACTGAACACCCGCCATCTCCAGGTTTCCTTTTTTTCGCCTGACTCAGCCAGGGAAAGAGCGCCTGCAACGTTCAGGGGCGCATACGGGAATGCCAGTTTTTCAATGTCGGAAGTTATCCTGAACAATATGTATCCGCCTGTAAACCAGCTCAATTTTGAAATAATATACGTGCATACCATGAATAAGAGAGGCGGAAACCAATCCTTATGGAAGAATGTCCTGTTGATTATTGCCGGTGAATCGGGGTGAGGTACAACCCATTTCGGCATAAGACCGGTTAACCCGAAGGCTTTTGCGACTGTGGAACCGACAAAATACTGGTTCCATATCAAGGCGCCGAACGGCCAGCCCATCATGGAACCGGCGATGCCGATAACACCTCCGGAAATATAAAGCAGGATGTAAATTTCCTGCTTTTTCATTGTTGAGAAGGACCGCCTGGCTATTTCTGTGAACAATATGAGTGTTACCCATGATGCCGCAGGTCCCATTGATTGTCCTGCCACAAGGCCAAGGTAAATTGAGCCGGGCAGCATGATAAGTCCGCAGAAAAACGCTCCCATGACTGTTTTGATGTTAAAACCGTCCTCGAAATGTTCGGGAGTCGGAAGAAGATTTCTGTATTCCTCCAGTTCTGCGGTCATACTTTTCTTTTTGCGGTTGAAAATGGACATTATGCTGTTTCTCCGATTAACTGCTGCCCCTGTGCAAGCAGCATGTTCCTTTCCTCATCGCTGATGGTGCGCCAGTTCAGGAAATATTTACGCAGATCCGTCAGAAAGAAACGGTTTGTTCTCTGCCAGGATTTTATGTCCCCTGATTTAAGATGAAGTTCCAGTGCAACAGTGAAAATATTCTCGGCATCTGTAGGTTCAAGTATAAGGCGGACTGTCTGGCTGACCCCCAGATCGTACGGGGCAATCCAGACAAAGGCCTCGACAACCTTACCCTGGCCGAACTGCCGCTGTTCCATGTAACACCTGGACGTCTGGCACAGAAACGCGCCGCTTGAACCTTCTTCATGAACGTCGAAAAATGTCTTCAAGAATCCCACGACAGCTGTAACCTCGGCTGTGCTGAACGTGAAGGGTAATTCCAGGGACATAATGTCGTTTTTAGGTTCAGGAAGTTTCCATTTCCGTTCAGAAGCAGGTGCAGCCAGCCGGGCAGCCTGCCGTGCCGGGTAAATCGTGGAAGCAATCACCATCAGCATGACTATTATGGTGGTAAGAACAGCAGAGGTTGAGGAATAATTCAGTGTCAAACCGGCCAGCAAGTTGAAATGCAACAGGATTTTGGTGGTAAGCTGTCCTCCGAGGTATCCTATTATCGCTCCGAGTGTAGCGTAAACCGATGCCTCGGCTATGAAAAGCATTGCCACGTGCATCGGCGCAAGACCGACAGAACTATAAACGCTTATTTCTTTTAACCGCTCATGGACAGAGCCGAGCATTGTGTTCAGGACGATTAAACTTACGATAAGGAGGGGAATGAAAATATTCTTGAGGCCTGAAAACGACGACATTCCTGTGGAGCTGTAATAATAGGAAGTCCCGTTTATGCCCGCAAAGACGTCAAAAGCCACCATGGAAAGCAGGCTTTTAACAGTTGCTTCCGGCGATTCGGTGTTTTCCTTATGAACATTAAAGTTAACTACGGTGGTGTAAACCAGACCGCCGAAGTTGCTTGCCTCATCAAACGGCAGTATCAAAACCTGTTCAGGGGGGAGATGAGAACTTTTTTCGGGTTTTGAAATATTCAGCACATCTTCTTCCTTTGGCGGTTCAATGGCCATATCCTGAAAGGCTGTCGGATCCACAGGCATGATTGACTCTGCATTGAGGTCGTTTACCAGAGCCAGTGCCCTGCTGTCCGATATTCCAGTAACGCGGTATTTGCGGGTGAAAATTGAAATTTCAACCCTGTCGAGATCTTCGGGTTTTATCGACAGTTTATCTGCAAGTTCACGCGGGATGATGCATGTTTTTTCGTCGGATTTTTTGAACCATGAGCCGGCTGCAATGGTTTTGTCGATTTTTGTAACATCTTTTTCCTCCGGCATTAAGAACAGTAGCCCCTGCACCTGATAGATTTTTTGCGGATTATCTGTCCTGGCTACATCAAGATAGAGCCGTAGTCCTCCGCCGTTCGGATCAGGTTTTGCCGTTCGCCATGCCCTGGAAACAACCTGGAATTGCCTGGAATATTTGTTCTGCAGAATATCAATAACTTTCGGGTTAATGTGGTCCCATCCGCGTTTTTTTATCAGAAGTCCGTCGTAGGTAGCATCCCCCATCTTAAGACGGTGTAACTGAAGCGAGGATTTGACGGAAGTGAAGCTCAACACGGTAAAAGTGAGGAGAATCAGGGTTGCCGACGTCAGAATTGTTCTGCCTTTCCGCTTGCGCATGTTTGATATGCCGAGAGAAAAAGCCGTCATGGATGTTTCTATCCTGCTTGCGTTGATTTGCTTGACTTCACCATGACTTTTTCTCTTCATTTCTATGAAAAACCTGCTGAATCTGCCGCTTATCATGGTAATTACAAGGATCGCCAGCGCAAGAATAATAAAGGACAAAAGTATCAGCAGCGGTGAAAGCACCAGCTGGAAAGCCGGATGGGCATACTGCAACACGATAAATATTACGATAAAAACCGCAAAAGCAGTGAATAGTTGTTTCTTTATGTCCGGAAAACCGAACAGGAGCCGTTCCATAAAGAAGGAGAATGGAATGAGCAGAAAAAGGTAGAAAATAATACCTTTGATTGCATCATCGGCTGTGCCTATGACATACGGATAAGCTCTGGCTTCATAGCCCCATGACGACCTCGCCTGTTCAATGCCCTCGCTGTAATTCTGCGCAGAGACGTTTTTTTTGCTTGCTTCAAGGAAAGTTCCGGAGGTTTGGTGAAGTGTGTCCAGGATTTCATTTTTTATGCCGAAGCGTTTTAGATTGTTAAAACGGGATTCGTCCAGCTGCCACATATCCTTTGCAACCTGGAAACATGTTATTGTGTTATGATTCAGTTCGTCTGTCGTAAAACCTTTTCCTATGGGATTGTTTTCATCGACATTCAGAAGCAGGAGCCGCTTGGATTCAGCACTGCCGACAGTCAGGAACATTATTATTTTGAACCTTTTGCCGGGTTCCGAGTAATAAACAGCGCTGCTGGCACCCTGTTTTCCGGACAAAGAGTCGTTGCTTGCGACGTCAAACCCGAATGCTTCCGGTTTATTTCCGGTATCGGCATCAAATGCCGAAATGCCCGACAGGGGTACAAAATGACGCGGGTCTGTCAGACCAAAAAGATTTGTCGGTTCGCAGCGGAATACCACCACACTGACTTCCTTTTTTTCCGTATTCAGCAGTACTTTGCTCGGATATTTTTCCTCGCCTTCCATTCCAAGATCATTTGTATAAACTACATTCCCGTTATCATCAACTTTATATGCTTTAAAGGAAACAAGATATGCCGAACGCATGTTCCATGTATTAATCGGACCGTCGAAATAAACCTCTCCGCGGTCGTCTGTCATCAGGGGGCCGATGGTTATAAACGGAGTAACCGCTGTGATCTGGCTTGAAGCATATTGCGTGAATACCAGGCTGTCCGGTATCCGGTAGGTCGGAGTGAAACTTACGCCCTTGATTAATTTTACAACATGGATTTTTGCCTGGCAGAAGCCATCGGTTCTCTGCATGTAAACCGGAGCAAAATCCGGGTAGTTGAAACCCGAGGGCAGAATGGCTGAAAGCAGGCGGGTCTGGTAAATGAGGTTATCGAAATTTATTTTTTCGCTTGTGTCAAACGGCGTATTTTTCTGTTCAGGCAGCACATTGCTTGTTAAAATAGTTACGCCGATGTAGCCCCGGTAATCCATGAGTTCTGTTTCGTGGAATGTATCCACCGGCACCACCGATTCAGGATGCTTTTTTGTTATACCGCTCCACAGGTTTACAAAAGTTTCGGCTCTGCTTTTTTGAAAATTTTTACCGGGTGTTTTGCACTTCGGACAACACCAGTTCTGCGGTACTTCTTTGAACGGCGTATTAGCCGGTATTTTGTCCTCAGGAACGCCGGAAGACGGGTCATATGTGAAACCGCATTTTGGACACATATACGAAGTGGTGTTGCCGGGTTTAACGCCGAGCAATTCCTCTGTGTCTTTTGCCAGGGATTCAAACAGGTCGGCTATAGGGCGGTATTGCCTGGGATTATTCAGGTAAGCGTTGTACAGGGGGCCTCCGACGAATATACAGGGTGTCCTGTTGCGGCTTGAAATTTCCAGGGAGATAAAAACAGGTTTTTCATACATTGAAAATTGCTGAGCTATCCGAAGCTTTATTGTTAAATTTTCTATTTCTTTTTGCCGTTCCACAATCTGTTGTTCTGTTTTATGGATGGATTCGCCAGCCACATCCTTGAAGATGCCGTTGTAAATTGTTTTAAATTCCGGCAATCCCGCCAGCATGGTATTCTGGTACATTACCTGCTGTTGCTTGAACTCTCCGATTTTGTTAAGGGATTGCAGATGCTGTTCCAGCTCGGCACGCAGTGTCTTGGTCTTATCAGAATCTGTCGTTTTTTCCGCGAGTTGTTTTTGCAATTCGTTGATTTTGTCAAGAATACCAAGATTCTCTTCTGTCTGCTGTCTGATTTTTTCATCGCTGGTCAGTGCCAGGCTTTTTTTCAGGATTTCCGACAGTTCAACGATTTTTTTGGTGAGAAAATCCGACCCGATTTTCTGAAACTCGTCCTGTTCACCGGATTTTTGTTCAAAGGATTTCAGAAGGCCTTCAATCTTATTCTGGAACAGGATGCTGAGCTCAAGCCTGGTTTCAATGGCTGTTCCGATATTGCGTAAAATAACCTCTTTTATCGCCTTGTCTTTTGTCTCCCATGGCTGTCCTGTTTCAAGAATCTGCTTGGCTTTAAGCGAAAGGTCTAAATCCGTCTTTGCAAGCTCTGATTGTTTTTTGAATTCCTGAATTTTGCCATCGGTTTTCGTCCTGACGCCGATTGTGTTGAGAAACTCGCGCATTCCGGACAATCCCTGGTAATGGCCCTCCGTGAATAGAATATAGACGTCGCGCTTGAGGGGAAATTCCTTAAGGATTTTTGTTATTTCGAGGAGAGCTGCGACGCTGCATGCTGATTCTGCACCGGGTGCAATATCCGGTATAGGAGAAGCTGAATCGTAAAACGCAGAAAGAATTACAGGCGTTTTTTTCAGTGAAGGGTCGTTGCCAGGGAACAGTATGAGCAAATCATACGCATCATGTTTTTCCCAGTCAACCCTGCATTTTATATTGGCTGTTGTATTATTTAGTGAAAGTAATGCTGCCTTGGTTTTTTCATCGCCGAAACGGTTTCTGAGGCAGATTGTAAACCTGGGGATATTTACCGGCTCAGGCATAGAGCTGTCAAATCCGTTCCTGTTGGTTGTGCTGTCGGAACCCAGGAACAGGATTGCTTTGGCGCCCAGCATTGCGGCATTCTGCCAGTCGCCGCCGTTGTTCAGGAGGACAATGTTTTCTTTCAGGTCTTTCCCGTCGAATTCATCAAGTCGTCCATTTCCGCCGTAAACTATTTTTCCTGTAATCCCGCCCGGCTCTGTGGAACAGGTTCTGGGGCCGTTTGGCTGCATGGGATAAATTTCAAATTCATTCGCATTTTTCCCTTCAACTGTTATGACGGCTTCTTTTGTTATTGGGACGGCTGCGTTGAACCTGAGCATAATCGGCTTTATACCGATACCTGACAGGTAATTCAGCATGTAATTTCTCACCTGTTCTATGCCTGCTGTACCTGTGCAGCGGCTTCTGATTCCGCTCAATTTTTCCACGGTTGTTTTTAATTGTCCGGGATCCACCCGGGAAATGAGCTTGCCATAATCAACAGACGTACTTGTCACACTTTCTTTTGAAAAAGTTTTCGGCTTCATGTTCTGGTTGAAAACAAGTGTGGCTGCCAGGAGAAGGACAACGGTCAAAATTATTTTCAATATTTTAGTAATCATAATTTTTCTGTTTATGTTATGGCGGGAATACCAGATATCCGCCTGTTTCGCCGGTCGACAGCGAGACGATTAATCCGACGGTACTCCAGAGAATGTGCATTATGATGTCTCCGAAGAACAGGCCGAGAAACAGAGGTATCAGCTGTTTGTACATTTTGACCCCGCCGTATTTAATTATCAGCACTTTTGCTATCCATGCGACCATGAATGAACCCCATACCCGCTGGAAAAACATAAGATTGGACAGAGCATATCCGAGCGGATGAAACGGCCAGTTCAGAAAGACAAGTCGCATTGAACTTAAAAATGCGGCAAACAGGGCGCTTATTCCGTAAACAGCCAGCAGGATCGGGTCGTACGCCTCCTTGTTGCCTGCATTGAAATCAAATCTGTAGAGCATCCATGAGCCTGCGCCGATTCTGTATCCGCACAGCATGTTTCCGCCGAATTTGTAGGTCATGCTGAGGAAGAAATAAGCGCCGAAAATGAATACCGTTACGAATGCAATCAGCAGAGCGATTGTCAGGGACCGCCGCTTGAGATTTACGGCATCCGCAATTTTATATCCTTCCAATGAAGTTGGCATTGATACGCAGAACCATCCGATTGTTAAGAAATTCATCATGGCAAAGAGGTTCATTGAAGCTACGCCGAGAAACCCTGCGCCTCCCAGGGAATAGAGAATTGTAGAAACCCACGGAACAAGAAATACACTCGGTACACCGGCTTCAGCCCGGATTTTTGTGGCAGATGTTGCGAAGAAAAGCACCAATCCAAAAAATATCATACCTGCCCAGAATTTGGCACCTGTTGCCCATGCCCAGCCCGCAAGGAACAGGAAACCCAGTATTGCACCAATTACGGCAAATCTGAACGACATCGGTTCGTCAGAATCATCAATGAATTTATCGCCTCTGAATGCTTTTCTTAGGACGTCGAAAATCTGTCTGCGTCCGATCCATATAGACATGATCAGAATACCGGCAAGTGCTCCGACTGTCTGGTCGGTTCCGAAAGGAAATTTGGAAACTCCCCAGAAAATAGAAGAAGTTTTCATCTCGGAAAGCCCTAAAATTGCGCCTGCCAGCCGCTGGAGCCGTTCAAAAAAGACGAAAAACCAGATACTGAAAAGAATTTCCAGGTTTAAAAGATAAGCTACACCGATTACAAGAGGATTGAATTTAAGAAGGAAACTCGGAGCCATTGCCGACAGAGGCGGGTCCTTGAAGAGTTTTCCGAGCCAGAAGCCGTTGCCGCATCCGTCAGGCTGGAAAGAAGGTATAATGGGATAATAGTGATGCAATCCGTTTACCATCTGGAACACAGTGGCAATTCCGATGCCTATCCAGAGGAATTTATTCCTGAAAAATCCTGCCGGAAAAACACGACCGGTCTTTTCCGGTTCTTTTTCCACAATCGACAGCGGAATTGTTGCCAGGGGAAAAGTGAATTTCTCTTTTTCTGTCCATTGCTTCCTGACAATTGTCACAATGCATAACATCGTGAAGTAAAGCACGAAAACCATTGCTCCCCAGGCGAGCAATGGTTTGATCCATACCGACCACGGCACCGAACCCAGCAACAGGGAAATGATTTTACCGGTAAATGTCTGCGGTACCTGCGGTGCAGGTGCACCGTCGTAAAATTGTGCCAGAGCCGTTTTGTCGTGCGGAACCAGCCATGCGGGCACATTTTTGAAATATTCAATGTAACTGGGCTGTTTGTCGAGCACCGCGTATCTGGCCTCGGTAACAAAATTGGTGAACATAAGCCCGAACAGTCCCTGGGAAGCTAGGACCATGGTGAGCAGAAGGCTGACGTAAACAACCATCAGTTCGGCAGGTTTGAAGCTGAAAGATTTGTTCAACCACTTTACAAGAGAAATTCCTCCCATAAAAAGAAAAATCAGCGTTAACGCACTTGTTGAGGGCATGTTTTCGGCAAGATTACCGGATTGCGCATAAAGTTCAACGGTGTTTGTCCAGATAGTGCCCGCAAGAATCAGGAAAATGCTTGCAAGGACAGCCCTTAAAGTAAGCCCGGTTTTCGCAGGTTTATTATTGAAATCGTTCACAGTGAAGTAATTATATGACTTCTATGAAATTTTGTCAACGAATTAACGTATTTTTTTATTGATTTATTTCAATATTTAACCATAATATTTAGGGAAACCAGGAAAACAATGAAAAATAAGGGGATATTCCCGGGGAGGTTAACATGAAAAGGAAAATTTCGCAGATAGCGGTTATGACTACAGGCGGTGACGCGCCGGGAATGAACGCGGCAATAAGAGCGGTTGTCAGGACAGCCATTTATCACGGGCTTAAGGTCTTCGGCGTTGAAAGAGGATATGCAGGACTTATAAACGGTTGTTTCAGACCTATGGATTTGCGTGCGGTCAGCGGAATCATTAACCGCGGAGGCACTATTCTGCATACGGTGCGGAGTCCTGAATTCAAAACAAAATCCGGCCAGGCAAAAGCGGTTGCTAATCTGAAATCGCGGGGCATTGATGCAGCGGTCGTAATCGGCGGCAATGGTTCTCTGTGCGGTGCCAGAGCATTGCATAATGCAGGGATACTTTCCATGGCAATTCCAGCCACGATTGACAACGACATACTGGGGACGGATACCACAATCGGGTTTGATACGGCAGTCAACACCGCAATGGAAGCCATAGATAAAATCCGCGATACCGGTTTTTCGCACGAACGGGTTTTTGTTGTCGAAGTTATGGGCAGGGAAAGCGGTTTCATTGCTCTGGAAGTCGGGATTGCCTCAGGTGCTGAAATGGTTCTTATTCCCGAGCGTGTCTGTTCCAGCGGCAGAATCTGCAGGGAACTGGGACTTGGCAGAAAAAGGGGCAAGTTGAGCAGTATCATAGTAATGGCAGAAGGCGCCGGCAATCCTTTCAAGCTTGCGGGACACATCAGAAAACACGTGGGAATGGAGGTAAGGGTAAGTGTGATCGGGCACATGCAGAGAGGCGGTACGCCGACTGCTACGAGTAGACTGCTGGCAGCCAGGTTTGGTTGTGCTTCTGTGGAGGCGCTTGTTAAAGGAAACACAGGGAAGGCTGTCGGAATAAGAAACGGATCTCTGGTTTTTAACAACCTCAATGCTGTTGCCGGTAAGACAAAACGCATTGACCTCAATGATTACCGCCTGATAAAATTCCTGGAACGGTAGATATATGCATGGGGATTCCTGTAATGTAGCATATAGGTGGTTGGACAGCGGAAAATCTCAGCATGGCTGTCGGTTCCCTTGTAATTTTTATTACAATTAGGTAATGTCAAGATAAGTGTGTAAATTTGGGTTTACTCCAAATTTGTTGATGATTAAATTCTGCAATGAAAAGGAATAAAATTCTTTCGGCGCTTCTGGCCGAAGGGAATACTCCAACGTC
>Ga0172363_10000760_pt1 | contig 25275 bp, 12 predicted proteins | sample LakKivs2_kivu2a2_FD_114541 | JGI IMG/M metagenome (GOLD analysis project Ga0172363, IMG submission 114541) | Sediment microbial communities from Lake Kivu, Rwanda - Sediment s2_kivu2a2 | ecosystem: Environmental > Aquatic > Freshwater > Lake > Sediment | place: Rwanda: Western Province, Lake... | reverse complement strand
TGCCATCGTTAAGTTCCACGGGGATGAGATTATAATGAGTGACCAGCTTGGCGGGAATTTTTTCTATCACCTCTTTGGGAATCTTGATTTCGCTTAGCTTCACGTATGGCATGGATAGCTGAAAAGCCACCGCCTTCAGGACATCCTCCACACCGACAAGATTCATCTTTATCAGAATCTCGCCAATTCGTTCCCCGGTCTTGCGATGTTCCCGCAATGCCATCTCAAGGTCATCGGGGTCGAGTTTCCCATCATTGACCAGAATCTGACCAAGATGAAGTTCTGTGCTATGTTTCATCATCTCGCCTCATTATATTAATAAGATAGATACAAATTTACTCTTAATTGATATGCCAGAATTATACCAGTTTCTCACGTCACAGATTAGTCCGGAAATTAATAATAATTCACATAAAATAATACTTTTGGTGGCGAAAAAAGGTTAGAAATGACGAGAATAAAAAAGAGTGAACCGCAATTTCACAATCGATAATTGGAAAATCACAATCTGTTATAAAACACCCATGGAATCAACTATATCTGACCCGATACGCATCAACGGGCTTTCCCTTGCCCCTCAATAAAAGTGGAGGAAGCGGTTCAAATGTAACGTTGCGCTTCTTGAACATTTCATCAGATGCGTTCCTGACCCTTTGATAGAGCTCCGAATTGATATATATTTCTCCCTGAAGTGCAACCCCCTCCAACCGCTCAGCAACATTTACGTTATCCCCAAGGGCTGTATATTCAATTCTGATGCGCTTACGTCCCACCGTACCAACCACCACCTCGCCAGTGCTGACACCGATGCCGACTCCAATCTTTATCCCCTTTTCTGAGAGGATGGAATTGTTGTTAAGTTCAGATATCGCCACCTGAATGTCCAATGCCGCCTTGACAGCCCTCACCTCGGCATCAGGCAACTCTAAGGGCGCACCAAAAAGCGCCATCACGGCGTCACCCATGAACTTGTTAACCACACCATCATACTGGAATATAATCTGTGAGACTGTGTCATAATACGCATCAAGAAAATCCACCAATTCACGTGCGCCCAGACATTCAGAAAGCGCAGTGAATCCACGAATATCCACAAAAAGGACTGTCACATCCTTCTTCACACCCCAGATTGCCTCATCGTCATAATGGCGCAAAATCTCCTCCCCAATGCGCGGGGAAACAGATTTCAGGAAGACGTTTCTCACCCGTCGCCTTTCCCTCTCCTTGATTCCGACGGCATAAAAGATGAGGAAGATATACGAGAGCAAAATGGTGCCCGCGGGTCTGACAACGGGAATATAAAGTGAGTACTTGTTAAAGCTGAAAACGCTCAGTGCAAGATAAAGAACAAGGAGTAGAAATGTGGACAGCGATGCGGATTTGTATTCCACAATTGAGAAAATCATGCCCACAAAAAGCCCGAAAATCAGGGTGATGATGGCGGCCTTCGCAGGGCTCGTCTCACAAATATAATCATCATTCTGCACCATATTTATGACCGTGGCGTGAATACCTACAAGGGGAAAAGCGGGCAATATCGGGATAGGTTCAATGTCCGCACCGCCGGGATTGAGTTCACCAACAATCACAATGGCATCCTTGAATGTCTCAGGTTTAATGCGGCTGGGATAACGATTGCCGTAACGGGCGTAATGAAGAACCTGATGAAGTGGATAGCTGTTGCGCCTGAGATATGGGTCGCCCTCCCTGAAATTGAGAACTAACCGACCGGTTTCATCAATCGGTATTCGCTTTGTGCCGGTCTCTATCCTTCGTGGATGGAACTCAATCCATTTCCCGAATGTGATTTTCAGCTCATTGAGCGCAACACCATAATAATCGCAGATAAACAAAAGGTCAAGATGTGGATAGAGCTTGTCCTTGTATTTAATAAAAAGCGGGATGTGTCGCACCACTTCTTCCTTTGTTTTTACAACATTGATAAAGCCACTGCCGGTTGAGTTCAGAAAAATCTGTTCCGTTGGAAGAACGACAAATTGTGCCTCGGGCGGTCTCCCTTCCTCATCAGGCGGGCACTTTATGCCAAAGCATTTTTCCAGATACATTCGTGAATAATTCCCCACAAGAAATCGGAGTCGACTCTGAGTCAAATCTATCTCCGCCACGGTTTTGTCATCAAGGTTACGAAATGCCTCCGCACGCCTCGCGGACAATTCATCAAGCTGGTCAAGCACGCGTAAGACCTCTTCCCTTATTGCGGACGTTGTCAGAGAATCAATTATTGCAGGTGGTATCTGTGGAAAACCGGTGGGGAATAATTCCTTTTCAAGGTCAGGAATGGGCGGGCGTTCTTCAAGAAACTTGTAGCTGAGATATGTAGGTATTTCCTGGAGTTTCATGGAGAATGTTGAATCCATGGGCTTGGAATGTTCAAAGAGTATGTCAAACAGAACAGCCCTGATGCCCAGATGCTGAAGCGCCTGAAGCAGGAGCTGATATGCCTCACGGGAATCAATCTCAGAGCCATAAAGGATATGGTCAAGGTCTGTAAGCCCTACAATAATAATTTTGTTATTAAGCTTTTGAGCCGGTCGCAGGCTCATTCGCAGGTCGCGTGTGATAAGCTCAAGTCTGTCTATCTGGTCACGAAGGACAGGCAATGGTGGCGGAAAAAGCAAAAGGAATGCGCCCAAAAGTCCCAATAACAGACAAAGGATGGGGCGGGCAAAAATGAACCGGACGGGCTTTTTCCTGCTCTCTTCCTGACTCATCAAGAATAATACCAATGACCGCTTAAATGCTTATTCGATTTTCATCCCTGAACAGTGGGAGTATATTTGTATGTCGGGACAAGCCGCTTTAACAGCGCACGAATTGCCTGTATATTGCCATCACGGATATACTGCCCGAACGTATCAACATCTTTCATGAGTGTATCCCAGTCGCAACCTTGAGTCTGCATGACAAATATCTTGCCCATCTCCGTCTTGTGGATGTCCTCGCCTTCCGTGACAAGTTCCTCACAAATCTTTTCCCCCGGGCGCAAGCCCGTGAAGACAATCTCGACGTCCTTCTCCGGTTCAAAACCGGAAAGTGCGATAAGGTTTCTGGCAAGATCGATAATCTTGACAGGCTCCCCCATATCAAGGACGAATAGTCGTCCCTTGTCCCTCATGGCTCCCGTCTGCAGAACGAGGCTAACCGCCTCAGGGATGGTCATAAAATACCTCATCACATCGGGATGGGTCACCGTAACCGGACCTCCACGCTCTATCTGTTTCTTGAATAGAGGAATGACGCTCCCGCGACTGCCCAAGACGTTGCCGAAGCGCACCGCTAAAAATGTCGTCTTTGACCGTTCCGCAAGACTGAAGATAATCATCTCTGCCAGACGCTTGGTTGCCCCCATGACATTGGTCGGGTTAACCGCCTTGTCCGTTGAAATCAGTACGAAAATTTTTGCTCCACATTCATCCGCAAGGCGGGCAACGTTCAGGGTGCCGATAATATTGTTCCTCACTGCCTCCTGTGGATACATCTCCATCAGAGGCACATGCTTATGCGCCGCCGCATGAAAACAGATGGTGGGATGGTATTCCTCAAACACCTCCCTCAGACGAATCTCATCCGTGACATCCGCAATAACGGGGATTATCCGGTTGCCTTTGAAACGGTAATCAAATTCTGCGGCAATCTCATAAATGCTGTTTTCGCCCCGTCCGAGAAAAAGAATGCACTCTGGTTCATAAGTTGCAAGCTGGCGGCAGAGCTCAGAACCGATGGAACCACCGGCACCCGTGACAAGTACCCTTTCTCCACGGATGTAATTCTTCTCCTTAGGCAATATGAGGCGAACTGGTTCACGTCCAAGAAGGTCTTCTATTTCCACCTTGCGAATCTGGCTGACCTCAATCTTGCCCTCTATCAGGTCATGCACATTGGGGGCTATACGGAATGTTACAAGTGTGGTCTTGCAGTCTTTGATAACCTGCCTGAGCTTCGGGGGAGAAATATCCTCCATGGCAAGAATCACATCGTCAATGCGATAGCGCTCAATGGCATCCGGCAGGTTTTTCAGCCCACCCACAACGGGAAGTCTGTGAATATATTTCCCTATCTTGAGGGGGTCATCATCCACAAAACAGACCGGTTTGTATCCTCTCATTGGCTCTTTCATCAACTGGCGTGCCACGGCATCACCAAGGTCTCCCGCACCCACGATTAAAACTCGACGGGCATCCTTCGGCAGACGGAATCCAAATGTCAGGATGAACCGACGGCTGAACCGCTCCCCTCCAATAAGGACGATGACAAGAAACCATTCGTTTACCAACACACCCCATGGAACCCGTAAGACATGTTCACCGTTCGAATGGATTGGCATGGGTCCAAAGCGGTGAAGGTTTTCCAGTATAATATTCAGTATAATGAAGATGAATGTGCCAACGGTTGAAGAACTCACAATCGCTATCAGCTCGCTGATGCTGGCGTATCGCAACATTCCTTTATAGAGTTTGAAAAGAAAAAATAGAGCGAGTCTGATAACAAGAACAACAGGAAGGATGTATATGTATTGAGTGCGGTATTCGGGTTCGAGATTGAAATCCCGTCTAAGGAGATATGCCAGCGCCAATGCGACAGAGACAATGAGGGCATCAAGTATAAGAAGAATAATACGATGAACATTCCGCTTTAACATCGCTTAATCCAATCTCCCCGAGTTAGCATTCTCTTCAGGAGGTTTGTGTTCTTCCTCAGATGGTATCATATCATATACCTTATCGCCGTATTTCCCGCGACATTCGTCGCATACACCCCTCGGCAGACTGGTCATATGAACCTTATTGCATATCTTGCACACGTATTTTTTGTCATATTGTTTATCCTTTTGATTCTTCAATCCGGACATCTCGCGTAAAAGAATCGTGGTGTTGTCCTTCAGATTATGCTGGAGAAGGTCATAGATATTGGGTGCAATGAGGTGTGGATATGCCTCCTCGAATCGCTTTATTCTCTCCAACGCAATGTTGTGATACTTGATAATTTCCGAAAACTCATTAAGGATAAAGATTTCTTCATATTCCATACTTCAAACCCCCGATTTAATCTTTTTCTAATCTTTTCGTGAATGTCCAGAAGATGCGCTCCACAGTGGCACTGCAGATTTTGTCATAAAAGCGCACCGGTCCGACCCACGGGATTATTGCCTTTTTATGTCCCATCAGGGCAATATCGCGCAGGCAAAGGATTAACAAAATCGCACCGATCCTTTTCCCCCGCGTGACAGGGTCAACACCCATCGGTCCGAACCATCCCATGCCGCAATTATTACCCTCATAACCTGAAAAACCCACCACTTCTCCATCGTGTACACAGATGTAAAGTGTTATGGGACTATTGTCAAAGGCATTGTCTGCCTCGCCAATCCATGCAGGCCAGTTGGAGGCAAGGAACTTTTTCAGCCCCTCCCAGTCAGACTTCACCGCACGGCGAATTTCAAACCCCTCTCCTTTCAATCGCACAATATCGGCGTGACAACTTTCCATATCTGGACTGACATCGCATATCAGATTTATATTGGGGATACCACGCTCATATCCATTCTTAAGAAAAAAGCAGAATGCCTCCTTATAGCGGAAGTCAACGCCGGGCATCTGATAATTTGCTGCCACATCCATTACTGATACACCCTTTGCGCCCCGTGCAGTCAATCTATTCTCCAACTCCTTCAAGAGTGCAGAACCAATTTCCCGACAGCGCCATTTTGGATGCACAACAAGAAGCCGAATCCAGCCGAACGGCTCATCGCGACGCTCCCCCATTACGCCCTGAACAAAACCTGCAACCTCGCCGTCTGCTTCCGCCACAATGCCCAGTTCAGGAACATAATCCTTTGCACCGGTCGTCTTCTGCCTGACAAGGTCTTCATACCAGACATCGAACTCCATTCCAAGCCGGCATATCTCAGTAATAGCGGGAATGTCCTTGTCATTCAACGCCCGTAACGGTGACATTTCCTTTTCTCCTTATTATCCTCAAATATATATATTCCTGTCTGTTCTCAGACAAATAATAAATCAAGGTAAAACTTCGTTTTGAGAAAAACAAAGACTTGATATTTATACTGATATTCGTATGGTTATTATTATGAATCTGGCAAAAGAAATTATTGCATTTTTTCAATCCAACCCGAAAAAGTTGTTCGAGTTCTCGGACATACAGAAATTCTTGAAGATTGACAGGAACGACCGCAAAGCGCTGAAGGCGGTTCTGAGCGCTCTTGAGGAGGAGGGCAAAATCCATCGTTTCAAGAAGCGCCGCTGGGGTCTTTTTCAATCATCCGACCTTATTACAGGAACGCTCAGCATTGCACGCAAGGGCTATGGATTTGTTCGCCCGGAAGCGACTGAGCCCGATAATCCCGCTCCACCAGATGTCTACATTACACGTAAAAATCTGGGCGGTGCCCTTCATGGAGACCGCGTCCTTGTGCGACTCCGTGAGCGTGGTTCAGAGCGTCCTGAAGGGCGCATCACAAAAATCCTCGAACGCGCACACACGGAATTTGTCGGGCGATTCCAGTTTGAAAAAAAAGGCGGCACTGTCATTCCCAAGGATGAGCGAATCAATCGACTCATTCAGGTCCCCAAACTTGCATTTCGTAACCGACTGAAAAACGGCATGTGGGTCATGGTGCGCATCCTCGATTTTGGCGACGACCGCCGCCCCATGCTCGGCGAAATTACCGAGATTGTCGGAGAAGATGACGAGAAGGGAATTGATATTCTTCTCATCATCCGCGACCACGGCGTTAAACCGGAATTTCCCGATGAGGTTGAGCGAGAGGCAGGCGACTTGCCGCAAGGTATAAGTGACGATGAACTTGCACGGCGCAAGGATTTCCGCCACCTCACCACATTCACCATCGACCCCGAAACGGCGAAAGACTTTGACGATGCGCTCTCAATTGAACGTCTCCCGAACGGACTTTTCCAACTCGGTGTTCACATCGCCGATGTGGCACATTACGTCCAGTCCGAATCCGCGATTGACGTTGAGGCGCTCGCCCGTGCCACGAGCATCTATCCCGTTGACCGAGTCATCCCCATGCTGCCGGAGCGCCTCTCAAACAATCTTTGCAGTCTGCGCCCCAATGAAGACCGCCTCGCCATGAGCGTCCTCATGAATATTGACAGCCACGGCAAGATTCACCACAGTGAGTTTTATAACTCAGTCATCCGCTCGCGCCATCGCCTGAATTATACTGAAGTCCAGACCATCTTTGACCATAGCGACCCGTGGATTTCCGCCCGTTACTCAGATATCCGTGACGACCTTTTTGCCCTCAAGAAATTGAGCGAGATTCTCATAAAGATGCGCGAGGAGAAGGGTGCGCTTGACCTCGATATCGGGGAGACGGATGTCATATTTGATTCAGCGGGAACTGTGATTGATTTACGGCGGCATCCACGCCTTGCCAGCCACCGGCTCGTTGAACAGTGCATGATTCTCGCCAATGAGGCGGTCGCTCAAAAGATTTTCCATCTGCACATCCCATCGCTTTATCGCATACACGAATCTCCCGCGCAGGATAAGCTCCACAAACTGATTCCGGTACTCGCCAATTTCGGCATCACACTGCCGCCGAAGCGCGCCATCACTCCGCACATGTTACAGAATGCACTTGAGCACATTGAGCAATTGGGAGACGCCGGGGCAATCCTGCGAACGGTCATTCTTCGCGCCATGATGCGCGCACAATATTTCCCGGAAAACAAGGGGCATTACGGACTCGGCAGCACCTGCTACACACACTTTACCAGTCCTATCCGCCGCTATCCAGACCTCATCGTCCACCGCATCCTGAAAGAGGTCCTGTCAGGACAATACAAAAATGAGGAAAATCTGGAGTCATGGAAAGAGCGCCTGCCGGAGATTGCGCTCCATTCCACAGACATGGAGGAGAGGGCGGAGGAGATTGAACATGAGGCGGCGAAAATTCTGGGATTAGAATTCATGCGCCGTTTCATTGGTTTTGAATTTGAGGGCTTCGTTTCAGGCGTGGCAAATTTCGGGCTATTCGTGGAGCTGGAGCGTTATCCAATTGATGGGCTAATCCCGATCGCCTCCATCGGCAATGATTATTACGAATTCAACGAAGCCGCTATGACCCTGACGGGCAAAAGTTCCGGACGCGCCTTCCGCCTTGGCGACCGCCTCCTCGTCTCCATCGACCACATTGACGTCATGAAGCAGGAAATGGATTTATCGCTGGTGAAAAAACTATAAAATGCTGCATGAATGGAGGTCTTATATGTCCGAGATTCGTCCGATTCGGGAGGAGGAAAAGGAATGGGCGGCGGCACTGTTTAACAACGCCTACAGGATCGGTATGACAATGGCGCGAGGCTGGACGGAGAATCTTCCACTCGATGAAACCATCGCAGTGGTGGAAAAAGAGCGTGTGGCGAGTTTTGTCCGCATGAACCGTTATCGCATCTGGGTTGGCGGTGGCGAGATGGCGATGGGCGGCATTGGCGCTGTCTCCACATGGGCAGATTGCCAGGGGAAGGGCTATGCCGGAAAATTGATGCGAGAGAGCGTCCGAATCATGCACGAGCGCGGCGATGCCGTCTCTGCGCTGTATCCCTTCTCGCACCGCTATTATGGCAAATTTGGCTGGGCTTCCATGGGCGACCGAATTATTTATACAGATGCTAAGCAGTCGGATATCATTGCGCATGAGGAACGGTCGCTCGTGCGCTGGTGCCGAGGCGAAGAGGATATCGAGCACCTTGACACCGCCTATCGGGCTTATGCGCCGCATTTCAATGGCATGGCTTTGCGGTCGCGAGAAACTTGGGCAAATCGACTCAAGCAAGTTGCAAACGATAAGGGTCAGGCATATCTTATCGAAAAGGACGGACGATGTATCGGCTATTTCTTTTGCGAAAATCTGCCAGCTCAACCGCATGGACATGAATCTGTCACGCGGGACCTCGCCTGTGCCACGCCGGAGGCATTTCACGCGATGTTCGGGTTTCTTGCAACATTGCCGACCAATGTTGTGAAAATCACAGTTGCCGCTCCAGCGTCGCTCCCATTATGGGAGAATTACAAAGAGCCATTCATCACGATGAAGTGGACGCTCCCTCTTCAGTATCGTGTGGTTGATGTGGAACGGGCAATTGCGGCGCGGGGCTATCTCCCTGAGGCACACGGACGTCTCATTATAAAGATAAATGACAGTTGCGGTGATTGGAATAATGGCGTGTGGGAGATTGAGGTCCAGGATGGGCACGGTCTGGCGCGGCGCAATGCAGACGCCAAATCTGATATCGAAATGACCATCCAGCAGTTCTCACGTCTTTTCATGGGCGCTCAGGATACAATGGCGCTGGCACAGCAGGGGCTTTTTCCAGGAGTTGCGAAATCCACAATCCATCTCATGAATAATTTATTCCATGACCGCCCTGTGCATCTTATCGATGCCTTTTAAATTACCTTGCCACCTTCTCATAACTGGACAAAATGAGTGAAGCGGTGCGTTCAGGGGTGAAGAGGGCGGCGCGGGCAATTCCCCTCTCACGAAATTCACTTAAACGCTTTTTATCACTCAGAAGGGATATTATACGCTTGGCAATCTCACCGGTCGAATCGGGTGGAATGAATATCCCTGCATCGCCCACAACCTCAGGCAGTGAAGAGGTTTCAGCCACAATGACCGGCGTACCCGATGCCATTGCCTCAAGGACAGGCAGTCCAAATCCGTCATAGCGAGATGGAAAAACAAAAACATCCGCAAGTGCATAAAACATGCTGAGTCTTTCATCATCAAGTTCAGGGAAATAATGAATATATTTTGCACATGGCGAGCGATTTATTTTGTCAAGAATCTCCCCCGCCCTGTATCCCTCTCTGCCCGCTAAAATCAGATGGTGCGGGAGAGATGTTTTCCTGCGGATTATTTCAAATGCCTCAATAAGGGCAATCTGATTTTTCCGCGGCTCCAGCGTCCCCACATTCAGTATAAATTTGTCAGGGAGAGCGAGCGCGGTGCGTTGCACCTCTTTCTCTCCCCCATTCAGCGCCCTAAAAGCGGAAGGGGCATAATGAGGCACCACGTCAATTTTATCCGCACTGACCCCCAATATTGCCTGCAAATCATGTCCCGTGTTTTCTGATGGGACAATGATTCTATCGGCATGATGTGCTGAAAAACGTGTCACCCACTTTATGTATTTCCTGAATCCCCAGGGATAAGTTTCCGGGAATTTATATGCGATGAGGTCATGGATGGTGACTATCTTCCTGAAGGGTGTTTTCACCCAGGGGATAAGAAATGCGGTGCCATGAAAGACGTCGGCGCCACGTGAGCTGAGAAGCCGGGGCAGACTGAAATTCAGCCAGAATTCGCCCATGGGATGATGTTCATGGTCGACGGAGACCTCCAGTATCTCAATACCAGACTGCCGTATTTCCTCCGGGACACACCCCTTCAAGAATAGACCGGTCAATTGATGACCGCATCTGCTCTTTGCAAGCGCAGACACCATCTGAAGGGCAGAAATCCCAATGCCGGTCATGCCTGACCGGATGCACCGCAAATCAAGAATAATTTTCAACCCGGCAAACATACTCCCTTCAAATATCATACTTGACATTACAAAATAATCTTGGAAAATCAATGTATGTTTTCGCATACGCAAATTATTTAACTCAATCCGAATTACCTGTTCAGGGAAAGGGAACCACATTGAAAATAAGATTAATCCCATTACTGGTCATTATCATTCTTTTCGCAATCACATCCTCCTTTGCAAAGGATGCAACCAATCCAACCACCGGCACGCGCGACATCATGCCCATCAGTGAGATAAAGCGGGGAATGAAGGGATATGGCGTCTCGGCATTCGGGAATAATGAGTTACAGCGCTTTGATGTTGAGATTTTGGGGGTGATGGAGAATACCTTTGCGGGCATGGATTTGATACTGGCTCGGCTCTCCGGACCACAGTTCAAGCAGATGGGAGTTATTGCCGGAATGAGTGGGAGCCCCGTTTATATCAACGATAAAATTATCGGTGCCGTCTCTTACGGAGACTTGTTCTCAATGGAACCCATCGCAGGCATCACGCCTATTGAAAAGATGCTGGAAATATACGACCGAACAGATATGAAGCCGCATCCTGATGAATGTGCCCCTGTCAAAGATTTCCTCTCAGAAGGGAAATCTGCAAATGAGCCTGCTCCCCTTCTGTCAAAACCATCTTCATTTACAGTTGAGACCGATACTATGCCCGGTTTCGGCTCACTTTCGCCCCCACTCCCGAAAAGCATAACAATGCAGCCGCTCAGCACACCACTCATTGTTTCTGGATGTTCACCGAGAACGCTAAAACGCATTTCCAATTATTTCCGAAACACGTCCCTCATGCCCGTCATGGGCGGTGCGGCCCATTCTGTGGATCCCAGACTCGCTGATAAACCAATGGAGAACGGTTCCGCCATAGCCATTCCCCTGATTTCCGGCTCTATCGAAATGGCAGCCATTGGCACCGTTACATATCGCAAGGACAATAAGCTCGTGGCATTCGGTCATCCCTTTTTTGAGATGGGCAATGTGGATGTTCCCATGGCAAACGCATACATCTTCACCATTGTCCCAAGCTATTACTGGTCCTTTAAAATGGGGGCAAGCGTGCGAGAGGTGGGTAGTATCAGACAGGACAGACTCCCGGCTATTGGGGGTATCTTCGGTATGAAAGCCTCTTCTTTCGATATAGATGTTAATCTCTCAATATCTGGAACCCAGAAAAAACTCCACTACCACCTGTGGGAGAATGAATATTTCAGCTCTATTCTTGCGGAAATTGTCATCGGCAGTTCAATAATGGACAATGACAAGTATTACGGTAATTCGGCGGCAAAGATTCATTATATCGTGACTCTTTCCGACGGCACCACGATTGAGAAGCGTGACTTCCTGTCAACCCGCATGCTCGCCTATGACGTCACATTCCCCATTACGTATGACCTCCACACCCTCATGAGAAACACCTACCGAAAGGTCGATATCAGTAATATAAAATGTGACATTGACATTATCGACCAATATAAAATAGTCGAGATTTCCTCAGCACGACTGGATAAAGAAGTATATAAACCAGGTGAGAAGGTCAAAGCTACCATATATTTCATGCCCTTCCGTCAACCACGTTTCTCACGCAACCTTGAGATTGAATTGCCAGACGACATTCGCGATGGCACCTATAATCTTGAGATACTTGACGCCGATGGGAGGATGCGCACAGAGGTGATGCGCTCCCCCGGTCTGAGTAACGTCCTGAGCTTCGAAGGGCTTGTAAAGCTCCTTCGCCTTAACTATCCCACCAACCAGCTTTATGTCCTCCTGACTGAAAGGAAACCCGGAATTCGTCTGAAAGAGACCGAAATGCCGGAACTACCCCAGAGTGTCATGACTGCCACAAGAAGCGCAACTGCACAAGCCTTTGTTACGCCCATCACAATGTCATTTATCAGAGAAAAAACTCTTGAGACCGATTTTGAGATTAATGGCAGGCAAACCCTCCAGTTGCGGGTAGACCACATGGGAAGGAGATAATTTAAATGAAAATTATTCACCACAGAGTCACAGAGTGCACAGAGTATTTCCAATGTTCTTTTTGTTTAATTATACTCTGAGTTCTCCATGTCTCTGTGGTGAATCCCATATTTTTTAACTCTTAAACAAAATATTTAAGGAGGCGTCCCTTGAAGAGCACATCACAAAATCGCGTTAAATGCTTTTTATTCTTATTCATCACACTTGTTGCAATCAATGCCCCGTGTTCCACAACAAAGGTCTTCCGCCATAAGTCCTTTGCAGACTTCTCAAGCGGGGAACTCAAATCAACCTCCCTGACCAGCGACGGCAAACTCTTTCCAGCACCTGCATGCCAGAAAATCGGAACAACTGATGAAGGGCTCGTATGGCGCATCATCAGCCGCCCCGATGGCGCACTTTATTTCTCCACCGGCACTGACGGGAAAATTTTCGTTCTCGAAAAGAACAAAAAGGCGGAACTTTACTGCGACTTGGAAGAGATAGCCGCCTTTGCACTTGCGCTTGATACCAAAGGAATACTTTATGCCGGCGCATCCCCCGGCGGGAAAATTTATCGCATCGCCCAGAAGGATAAACCTGAACTCTTCTTTGATACCAAACAGGAATACGTCTGGGACCTCCTATTTGATGCCGAGGGAAATCTCTTCGCCGCAACCGGCATAGAAGGCAAACTGTTCAAAATTAAACCTGACAGCACCGGTGAAATCTATTTTGAATGCCCGGATAAAAACATCATGGACATCATGACTCTCAGCCGCATCAAGGATTCTTCCATCTTTATGGCAACTCAGGATAAAGGACGCATTTACAAGGTTTATGAGAAGGGCAGGGCGTTCGTCCTTTACGATTCCGGCTCGGACGAGGTGAGAGCCCTTTCCGAAGGTGACGAGGGATTCTTTTATGCCGCAGTTAATATGGCTAAAACAATCACGCCTCAGCCAACTGTGCCCGAGCAGAAAAAGGAAACAGATTCATCCGATGACGAGATGTCTGAGACTCCCGGAAAACCTCAGAAGGAACAACCAACAAGACTCGCTCTTCCCCTCGTGGTTGGGAAAAAATCGGGCATCATCAAACTTGATATATCCGGATATGTCTGGCCTGTGCTGGATGCCCCTGAATCCCCCATTCACTGCCTCATCTACGATGCCACTTCCAAATGCCCCATCGCGGGCATCGGTGAAAAAGGGAAATTATACCGAGCCGAAGAATTCAATAAATTTACAGCCATTATGGCAACTGATGAAAAATACATACTTTCCCTCCTCCAGACGGACAAAGGTCTTTATTATGGCACGGGAGAGGCGGCGTCAGTGTATTCGCTCAACTGGAAAGACCTCTCTCACGGAGAATATATATCATCCGCACAGGATGCAGGAACTGCGGTCAATTGGGGCATGCTCCGCATTGAAGGTCAGTTCCCTTATGGCACATACGTGAAATTCTCCACACGCACTGGCAATACCACAGATCCTGACAAATCCTGGTCAGACTGGACAAAGGATGAGCCCCTAAACACTCAGGCGATGATAATGTCCCCCGTGGCGCGTTTCCTTCAATATAAACTGCTCCTCTCCGGGCGCGACGAGAATACTTATCCTGTGATTCAGCAGGTAGATGCCTATTATATCCCGCCAAACCGCGCCCCAGTCTTCGAGCAGATTGAAATCAGCCGTGAGGAAAAACCTGCGCCTATGCCTGTACCCAGACCCGTTCCCAAGGAAAAAATTGAAGGCAAGCCTGAGTCCAAACAAAGCCCATCCTCCTCAGACTCCTCAGTCACCATTGACATCAAGGCTAATTCCAATCCGCAAAAGGTGAAAATAAACTGGAAGGTGAGTGACCCCGAAGGCGACCAGATGCGCTATACTTTGTATTATAAAGGTGAGGATGAAGAGGTCTGGAAGAAGATTGAGGACAAACTGGACAAAAATACTTATGACTTTTCCACCGCTCCACTGCCTGATGGACGTTACCGCATCAAGGTGGTTGCCACTGACCTTCCCTCTAACCCTAAGACCGCCGCAATGGAATCCGAATATGTGAGTGAGATATTCATTGTTGACAACACACCGCCCCAATTCGTGGAAGAACTCACATACGACCGCAGGGAAAAGAATTCCATCGTTGTCCATGCCACAGTTGAGGATAAACTATCCATTATCTCATCAGCCCAGTATTCAGTCAACGCAGGAGACTGGTTCAATGTCCTTCCAGTTGATGGAATCTTCGATTCCGAAAGAGAGACATTCTCATTCTCCCTGACAGACCTGAAACAGGAAGAGGTGACTGTTACCATGATGGTAACGGACGAACAGGGAAACACGGTTGTTGGCAAATTGCTCGTGGATTTGAAAAAGAAAAAGTAAAATAATAACCACTATTGACTCCAGAAAATCAGTTTAATAATCATTCCATGTTTTTTGCTCATAAACAGTAGCCTTCTATCGCGTGGGTTTGCAAATGCAGGGCGGATATTTCTACATCAACACCAGTTCTGAACTTGAAGTGCTCATAATCAGAATGAGCCGGGCAAACCGCATCTCACTTGATACGGAGGCGGATAGCCTGCACAATTATTATGAGAAAATCTGCCTCATTCAGCTCGCACTTGAAGATTCACTCTTTATTGTGGACCCACTTGCGGGGCTTGACTTATCTCCACTCCTGCATATCCTCTCTGAAAAACCCCTGATTATCCACGCCGCAGATTATGACCTTCGCATGTTACGCACATCTTTAGGATTTCTGCCCAAAGGTGAGGTCTTTGACACCATGCTGGCGGCACAGCTCCTTGGGTATAAACAGTTCAGTCTTGCCGCACTCGTCATGCAATTTTTCGGCGTTATGCTCGATAAAAAAAGCAGGAAAATGGACTGGTCAAGACGTCCCCTCACTCCCCGTCAGCTGGAGTATGCCAGTGATGACATACGCTATCTCGCCCCTCTCGCCGACCGATTCACTGAAGAACTCATCCATGCCGACCGTCTGGAATGGCATCGTGAATCCTGCAAACGTGCCGTTGCGCTTGCAGGTGCTGACCTGACACCACCCGACCCGGATGAAGTCTGGCGCATCAAGGGCTCAGGACTCCTGAATGAACAACAGTTGTCATATCTACATCATTTATGGTGGTGGAGGGAAAATGAGGCGCGGATGGCAGACCGCCCTTCATTTAAAATCCTGGGGAACAGGCATCTCCTCAATCTTGCCATCTGGGCTGCAGCTCACTCAGAAAGCCCCCTCACAGAGGGACCGCGTCTTCCGCGCAATTGTCTTGGTCAACGCCTTGACATGCTGTATCAAGCCATCTTCAAGGCACGTGAAATGCCTCCCACCGAGTGGCCTCATGTGCGCAAGGGACAGAGACCTCCCGCATGGGAACCCGATTACAGACCGCTTATAAGGTCACTCATGAGGGAATGTCAACGGACGGCACACACACTCAGGATTGAACCCTCATTAGTCGCTCCGAGGGCAACCCTCGTCTCAATCGCAAGGAAACAACCCGGGACGTTAGAGGAAATCATGGAATGCGGTCCCTTGATGCGATGGCAGGCAATTCTTCTGGAGAGCGGCATCCGGCGCAGTCTTCAAAAATGGGGAAAACAACAAAAGAACATCCACCAGCAATCACAGGAGTAAAACCTTTTTATTGACTCTTAAATCCTGGTTCGGGAATGTGTATGCAATTTCCGGAGAGCGGTTTATGACATTCCAGAGAGGTCAAACTATCACCAGTCCTATCAGGTCACCCTCCATTAAGGTAATCAACCAGAAGAACGTTGACTACCTTGAGTTCGCCGGATTATCCGTTGATGACCTCTTAGAGCGATTTAAAACCCGTCTTAATGGTCTCACGAATAAAGAGGTCGAGGAACGCCTGGATGAATTCGGTTATAACGAAATCGCAAGACAAAAACACAGCGTGGTTTTTCAATTCGTATCCAAATTCTTCAATCCACTCGTTATTGTTCTTCTGATAATCGCCGGCTTTTCATTCTTTTTCGGGCAAAAGATAAGCGGCATTCTGGTCTCCCTTATGGCACTCCTGAGCGTGATGCTCTCATTCTTTCAGGAATATCGGGCAGGCAGGGAGGCGGACAAATTGAAAGAGATGGTCAGCCCGACTGCCACCGTATTTCGTAACGGCACTGCGAGGGAAATCAAAAACAGGGAAATTGTCCCTGGAGATATTGTTGACCTTTACTCCGGCGATATGGTGCCTGCTGACCTTCGCATTATTTCCTGCAAAGACCTGTTCATCAATCAGGCATCCATGACTGGTGAGGCATTTCCCATTGAAAAATTTGCCGCGCCCATAAAACCAACGGGTAACTCCATCTCAGATTTGACAAACATCGCCTTCATGGGCTCCAGTGTCGTGAGCGGAACGGCACTGGGGCTCGTCATCAGGACAGGACTTTTCACCCAGTTTGGAGATCTCTCCCGTAAACTTGCCACACGCAAAATAGAGACGGCATTTGACCGGGGTGTGAACAAATTCACCTGGCTTATGATTCGTTTCATGATTGTCCTTGTTTTGATCATTTTCGTGATTAATGCCTTTTTCAAGGGAAACATAATTGAGGCATTCCTCTTTTCGCTCGCCGTGGCAGTCGGGCTCACTCCCGAAATGCTTCCAATGCTGGTCGCCATCAACCTCTCCAAGGGTGCAATCTCCATGTCCAAGAAAAAGGTAATCATCAAGCGACTTAATTCAATCCAGAACCTCGGCGCCATGGACGTGTTGTGCACGGATAAAACGGGGACTCTGACAATGGATAAGATTGTGCTTGAATACCATTGTGACGTCGCCCGTCAGGAAGATGAGGAAGTCCTTCAATTTGCCTACCTCAACAGTTACTATCAGACAGGTCTTAAAAACCTCCTGGACCGCGCTATTCTTGCCTTAAAGGATATCTCTCTGGAACATTTCAAAAAGGTGGATGAAATCCCCTTTGATTTCTCCCGCAAGATAATGTCCGTAGTCGTCAATATGGATGGTCGCGACAGGCTGATTGTAAAAGGGGCGCCTGAGGAGATTTTCAAGAGATGCACACAGTTCTATCTCGATGGCGAGGTCTTTGCGGTTGATAATCTTCTCCTGCCCGCCTTGAAGGAGGAATATGACACCCTCAGCGCGGAGGGATTCCGCGTTCTCGCAATTGCATATAAAGACATGGAAAACAAAAAGGAATCCTATTCCAAAGATGATGAGAAAGACCTTATTCTCGTGGGTTATTTAGCATTCCTTGACCCGCCAAAACCAACTGCTAAAAAGACCATTAATTCCCTTGCCAAACAGGGGATTGAGGTAAAAGTCCTGACAGGGGATAATGAACTCGTCACTCGGAAAATCTGCGGAGACGTCGGTCTGGACCTGAAGGGTCTGACAACGGGTGACCAGGTGGATAAATTATCAGATTCGGAACTTCAGGAACTCGTCAAGACCACCACCGTTTTTGCACGTCTCTCCCCTCTCCAGAAGGAACGCGTCATTCAGGCATTGCGGGCAAATGGACACATCGTTGGATACCTCGGCGATGGTATTAATGATGCCCCAGCCCTCAAGGCATCCGATGTCGGAATCTCTGTCAACAACGCCGTTGATATCGCCAAGGAATCCGCCGATGTCATCCTCCTCAGGAAAAGTCTCATGGTCCTTAAAAATGGCGTGGAAGAAGGCAGAAAAACATTTGCCAATATTGTAAAATACATAAAAATGGGTTCCAGTTCCAACTTTGGAAATATGTTCAGCATGACGGGCGGCAGTCTCTTCCTCCCCTTCCTGCCCATGCTCCCCATCCAGATTCTGCTCAATAATTTCCTCTATGACCTCTCTCAGGTCTCCATCGCAACTGACAGGGTGGATGAAGACTATATCAGCAAACCAAAGCCCTGGAATATAGAAGCAATCAGAAGATTCATGATAATTATCGGTCCCATCAGTTCCATCTTTGACTTCCTGACGTTTTTTATCCTGATGTATTTCACTGCATCCGAGCAATTATTCCACACCATCTGGTTTTTAGAATCCCTCAGCACACAAACGCTCGTCATCCACGTCATAAGGACTCACAAGATTCCAATCATTGAAAGCAGAGCGAGCAGATTCCTTGTCTTTACATCCCTGCTCATCGTCCTTATGGGATTCACAATTACGTTGAGTCCCCTGAGAGTTCCCTTCGGGTTTGTCAAACCTCCCTTTTTCTACGTTATCATCATATTTGCCATCATCATCACATATCTTTGCATGGTTCAGATTGTAAAAAGCATCTTTGTTAAAAAACACGGGTATGAATGATGAGTGCCGGGAATTATGATGGTGCTTCAGGAGTTTGGAAGAACGTCAATTAGTGTTCGGCAAGTTTTTTAAAATACATCCCAACCAGTTCCTCATATCCCTTCGGGAACATCTCCTTCATGCCCTGAGAAATTTGCGCCTGCCATTTCTTTTCACCTGATTGTTCTTGCTCATGGGAAAGTTGCACCTTCCTTGCGGCAATATATCTGCTCCCCTTCAGATTCTGGAGAATTATCTTCTGCTCGGGCATGATATTCTGATAAAAGTAATTGTTCAGGTCTGATTGAATACGTTTCATCCCAAGAATAGCGCGGTCGATATTATATGTTGGAAGATTATTCGATTGAAAGGCGATTTTAAGTTTTTCCGCCTGATGAATCATCAGAGCCTGTTGACCGGATAAACGTTGCGTGGTCTCTGCCACGTGGGGCGGAATTGGTCCACGAAGTCCCTCGCCTCCCGCGCCGCTGAGTTTGCCCCCGCCCGTTGCGCCGGTCGTCATATCCTTCATTTCATCCCTGACCACGCCGGATTCAAAAGGGTCATTTGTGAGACGCGTTGGAGTTTTACGACCTTCCTTCCCACGTGCGACTCCTTCAACAAACTCGCCATGGGAGCGTCCTGAACGCCCTTCACCAGCGCGCCCGCCAATCTCGTTCGAATTGGGGAGAATGTTGCCCGTTACTCCCTGAGCGCTATAATTCGAGATTGGACCATCGGAGGCAGACCATCCTGCTCCCTTGTCAATGGAATCCGCCCAGCTGGAGGAGACATCCTCAATGGCGTCTGTGAAGTCATTCTCATTTTCAATCAGGTCGCCTACAATGTCCTCCAACTCATCCGGAAGTTTTGCAAGCGGGACCTCATAATCCTTTGAAGGTTCCTCCATCTCCCACTTTATCCTGTCGGGTTCATCAGGAAGCCATTTTTCAAGATGAGCAGTGAGCTCCTTCGCCAGTTCCAAACCGGTCTGCTCTTCAGTCACGGATACAGTTCGGGGCTCAGGCAGAAGACTATCCGGAACCTTTTTCACCTCCTGATAAATATCAAGTGTATCCTGGATTAACGCCGTATCTATCGGGACAAGCTTGGGAAGCTTGGAGAGGTCAGAGTGTGCATCCTCGAAGAAACGCGCCCAGGAGTCTTCAAGGGCGGCAATTTCAGAAGTCTTAAGGTCATCAGAAAGTGTCCATTTTTCCGAAGATTTCTTTAATAATTCCTGCGTGGTTTGGATTACTTTTGTCTGGATTTCCTTGAACTCTTCCGTTTTTTCTTTCAGGTGAGTCAGCTTTTCAATTGCCTCCTTATCCTGCCTTGTTTTTGACTCTTTCCCATTTGAGGGAATGACTATTTTTAAAATCTCGCTCACCGATTCATTCGGGGAAGGGTCAGGACGATTGTCGGTCGCCACCATGCGGAAATACAGAGTATCGCCCTCAACCGCATCCTTTAAATCAAGGGCATAACCATCCTCCATCTCAAGCCGCGCAGGGTTAATTTCGAGCGGTGCAAGGGATTGAAAATCCGACGGCTCCTTCTTTGCAATCTGGGGGGTGATGCGGACAATGCCATAATCATCATGTGCACGGAACAGGATGGGAAGCGGGGCGGAAGGAAGCGCTTGAACTTCGCCTGTTAGGGAGATGAGTACGATGCGGGGTGGTTGATCCTGCCTGACAGTGATTGTGTAAAGAGGCGATGGGTCATTGGTATATTGCGAGTCATCGGTGAGATGTATTCGATATGTCCCACTTTCTTTAAGCATGATATGCCCGGAGGCGGCTTTACGCAAATCTGATACAATCTCAAGTCCCTTGCGATGCGTCTCGGAAAATATCAACTCTGCAACGCTTATAGGTTTTGTCGCCTTGATGTCCAGTACTGCATCAGTCCCCGCCGGTGCACTGATATTCCCATCGGAGATTAATGCCTTTTCATCTTTCAATCCCGTGTAAGACGGATAATGATAAGAGATCCTTATCTCCGCCACGGCAGGTTTCTCCACCACCTGCACATGATACCACGGAGAGACGGCATCGCCAGCGCGAACCCTGTATCGTATTGGCGATGTGACACCTTGCTCCCTGCCATTAAAACGCATCCCGTCAAACGTCATCGGGATTTCAGCGCGCTCTGTCGGCGTTTTGACATCCATCATAGCCTCATGCACAAGTGTGCCGGAGACCTCCGCCGAAACCGCCAAATCATCACCCTTCGCAATTGTCACATCGCCGGGTCTGACAAGAAGCGATGTCTGGGAAAGTGGAGAGATTGCGCCGAGAGGGCTGAGAAAACGCTCGGATGCATTTAAAAATCCCTCAGGAAAAATCAGGGGATACAATGAGGCAACCAATATAATGCCAAACAGAATAGCAATATCCCTTTTCAGATTTTTCAACCATGGCGTACGGGAAAGATTGATGTGTGCAAAGGACAAAAGCGTTTGCTTCATCAGGCATTCAACAAGACAAGAATGCCATCTTGAACCGAGTTGAACCGCATTAATAAGTTGATTATCAAGTTCAGGATAAACCTTTTCCAGTGAGATGGCGGTGCGTTCGGATGACCAGGGGATGAATACCGCCCATGCAACGCGTAAAAAGACCACCATTAAACTTATTATGAGTGCGAGAATTCCTGCAAGCCGTAACGGTGCGGCAAGTGATAAAAAGTTATCAGCAAGGAAAAATATAAGTATCAGTGGCAGGAAAAATATGGCAGAACGAATAAACCCTTCGAGTAAGAGAATTGCCTTGATTCTTCGCCGGATGTGCCTCAACCGCCCCAGAATCTCCGCATAATCCCCCTCTGTAACTGATAAGTCCATCATTTTATCTGCGCGAGCAGTGCCTTATCCTGTGCGCGTTCGGCGAGGATGCGGACTTCTTTAATTTTCTCAGGGTCGGACTTCTTTGCCATCGTCTCGCACTGAACAAGCGTCCAGAGCGCCCATGCCTCATCACGCGGTATGGAGGAACGTTTCGCTGACTCCACAGCCTTCCGCGCCCACTGTCGTGCCTCTTCCAGCTGGTTCAGGGCAAGGTGCGAACGTGCGCGCAGAACCTGCGCGGGAGAAAGAAATTCCGCATCCTTACGGTCTGTTACCAGCGTCAACAGCTCAATTGCGGCTTTAAGCGCATTCTCATTATCACCCTCGGCAAGCAAGATTTCCGTCTTGACGCTGAGGGCATCAATTATGGCGGCATAGTTTTCATCCGCCCGTGAAATAGCATAGGCATCATTCATGGTACTTTTAGCCTGTTTCAGATTTCCCTGTCCAAGATGAATCCTCGCCTGATTGCTCAAAGCCATTGCCATGATATCTGAGAAGAACGCCTCCTTCATCCGCTCAAAAAGGCGTTTGGAGACGGTTGAGGCGGATTTTATGTCTCCGCGCTTAAGCGCTAAGTCTGTCAGATCCAGAAGTGCCAGTTGTGCCCCCTGCTCAAACTCAATCCTGTCGGCAATGGAGAGCGCTTCGCCAAATTTCACCTTCGCCAAATCACATTCCCCGCTACGCAGATGGTTGATACCGATATTCAAAAGAATCTGAACCTGTTCATTCTTACGACCAAGCTCGGTGGCAAGTTCAAGAGATTTCCTGAAAGACTCATCCGCTCGCTTGGACTCGCCAAAATACATATAGATAATCCCGAGATGGTTAAGCGCCTGATAATGTCTCTGGCGGTCACCCGTGGCTTTTGCAAAGGCGAGAACTTCCTCAAACGCCTTCTTCGCTTCCTGATAATTCCCCCTCATGCGCTCAATGTGACCGATGAAATTATGGCAGGATGCAATCAGAGAGTCATCTCTGGTTTGACGTGCAATGGCGAGTGCATCCGCAATGCACCCGAGTGCCTTATCAATCATGCCGGAAAGCCGAAATGCCTCAGCCAACCCTCGAAGGGTAACAACCTTTGAATTCATATCACCCAAGTCTTCCGCATCCTTCAGAGCGGTCTGGAAGGCGGTCACGCCACGCTGTGGTCTGCCCAGCCGCCGGCAGAGCTCTCCCAGATGCAGATTTCCCTTCAGGCGAAGAGTATTAAGGTTCTCCTGAGGGGGTTCTATCTTTTCAATACTCACAAGAAAGCGCTCCCAGAAATCCGCCGCCGCCCGCTGGGCATAAAGACCCTCACACTTCAAAGCCGCCCGTTCAAGGTAATATGCCGCCTTGTCATAAATCGTCCCGCGTTCATAATGATGAGCAATAATTTCCACAAATTCCTCAATCCTGTCCTCATAGATATTCTCCAGGGCGCGTCCAACACGGGCATGGAAAAAACGCCTCCTCTTTTCAAGGAGGGTGGAATATGCAACGTCACGCAAGACAATATGTTTGAAAATATAAATGAGCTCTGGAAGATTTGTCTCTTCTAATATATACTCTCCACTGACGAGGGAGTAAATATACTCCTGCATATTCCTGTTCAGCTCACTTATCTGGACAAGGGCGCGGTAACGGAACTCCTGCCCGATGACAGAGGCGCACTGGAGAACCTGTTTCACCTTTCTTTCAAGTCGGTCAATCCGGGCAAGAACCACACCCTCCACCGTGTCAGGAATCGTCACTTCCTCAATCGGACATTTCAGGCGATAAGCCTTCCCCTTATGTTCAACAAACCCTTTCTCCTGGAGGTCAAGAATGACCTCCTCAATATAGAAAGGATTCCCCTGCGTCCTTGTGAGTATAATCTCACGAAGGGCAACAGGAATCGCCTTCGTCCCGATGATTTCAGAAATGAGCTCCTTACTTTCCGCATCCGAGAGTTCCTCCAGTCGGATGGAAACAGTCTTATCCGGATGGGGAAATACGTGCTCAAGCCCGGGTCGCATCACAATGAGAAAGACAACACTTTTCTCCGTCAGCTCCACCATAAGGTTATCAAGGAGGTCAAGGGAATCCGCATCTGCCCAATGGAAATCCTCAAAGACAAATATGGCGGGGCTCATCACCGCTATGCGTGCGCACAGGAGCAGAACGGCTTCAAATATCTTCTTTCTTCTCTCCTTGGGGGAAAGAAAAAGAATCGGATTTTTCTCAAGGCTGACGGATAATAAAATCGCAAGGGAATAAAAGATATCATCTTTTAATTGAACCTGTTCCTTCGTGCGTCCCTTTTGTGGAGAACTCTGAAAAATCCGGTCAACACGTTCCTTCAGGTCATCCGGAGCAACAGGCGGACCACTATCCCTCGGCAGATTAAGAATGGACTTAACAAGCGATACAAAGGGCAAAAAGGGGATATTTGTGCCGAATGAAAGGCAACGCCCCGTGTGCCAGAAATAATTCTTCTCTTTAATGGTGTGATAAAATTCATAAATAAGACGCGATTTCCCCACACCTGCATCACCGGTCACAAGGACAATTGCTTCTTTCTTCCCTTTCGCCGCACCTTCCGCCGCACCGGCCAGAATCCCGAGCTCTTTTTTCCGTCCCACGAGAGGGAATAATTCCATCCGCTCACCGAGCGCTATCTTTGCAAACTGCTTCCTCACGCCAACCACCTTGTGAACCTTCACCATCTCCTTCTTTCCCTTGACGGTAATCTCTTCAAGGTCTTCCCAGTGGAACACGGTGCGAGTCTGTCTTTGAATCCTGTGGTCTGTGAGGATTTCCCCATCCATCGCCTTCCCCTGAAGTCGTGAAGCAAGGTTAACTGCATCCCCGATTGACCTGAAGTCCAGCCCCCCTCCCTCTTTTGACGTCTTGAAAACCACCTCTCCATAGGCAACGCCAGCATGGGTATCAAGGTTGAACCCATGCTCTTTACCAATGCGGCACACCGCATCCCTGACGTCAATGGCGGAGCGAATGGCACGCTCAGCATCATCGCCATGAGCGATGGGCGCTCCAAAAATCCCCATGACCGCATCGCCGATGAACTTCTCCACCACGCCATCATAACGAGCTATAATCTCCCTTGTTGCGGCATAGATTTCATCCAGCAGGTCGCTCATCTGCTCAGCGCCAAGGGTCTCTGTAAGGGAGGTGAAACCGCTCAGGTCGGAAAAGAGAATAGCAATCGGTCGACTCTCCCCCTCCTCCATGGTGTCAGCGCTTGTGATAATCCCCTCAATCAGGTTCTTGGGGACAAAGCGTGTAAGGCGGGAAAGTGTTGGCTCTGCGGCGGGTTTCGGCGCCTGTGGCTTTGTGACGGTCGGCGCAGATGGCACCCCTTCAGCCACGACGGCGCCGGCAGTCGCGCGCTCCGCCGCCTCATATCCAGACTGGGTGACATCCTGAAAGCAATAACGACAGATAATCGCCTTCTTCTTTATCTCTTCCCCGCACCATGGACAAATCTTTGTGTCCTGCATGTTCTCACTCATCAGTACACCATCCATAAAACTTTTTGTATTGTCGGAGTAGGAGTTG
>Ga0172363_10000758_pt1 | contig 25293 bp, 23 predicted proteins | sample LakKivs2_kivu2a2_FD_114541 | JGI IMG/M metagenome (GOLD analysis project Ga0172363, IMG submission 114541) | Sediment microbial communities from Lake Kivu, Rwanda - Sediment s2_kivu2a2 | ecosystem: Environmental > Aquatic > Freshwater > Lake > Sediment | place: Rwanda: Western Province, Lake... | reverse complement strand
TGTCGCGATCGAGGCCGGCTGTCCCTCGAAGGAGCCGCAGCCGCAACGGCGTGTCCGTATCGACGAGCTTGGTCGTGGTGGGCACGACCAGAGTCGACGGATATCCCGCATCGTTGAAGATGTCGTCCTGGATGACGATCGCGGGACGCACCTTCCCCGGCTTCGTCCTGACGCGCGGGTTGAAATCCACGACGTACAGTCGCCCACGGACGATCCTCACGGCTCGTCCCGCGCAACACCGCCCGCGCTGATCCGCAGATTCTCCTCGCGGTCGACTGCACCGTAGCGCTCCACGTAGTCGGACACGGCCCGGCGCATCGCGTCGCGCGCCACGCGACGCTCGAGCTCGTCCACTGCCAGCCGAACGACCGCGGCCTTCGAGGCAACGCCGAGCTGCTTACCCAGCCGGACGATGCGACGATCGTCCGCCAGGGAAACTGCGATCGCGGCCATGATTCACCTCCTAATATGTTACCTTACACCAAGCATAAGACGTGACACAACTCGGTCCCTCGTCGCCGCGTACCAGCCGTCGACGCGATGGACCGACATGCCCTGACTCAATGTCGGATCGCTCGTCGCGGTGGCGTCACCGGCTCCTCGAACTGCGCCCGCAAGAGGACGCCGCCGGTGCGCGCGCGGACGATCACGATCCGGGCGCGCCGCTCTCTAGCGTGCGCCGGGGGGCTCGGGGCGTCCCGCGACGGGCTCGTCGGTCACGTTTCCCCGGATCGTCACCACCGCGCTCGCGCCCATGCGGAACGGGTGCGCGGGGTCCGACTCCTCGAGGAGGATGCGCACCGGGAAGCGCTGCGCGAGGCGCACCCAGTTGAGCGTCGGCTCGACCGCGGGCAGCACGCCGACCGTGGCCCCGTCCTTCTGGTAGAGCGCCCAGCCGATGCCCTGCACGCGACCGCGGAACAGTCTGCGTGGGTAGCTCATCAGGTAGATCTCGGCCTCCATCCCCGGCGCGATGCTGGCGAGGAAGTCCTCGCGGAAGTTCGCCATCACGTACCACTCGCGATCGTCGACCAGGGCGAACACCTCGCGTCCCTGGTTCGCGTACTCGCCGACCGCGATGTTGAGGTTGGTGACGTAGCCGTCGAACGGCGCGCGCACCCAGCAGTAGCTGAGGTCGAGCTCGGCGTCGTAGAGCTCTGCCTGCGCCGCCTGGCGGCGCGCGTTCACCGAACCCTGCTGCCCGAGCTCGTTCTGCGTCCGGTTCAGCTCGAAGCGCGTCTCCTGGACCTTGGCCTCGGCGGCCGCGGCACGTGTCTTCGCCTCGAAGACGTCGTTCGGCGTGACGAACTTGCGTCCGAGCAGCGGCTCGATGCGGCCCACGTACTGGCGCGCGTACGCAGCTTCCGCCTCGCGCTGCGCCAGCGCCGCCTGCGCCGCCTCGACCGCGTGCTGCCAGCCGCGGATCTCGAGGTTCGTGAGCTCGAGCTTCGCCTTCGCCTTGTCGACCATCGACTGGAAGGGCCGCGGATCGACGACGAACAGCAGCTCGCCCTGCGCCACGCGCTGGTTGTCCACCACGTGCAGCTCGACGATCGGGCCGCCGACGTGCGGTGCCACGCCGATGGTGTTGGCGCGCACGTACGCGTCGTCGGTGCGAGGAAAGCGGTAGAGGTCGCGCCACGTGACGATGCCGAGGACGATCGCGCCCGCGACGATCGCGCCACCGACGAGCCGTCCGGCGATGCGGCGCGCGGTGTCGTCGCGCGCGAGTCCTGCCCCTGGCTCCGCCATCACGTGGGGAAGAACAGCAGCCAGGCCGCGAGCATCAGCAGCACGGCGAGGCTCGTGTAGACCAGCGGCAGGGGACCGAGGTACGGCTCGATCCCGAGGCGGACGAACAGCGGACGGAGCGCCACGGCGAGCACGACGCCGACGATCATGCACAGCAGCCACGCCGGGAAGAACGTCCCCTGGATCTCGATCACCGGGTCGCAGCCGGCGGCCACCATCGGGAGCGCCGCGGTCGCGAGCGCCGCCAGCCGGTTTCCCACGCGCCCCCGCATCGGATATCTAGGCGCCCCGGTGGAGGCGGGAACCGGTGAGGTCACGGCAGGGACGATCGAGATTTCCTGCATCCACCGCATCACTGCCCCCGCACCAAGACGGCAACGCATGGCACGGTTCGCCCGGCCAGTAAAGGAACGCCCGCGGCGCCTCGCGCTGGCGATCGCACTGCTCGCGAGCGGCTGTAGCGTGCCCGCGGCGCTGCAGGCGTGGGACCCGCTGCCGCTCGCTCCGGCGGCACCCGACCGCACCTGGACGCCGCAGGAGCCGCCGACCGAGTTGCGCGCGCCGGCCGACGCCTGGCAGCAGGCCTCGGGCGCCACCCTGCCCGTCGAGCAGAAAACCCACGACCTGCCCGACGTCGTGGACGTCGCGCTGCGCAACAACCCGGAGACACGCCGTGCGTGGGAAGACTCGCGTGCCGCGGCGGCGCGCTACGGGCGCTCGCTTTCCGCGTACTACCCCGAGGTGAGCGTCGAGGCGACCGCCGGGCCGTCGCGCTTCCTGTTCCAGAACGACCCCGAGCCGATCACCGTCCAGCAGAGGGAGCTCGAGCCGCAGCTCGAGCTCACCTGGACGCTGCTCGACTTCGGCCGCCGCGCCTCGTCCGCAGAGGCATCGCGCCAGCGTCTGCTCGCCGCGAACTTTGCGTTCAACCGCAAGATGCAGGACGTCGTGTTCGCGGCGCAGCGTGCCTACTTCGCGCTCGATGCAGCGAAGGGCATGCTGCGCGCGGCGGAGAAGAACCTCGACCTCGCACGCAGCGTGCGCGAGGCGGCGGAGGAGCGCGCGGCGCTCGGCCTCGCGACGCAGCCCGACGTGCTCTTGACGCGCCAGGTCGACGCGAGGGCCGTCTACGACCTCGAGAGCGCGCGCGTGCTGGTGAGCGACGCGCAGGCGGCGCTCGCGCTGGCGCTCGGCATCCCCGCCAACGCACCGCTCGAGATCGCGGGCCTCGAGAGCCAGCCGCTGCCGCGCAACCTCGCGGTCGCGGTCGACGACGTCATCGACGCGGCCCTGCAGCAGCGGCCGGACCTCGCCGCGCGCATGGCACAGATCCGCGCCGGGGAGGCCGCGGTCGAGAGGGCGCAGTCCGACTTTCTGCCGACGATCGGCTTCTCGGGCAGCTACGGTGTGGACCTCTGGCGCTACCGCATCAACGGCGCGCCCCGCGACGACGCGGCGTCACCGGACTACGCCTACCTGTTCAACCTCGACTGGGACGTCTTTCGGGGTTTCGACCGCGTGAACGCGGTACGCGAGGCGGAGGCCGAGCGCGACGCGGCGCGCGCCGATCTGGCGAACCTCCAGCTCGAAACCACGGCCGCGGTGTGGAAGGCCTACTTCAACTACCGAGCCGCACGGAAGAAGCTCGACTACGCGGAGGCGCTGCTGCGCGCCTCCCAGGATGCGTACGACGCGAACCGCGAGGGCTACGGGCTCGGGCTCGCCACCATCGTCGAGCTGCTGACCGGTGAGCGCGACCTCGCCAACGCGCGGTACCTGGTGGTGCAGACGCGTGCCGAGCTGCTGACGCGCTCCGCCGAGCTTGCCTGGGCGGCGGGTGCGATGCAGGTGGGCACGCTCCGGTGAGCGTCGCCGGCCGGCTATCGAAACCGCGCCGGCACACCGACGAGTCCCGGGCAGGGAAAGGGGGCCAACGTGCCGAAGAGAGCTGCGAAGAAGACGGCGACGCGAGCAAAGAAGGTGGCCGGGGCACGGGCCGTGCGTAGCGCCCGCGCCGCCCGGAAGCCGCCGTCGGGGGGCAGTGGACCGCACACGCTGACGATCGACATCGGCGGCACCGGTCTCAAGATGCTCGTGCTCGACGCGCGCGGACGCGCCGTGAGCGCACGCGCGCGCGTCGACACGCCGCAGCCGGCAACCCCGGTTTCCGTGCTGCGCGCGCTGAAGATCCTGATCGCGTCGCAGCCGCGCTTCGAGCGCGTCTCCGTCGGGTTCCCTGGCGTCGTGCACGGCGGGGTCGTCAAGACCGCGCCCAACCTCGCGCCGTCGTGGCACGGACACGACCTCGCGAAGGCGCTGCGTGCCGCGACCGGCAAGCCCGTTCGCGTGTGCAACGACGCCGACGTGCAGGGACTCGGCGACATCGCCGGCCAGGGCGTCGAGCTGGTCCTGACGCTCGGCACCGGTCTCGGCTCCGCGCTGTTCGTCGACGGCCGCCTCGTCCCGAACCTCGAGCTCGGCCACCACCCGTTCCGCAACGGCAAGACCTACGAGGATCTGGTCGGCAAGGCGGCGCTCGAGAAGTCCGGCAAGAAGCGCTGGCGCCGGCACGTGCGCGCCGTGATCGCGCAGCTCGACCCGATCTTCAACTACCGCACGATCTACCTCGGCGGCGGCAACGCGCGGTTGCTCAAGCCGTCGGACCTGCCGAAGAACGCGCGCATCACCTCGAACGAGGCGGGACTTCTCGGCGGCATCGCGCTCTGGCGGTAGAAGGTCGCTGACGTCGATCGACGAGAGCCAGCCGGGGCAACGGTCGGGATCGTCAGCGTCGCCGAGGCCGAGTCCTGCAGGCGTTCGACGTCGAACCTGCTTTGGAGCCGACCCGCATCAGGCCGAGCGGTCCGAAGGCGGCGCCAGCGGCTCGATCCAGCCACTGCAGCACGTCCCCGCGACCAGGCGGTCGGCCTCCTTCGGGCCCATCGTGCCCGGCTCGTAGACGTGCACCGGGCCCGGGTCGCGCAGCAGCGGATCGAGGATCGTCCACGTGTGCTCGACGAACTCCTCGGACGCGAACATCGTGTTGTCGCCCGCGAGCGCGTCGCCCAGCAGGCGCTCGTACGGCAGCGGCAGCGGACCGAGCGCCCGGCCGAAGTCGACGTTCAGGTCCACCGGCTCCGACACCATGCCCTCGCCGGGACGCTTCGCCTGCACGGTGAGCGTGACGCCGGGGTCCTGACCGAGGCGGAAGCGCAGGCGGTTGGTCGCCGGCTGCGGCGTCGTCGGGTCCGCGAACAGCAGCCGCGGCGGCTGGTTCAGCTCGACGACCGCCTCGGTCGCCTTGTGCGCCAGCGCCTTGCCGGCGCGGATGAAGAAGGGGACGCCCGCCCAACGCCAGGAGTCGATCTCGAGGCGCAGCGCGCAGAAGGTCTCGGTCGTCGAGCTTTTCTTGACGCCGGGAACGTCGAGGTAGCCGCGGTACTGGCCGCGCACGAAGCTCTGCGCGGTGAGCGGCTTGACGGCGCGGAACACGCGGTTCTGCTCGTCGTGCAGCGCCTCGGCGCCCGCCGTGACCGGCGGGTCCATCGCGAGCAGCGCCAGGATCTGCATCAAGTGGTTCTGCACCACGTCCTTCAGCGTGCCGACGGCGTCGTAGAAGGAGCCGCGGTCCTCGACGCCGAACGACTCCGCCATCGTGATCTGCACGTTGTTCACGTAGCGGCGATTCCAGATCGGCTCGAACATGTCGTTGGCGAAGCGCCACACGAGCAGGTCCTGCACCGGGTCCTTCCCCATGTAGTGGTCGATGCGGAAGATCTGCTCCTCGGCGAGCACGGTCAGGAGCGTCTTGTTGAGCGCGCGCGCCGACGGCAGGTCGTGCCCGAAGGGCTTCTCGATGACCACCCGGCAGCCCGGGGTGAGCCCCGCGTCGTGCAGCTGCAGCACCACCTTCGAGAACAGCGACGGCGGGATCTCGAGATAGAACAGCGGACGCGGCGCACCGCCGAGTGCGCTCTTGACGCTCGCGAAGGTGGACGCCTCGCCGTAGTCGCCCTTCACGAAGCGCATGCGCGCGGCGAGCGAGCCGAACACGCCCTCGTCGAGCTCGACACCCGCCGCGACGATCGCCTCGCGGGCGTGCTGGCGCATCTGCTCGTCGTCCCAGTCGGAGAAGGCGACGCCGACCACCGGGACCTTCAGCATGCCTCGCTCCTCGAGCTTGTAGAGCGACGGGAACGTCATCTTCTTCGCGAGGTCGCCCGAGGCCCCGAACAGGACCAGTGCGCCTGCGTGCCTGTCGTCTGCCATGCCTGCTTCCTTCCCCTCTCCGCGAACGTCCGGACGCCGAAGCTATCCCAAACCGGTCGCGCAATGAACGGCCGGCGGTGCTGCTCGTCCGCCATCGGTGTGGAGACGCCGCGACTTGAGCGGGGCGCACCGTGCCGCTAGAGCGCGACGCGATGGCAGGCTGGTCGTGGTTCCAGCTCGCGACGCTGGGTGCGGCCGGCCTCGCCGGCGGCTTCGTCAACACGCTCGCCGGTGGCGGCTCGCTGGTCACGCTGCCGGCGCTGCTCCTGCTCGGCCTGCCGGCCGACGTCGCGAACGCGACCAACCGGGTCGGGGTGCTGGCGCAGTCGGTGGTCGCAGCGCGCGGGCTCGGCCGCGACCCCCGGCTGGCAGCCTCGGCGAAGGTCCGGGTCCTCTTGCCGGCCCTCGCGGGCGCCCTCGCCGGCGCGTGGCTCGCCGCCCGCACGCCACCCGATACGCTGAAGCCCCTCCTGCTCGCGACGCTGGTCGCCGTCGCGTTCTTGATGGCGTGGAAGCCGGACCTGCTCGTCGCGAACGCCGCGGAAGCGCCGCTCGACCCGCGCGACCACCCGCTCGGAATCCCCGGCCTGTTCCTGATCGGCGCCTGGGGCGGCTTCCTGCAGGTCGGCGTCGGGATCTTCCTGCTGCTCTTCCTCGGCGCCGCGCTGCGCTACGACCTGCTGCTCGGCAACGCGCTCAAGTCGCTGGTGGTGGCCGCGCTGACGGTGGTGGCGCTCGCCGTGTTCGTCGCCGCGGGGCAGGTGCAGTGGCTGCCGGGGCTCTTGATGGCAGCCGCGATGGTCGCCGGTGCGCGGCTCGGCGTGCGCTTCGCGCGGGCGCGCGGCCAGGACGCCATCCGCAAGGTGCTGTTCATCGCGGTGCTCGCGTCGTGCCTGGCAGCGGCGCTGCGCTGACGCGCCCCCCGCGGGCCGGCACGTCGCGACCGTCAGGCCGTGCTGCAGGCGCTCGAGGTGGCGCGGCGCCGGGCTGGTGTTTGGGGGGGCACGGTGGCGGGGAGTCGGCCGCGGCGGCGCGTGGCGCCCTCGGCGCTCCTCCTCAAGCCGGAGTCGACGATACCTCGAGTCTCGTCACGTCGACCGCGACCTCGAGCGTGTGCTCGCCGCCGCCGAACAGCACGCCCTTGAGCGGCGTGACGTCGGCGTAGTCCCGCCCCCATGCCGTGGTGATGTGCTGGCGCGGCGGGATCTGATCGTTCGTCGGGTCGAAGTCGAACCAGCCGGCCCCAGGCGCCCAGGTCGCGAACCACGCATGCGACGCGTCCGCGCCGACCAGGCGCGGCAGTCCCGGATCCCGGACGGTTTCGATGTAGCCGCTCACGTAGCGCGCCGCGAGCCCCAGCGAGCGGACGCAACCGATGGCGACGTGCGCGAAGTCCTGGCACACGCCCCGGCGCCGCTCGAGGACCTCCCGGATCGGGGTCGCGACGGTGCTGAACTCCTGGTCATAGGTGAACTCGCGGTGGATGCGCCGGCTCAGGTCCGCGACCGCGTCGAGGAGCGGGCGCCCGGGAGGGAACGACGGGCGCGCGAAGTCGGCGAGTGCCGCGGACACCGGCACCATCGGCGAGCCGAGCAGCATCTCGCGCGCCTCGAGCGGCGCCCCACGCTCGCCTGGCCCGAACAGGTCGCGGACCTCCTCCCACGGCGGCGAGGCGGGCACCTGCCCGTCCGCGATGTCGAGCGTCGCCACCTCGACCTCGCTGGTCGCCGTGACCGTCAGCTCGCGCTCGGGCAGTTGCGCCGCGAAGTAGCTCACGGGGTTGCCGAAGTGGTCGACGCGATCGTGCACCACCACGGGGGCCGGGTCGATCGTGAGCCGGCTCGCGAGGCAGCGCTGCAGCGGCGTGCTCCGCGGCCGCAGGTGCGCCTCGTTGTGGCAGTGGTCGACCGGCAGCGCGTAGGAGTAGCGCGTGCGGTGGATCACGCGGAAGCGGACCGGTGCCGGCGTCACGGGAAGCGCACCATCTGCGTCGCGTAGGTCACGACAACCGCACCATCTGCTGCGGCCGATCGGCTGGCTGGAAGTAGCGCGTCGCGATCTCGTCGGCGAGGCTCGCAAGCGTGGTCGCGACGCGCGCAAGGAGGCGCTCGAGCTCCAGCGCCGCGTCCTCGTCGTCCGCGTCGGCGACGCTCCCGACGTCGAACAGGCGGAGCGTCGTCAGCGCCTCGAGCGCGAGACGTTCGGCGCGGCTGCGCTGCCCGCTCTCCTCGTCGTGCACCAGGGCGACGACGTGCGCCTCGACGCCGACCAGCTGGAAAGCGAGCGAGCGCGGGTTGCTCTCGTCGAGCAGCACGAGGTCGAGCACCGCGCCCATCTGGATGCGCGAGCGGTAGCGCCGCCGGTACGTCTTGACGCTGTGCAGGATGCCGAGCAGCGCCTCGCACGCCGGTACGACGAGCGGGCCCGCCGGCAGCACGACGCCGCGCAGCAGCGCGATCGTCTGCAACCCACGCTCGAGCGAGCGCCCGAGCTGCAGGAAGCGCCAGCCCTGGCCGCGGCTCATGCTCTCGGTGGTGAGCCCGACGAACGCCGCGAGCAGCTGGATCAGTCGCTGCAGACTCTCGCGCGCCGCGGCGAGGTCGCACGGCCGCGCGAGCTCACCGTCGATGGCACCGATCACGCGCGAGGTGTCGCTCGACAGCCGGTCGCGCACCGCGCGTCCGGCGCGCGCGAGCGCGTCGATGTTGAAGCGCAGCCCGCCGACGCGGCGCGGATCGAGGATCAGCTGCAGCAGCTCGGCCTCGGGGGCGGTAAGGCGCTTCTCGGCGTCTTCGCCGACGAAGCCCGGGTAGGCCGCGCTCTGCACGGTGAGCGCGCGCAGCAGCAGCGGCACCGTGCCGTCGAGGTTGCTGCGCTCGGTCGCGAGCAGGCGCAGCAGGATCTCGCGCAGCAGGCGCGTGATCGCCTCGGCGCGCTCCGAGTAGCGTCCGAGCCAGAACAGATCGTCCGCCACGCGGCCGGGCACCTCGTCGCCGCCGCGTCGCACCGCGACCGGCCCCTCGACCGGTGCCAGCAGCGTGACCTGACGCTCGGGCTCGGACGCGAGCACCCAGACGTCCTTGCCGACGCCGCCGAGCTGGTTCGACGTGACGAAGCTCGAACTCGACGACGACACGCGCCCGAGCCCGCCCGGCATCACGAGATACCCGCTCTCGCTCGCGACCGCGAAGCTGCGCAGCACGAACGGCCGCGGCTCGAGGTGCCCTGCACGCAGCACGGGCGTGGTCGAAAGCGCGACCCGTTCCTGAGCGACGTAGCGTTCGGGGTGCGCACGGATGCGCGCCTTCAGATCGTCGCGCTCGGACGTCGCGAGCGCCGCCGCGAAGATCGTCGAGTCGACGCGGTGGGGAAACACCGGCTTCACCACCAGGTCGTCGAGCCGATCGAGGACGTGCCGCAGCGAGTCGCCGTCGCCGCACCACCACGTCTGCACGGAGGGCTGCTTCAGCTCCTCGTCGAGCAGGACGCGCGCGATCGCGGGTAGAAACGGCATCAGACCGGGGTTCTCGAGGATGCTCGCGCCGAGCGGGTTCGCGACCGCGACGTTGCCGCGACGGACCGCCTGCAGCAGCGCCGCGACGCCGAGCAGCGAGTCGGGACGCAGCTCGAGCGGATCGCACCACGGGTCGTCGACGCGACGCAGGATCACGTCCACCGGCGTCGGCCCGTCGAGGGTCTTGAGCCACACGCGCTCGTTGCGGACGATCAGGTCGCTGCCCTGCACGAGAGGATAGCCGAGGTAGCTCGCCAGGTAGGCGTGCTCGAAGAAGGTCTCGCTGCCCGGACCCGGCGTGAGGAGCACGATGCGCGGGTCCTCGCGTCCACCGGGCGCGAGGCTCGCGAGCGTGCCGCGCAGCGTCCGGAAGAAGAGCGCGAGGCGGTGTACGTGCGAGTCGCGGTAGAGGCTGGGTAGCGTGCGCGACAGCGCGGTGCGCGCCTCGAGCGCGTAGCCCGCCCCGGACGGCGCCTGGATGCGGTCGCCGATCACCCACAGCCGACCGTCGGGACCGCGCGCGAGATCCGCGGCGCACATCGTCAGCCAGCGTCCGTCCACGCGCGCGGTGCCGGCGCACGGGCGAAGAAAGCCCGGGTGCCCGAGCACCAGCTCGGGCGGCAGCAGCCCGCGCTTCAGCAGCTTGCGCGGCCCGTAGAGGTCGCGCAGCACGAGGTCGAGCAGCTCGGCGCGCTGCGCGAGCCCCTGCTCGATGTCGCTCCAGTCCGCGCTGGTGAGCAGGACCGGGATCGGGTCGAGCGACCACGGCCGCTCGACCGTGTCGTTCTCCTCATAGAAATTGTAGGTGACGCCGTTCTCGCGCAGCAGACGGCGCAGCTCGTGATTGCGCCGCTCGAGCTCGGCGACGCCGAGCGCCCCGATCGCGCCGGCCAGGTACTCCCAGTGCGGGCGTGGCTCGCCGGCCTCGGCCGCCATCTCGTCGCGGCATCCCGCGAGCGGCCGGTAGGCCGAGAACATACCGCGCGCCCGCTCCGCGGCCGCACTCTCCTCACCCGCTCCGGGCAACGCCTCCTCGCTCACGCCTCGCGCAGGCGCCGCAGGTCCAGCGTGTGCGGGAAGTCCGGGTCCCGCTCCTCGTACGGTGGCAACATCGCGCCGGGAGTATGGCCCTGCGGCCAGAAGCGGGCAACCCGCCGCGACTCGGCCTCGGCCGCGTTCACCGGCAACGTCTCGAAGCTCCGCCCGCCGGGATGCGCGACGTGGTACGTGCAGCCGCCGACGGAGCGTCCCGCCCAGGTGTCGATCACGTCGAGCACCAGCGGCGCGTGCACGGGAATCGTCGGGTGCAGAGCCGATGGCGGCTGCCATGCGCGGTAGCGCACACCCGCGACGAACTCCGAGCGCATCCCCGTCGGACGGAGCGGCACGCGGCGTCCGTTGCACGTGACGACGTGGCGTCCGTCGGTCATGCCCATGGTCCTGACCTGCACGCGCTCGAGCGACGAGTCCACGTAGCGCGTGGTGCCCTGCGAGCCGACCTCCTCGCCGAGCACGTGCCACGGCTCGATCGCGGTGCGCAGCTCGAGCTCGAGGTCGCGCACCGTCACGCCGCCGAGACGCGGGAAGCGCCACTCGAGGAACGGCAGGAACCACTCGCGCGAGAAGCCGTAGCCGTGCTCGCGCAGGTCGTCGATCACGTCGCCGAAGTCCTGCCAGAGGAAGTGGGGCAGCAGGAACCGGTCGTGCAGCTCGGTGCCCCAGCGGACCAGCGGCTTCGCGTACGGGTTCTTCCAGAAGCGCGCGATCAGGGCGCGCAGAAGCAGCAGCTGCGTCAAGCTCAGGCGCTGGTGCGGCGGCATCTCGAAGGCGCGCATCTCGACCAGTCCGAGGCGCCCCGCGGGACCGTCGGGCGAGTACAGCTTGTCGATGCAGAACTCGGCCCGGTGCGGGTTCCCCGTGACGTCGATCAGCAGGTTGCGGAACAGGCGATCGACGAGCCACGGCTGTGGCACCTCGTCGCCGGTCGCCTTGGCCAGCGCGATCTCGAGCTCGTAGAGGCTGTCGTCGCGCGCCTCGTCGATGCGCGGCGCCTGGCTGGTCGGGCCGACGAACAGGCCGGAGAACAGGTACGACAGGCTCGGGTGGTGCTGCCAGTACGTCGTCAGGCTGCGCAGCAGGTCGGGTCGGCGCAGGATCGGGCTGTCCGCGGCGGACGGCCCGCCCACGGTGACGTGGTTGCCGCCGCCGGTGCCGGTCGCGCGTCCGTCGATCATGAACTTCTCGGTCGCGAGACGCGCTGCGCGCGCCTCCTCGTAGACCGCCGAGTGGATGTCGACCAGATCGCGCCAGCCGTGTGCGGGATGGATGTTCACCTCGATCACGCCCGGATCCGGCGTGACCAGCAGGCGCACGAGACGCGGGTCGCGCGGCGGCTCGTAGCCCTCGATGACGACCGGCATGCGCAGCTCGGCCGCGGTCTCCTCCACGCACGCGACCAGGCTGAGGTAGTGCTCGAGGTGCGTGAGCGGCGGCAGGAAGACGTGCAGCGTGCCGTCGCGCGGCTCGACGCAGAGGGCGGAGCGCACGAGGTCGACCGGGAAGTCGCGCGTGCCCGAGGCGGCACCGGACGGCGATGCGAGATCGGCCGTCTGGTGCACGACGATCTCGCGCTTCCCGAACGGGAAGGCCGCGCCACCCGGGCCGCCCAGGCGGCCGCCGTCCCCGTACGCACCGGTGTCGCCCGGCCCGAACGGCGCCGCCGGGTACGTCCTCTGCGCGCGCTGCCGCGGGTCTGCCGGCAGCTCGCCGCGCGGCGCGAACGGATCCGCCGGCAGCTCGCCGCGCGGCGCGAACGGATCCGCCTCGAACATCACCTCGCGCCGCTCGGGCGGGATCCAGTAGAGCGCGTCGAGCGGCAGCCGGTAGCCCATCGGCGAGCTGCCCGGCACGAGGACCATCTTCTCGCGGCGGAACGTCCAGCGCGTCGTCGTCCAGCCCTGGCTGCCGTCGACGTACCACGCCCAGCGCAGCGGCAGCGCGTAGCCGGTCACCTTGGCGAGGCCACGCTCGAGCTTCTGCGCGAGCAGGCGGCGGTCCTCGGGATCCTCGGGCCAGGCCTTCTGCGGGTCGAGGTTCTCGGGGACGTTCTGCTCCTTCCAGAGAAAGTAGAGCGCGTCTTCCCAGCCCGGAAGCGCGAATTCGGGCGGCAGCCCGAGACGCATCGCGAGCGCGTCCATGAAGCGCTTCGCGTGCGCGACGTCGTGGCCCAGCGGGCTCGCCTGGTCGGCGATGAGGCCGTCGTCGGTCCACACCGCGACGCCGTCGCGGCGCCAGAAGCAGCCCAGCGCCCAGCGCGGCAGGACCTCGCCCGGGTACCACTTGCCCTGGCCGAACTGCAGCACCGCCGCGTGCGGCGCGAAGCGCATGCGCAGGCGGCGGATCAGGTCCTCGGCGAGCTGGCGCTTGACGGGGCCGAGCGCCTCGGTGTTCCACTCCGCGCCGTCGCGGTCGTCGATCGAGACGAAGGTCGGCTCGCCGCCCATGGTGAGGCGCACGTCGTGTGCGGCGAGGTCCGCGTCGACCGCGTCGCCGAGCGTCAGGATCTCGCGCCAGGTCTCGTCGGTGTACGGCTTGACGGGGCTCACGAGCCCGCTCACGCGCGTGACGGCGTTCTCGTAGTGGAACGTGACCTCGCAGGGATCGACTGCACCGGTGACCGGGGCGGCGCTCACCGGGTCGGGCGTCGCGGCGAGCGGGATGTGTCCCTCGCCCGCGAACAGGCCGGAGGTCGGATCGAGGCCGATCCAGCCCGCGCCCGGCACGTAGACCTCGGCCCACGCGTGCAGGTCGGTGAAGTCCTGCTTCGGGCCTTCTGGTCCCTCGATCGGCTTCTCGTCCGGCGTCAGCTGCACGAGGTAGCCCGAGACGAAGCGCGCCGCGAGGCCCAGGTGGCGCAGGATCTCGACCAGCAGATAGCCCGTGTCGCGGCATGAGCCGATGCCGCGCTCGAGCGTCTCCTCGCAGCTCTGGACGCCTGGCTCCATGCGGATCGAGTAGGCGATGTCGTGCGCGAGGCGCTGGTTCACGTCGACCAGGAAGTCGACCGTGCGGCGGCGCCGCAGTTCCACCCCCTCGAGCCACTTCGCGAGCCGCGATCCGCGCTCGCGCACCTCGAAGTATGGTCCCAGCTCGCGCGCGAGCTGCGGCTCGTAGGTGAACGGGTACTCCTCCGCGGAGGTTTCCAGGAAGAAGTCGAACGGGTTGATGACCGTCAGGTCGGCGATCAGGTCGACGGTGATGTCCAGCTCGCGCGCCGGCTCCGGGAACACGAGCCGTGCGAGGAAGTTGCCGAACGGGTCCTGCTGCCAGTTGAGGAACTGCTTCTCCGGCGCGACGCGCAGCGAGTACGCGGTGATCGGCGTCCGCGAGTGCGGCGCCGGCCGCAGGCGCAGCACGTGCGGCGAGAGCGTGACGAGACGGTCGAACGCGTAGTGCGTCCGGTGATGGAGCGCGACGTGGATGCTCATGCGGGTCGGAAACCTCGGGGCGGAGTGGTCAAACCAAGCAAGCGTGCCAAGGCGGCGGTTCGGCACCCCGCCGACCTTCCCGTTGCACGCGAAGCGAGCGCGTCTGCCGCTTTATTCGCCAGCTGCCCGGTTCCTGCGCGGTGGTCGCCGTCGAGCGCAGCCGGATCCGGGGGACGGCCTGCGCCGCGCGGCACGGCGCGCGGGCACTGCTCGCGGCTCGGGCTCGGGGCTCGCCTGCCCGCCGCGCCTGCGTTAACGTGGCGCCCGTGCCACGCCGGGTCCTGCCCGTCCTGCTCGTCGTCATCGCGGCTGCCTTCGCCGCGGGATCGATCGTGCGCGAGCAGCTCGGCATCGAGCTCTCGACCCCCGCCTTGCAGGAGCTGGTGCGCAGCATGGGCTGGAAGGCACCCGCGATCTTCCTCGGGCTGCTGAGCTTACGGCAGTTCATCTTCCTGCCGGCGATCGTGATCCTTCCGGTCGGCGGGCTCTGCTTCGGCACGGCGCTCGGCACGATCCTCGGTGCCACGGGCCTCGTGCTGTCGGCTCTCATCACCTTCACGATGGCGAGGAAGCTCGGCGGTGCCTGGCTGCGCGAGATGTTCGGACACCGCTACGCATGGCTCGAGCGCCACGTCGAGCGCGCGGGGCCGCCCGCCGTGGCACTGGTCACGGCACACCCGACCGGACCGATGTCGGCGTTCTACTGGGCAGCGGGTTTCTCGTCGATGGCGCTGCTGCCGTTCGCGCTCGCCGTCACCGCGGGCGGGTCGGTCCGCGCGCTCGCGTACTCGTTCTTCGGCTCGACCCTGCTCGCGCCCGGAACGCCGCAGTTCTACGCCGCGGCAGCCGTCCTCGCGCTCGCGGCGCTGGGCCCGCTCGCGCACCCCGCGGTGCGGCGCCGCCTGCGCGCCATCCGCCGGCACGACGACCCGCACGCCGGCTGAAGCCCCGGGGCGACGGCGAGCGCGGCGCCCGACGGTCGGCGCTACTCGTCCTCGTCGATGGTTCGCACGTACGAGTCGTGCAGCAGCCGCGACAGCGCGCGGTCGGCGAGCCGCCGCCCGGCGTTCTGGCAGACCGCGCAGTAGTTGGTCTCGTTGTCGGCGTAGCGGATGCGCTGCACGGGCTTGCCGCAGACGGGACACGGCTCGCCGTAGCGGCCGTGCACCGCGAAGTCGGGACGGAACGCGGTCACCTCGCCGGGGCCGGGGAAGCGGTCCGCGAAGTCGGCGCGGAGCCGCTCGGTCCAGCGCACGAGCACGTCGCGCGTCGCTTCGAACAGGCGCGCGATCTCGTCCGCCGTCAGCTTGCCCGTCTGCTTGACGGGCGAGAGCCGGGCTGCGTGCAGGATCTCGTCGGAGTACGCATTGCCGATGCCGCTGAACACGCTCGGGTCGGTCAACGTGCGCTTGACGGTCCTGCTCTCGCGCGCGAGCGCGGCCCCGAATGCGTCGAGGTCGCACTCGAGCGGCTCGATCCCGCCCGCGTGGTGCGCGGCGAGCGCGGCGGCCCCGCGTACCAGGTGCAGCGACGCCCGCTTCTTGGGGCTCGCCTCGGTGAGCAGCAGCGTGCCGCTCGGGAAGTCGAACGCGGCGAGCCCGATCTTGCCCGGCGCGTTGGCATGGCACTTCTCCCAGCGGAAGCGTCCCGCGATCATGAGGTGGACGACGAGGTGCAGCTCGTCGTCGAGGTCGAGGACGACGCGCTTGCCGAGTCGGCGTACGGCGCGCACGGTCTTCCCGACCGCCGACGAGATCGGCGGGTCCACGCTGCGCAGCACGAACGGGCTCCTGAGGCGCACCGCCTCGAGCGGCTGCCCCGCGATGCGCTCGCGCAGCAGCGCGACGTAGAGCTCGACGTCCGGCAGCTCGGGCATCGCGTCCACCCATAGCACGGTGCGGCGTCGTGGAAGCCTGCGCGCGGCATTGCGCGTCGGCATGGGATCCTGCCCACAGCACGGTGCGGCGGCAGCGAAGCCTGCCCGCCGTGCGCCGCCGGGCCGCGCACGCTATCGGGCCGGGTGATGCGTTCTCGCGTGAAGTCGTCCGTCCTCGCGGTCGCCGTGCTCGTCTTCGTTGCCGGCTGCACGAGGGAGCCCCCGCCGAACCCGTACCCGCAGGAGCTGACCGACAACTTCATGACCGGGTGCAGGCAGCGCTCGAACGCCTCGGTCTGCGAGTGCGCTCTCGACCGCATCCGGCGGCGCTGGACCGCCGAGGAGTTCCAGCAGCTCGACAAGACGCTGGGCGACGGCGACGCCGCGGCGGCGCAGATCGCCCAGACCGTCGCCGCCTGCGCCGGACGCTGAGCGCGTCGCCGCACGGGCGCGCAGGACGTCGACGATGGTGGCCGGCCGCGCGGCGCGGGCGGAATTCGCATCCGCCCGCCCGCACACCCGCGTTCAGCGCAGCTCGTTGCGCGAGTAGCCGAGGATCGTGCGGGCGATGATCAGGTTCTGGATCTGGCCCGTGCCCTCGTAGATGTCGGTGATGCGCACGTCGCGGAACCACTTCTCGAGCAGGTGCTCGCGCGACACGCCGAGCGGCCCGAGGATCTCGATGCAGCCCTGCGTCACGAGGCGCACCGCCTGCCCGCCCTTCGCCTTGGCGATCGACGACTCCAGGTTGTTCGACTCCTGACGGTCGGCCAGCCACGCGGCGCGCATCACCGTCAACATCGCCGCCTCCTGCATGGCCTCCAGCTCGAGGAACTTCTGCGCGAGCGCGCTCTGCGAGGCCGACGAGGCACCGTACTTGACGTCGATGCCGGCCAGCTCGAGCTGCTCGCGCGTGAAGTCGAGCGCCGCCTGCGAGATGCCGAGGCCGATCGCCGCCACCGCAGGGCGCGTCATGTTGAAGGTCTTCATGACGCCGCGAAACCCGCCCGACCCTTCCTTGGCGACCGTCTCGTCTCCACCGAGCAGGTTCGCGCGCGGCACGCGGCAGTTCTCGAAGAGGTACGCGGCCGTGTCGTCGGCGCGGATGCCGAGCTTCTTCTCCTTGCGCACCACGGTGAAGCCGGGGGTGCCCTTCTCGACCAGGAAGCTCTTGATGCCCGCGCGACCGGCGTTCGCGTCCACCGTCGCCCACGCGACGACGCCGTCGGCGCGGCAGCCGGTGGTGACGAAGATCTTCTCCCCGTTGAGCACGTAGTGGTCACCGTCCTTCGTCGCCGTCGTCTTGACGCGCGATGGATCCGAGCCGCAGCCGGGCTCGGTGATCGCCATCGCCAGCGTGAGATGGCCCCACTTCTGCTGCTGCTCCGGCGAGCCCGCGGCGCGCAGCGCGGAGTTGCCGAGACCACCGGAGTTGCGGCGCAGGCGCACGGAGTAGTCGCCCCAGGTCTGCGCAGCAGTGATCAGCATGCCGAGGACGTTCATGCCGGTGTCGTCCACGTCGCGTCCGCCGAGGAGCGAGTAGAATCCGGGGCGATCCTTCGCCTCGGGCAGCTGGTCGGGCGGGAACTCCTCCTCGTTCTCGTCGAAGTGGCGCGCGTACTTGCGCGCGATGAGCGACTCCTCGCGGATCGCGTCGAGGACCTTCTTGTCGTTTTCCGTCAGGTCGAACGAGATCATGTGCCTTCTCCTCAGACTGCCGCGGTGCCTTCGAGGACGCCGAGCGTGCGCGCGTGGCGGTACCACAGCTCGACGGGATGCTCGCGGATGAAGCCGTGCCCGCCGAGCACCTGGATACCGTTGTCGGCGATCTTCATCGCCTGGGCCGACACGTAGCTGCGCATGAGGTGCGTCGCGCGCGTCGCGTCGCGGCCCGCTTCGAGCTCGGCCGCGGCCTTCCAGACCAGCCAGCGCATGGCGTCGGTCTCGATCGCCATGTCCGACAGCATGAACGCGATCGCCTGCTTCTGCGCGATCGCCTCGCCGAATGCCACCCGCTCCTTCGCGTAAGGGATCGTGTACTCCATCACCGCACGAGAGAGGCCAACGAGTGCGGCGGCGATGCCGACCCGCGCGCAGTTGAGCAGCCGCGCGTAGTCGAAGCCGGCGGGGCCGCCGACGCGGTCGTCCTGCGGGACCTCGACGTTCTTCAGCTCGAGCCGCGCGAACGGCAACGCACGCAGGCCGAGCGTCGGCTCGGGGCCCGCGACCGAGACGCCGTGCGCCTCGCGCGGCACGACGAACGCCGCGGGCTTGCCGTCCGGGTCGGTGGCGACCACGATGAAGTGGCTCGCCTCCCCCCCGTAGGCAACGAACGACTTGACGCCGTTGAGCACCCAGGCGCTGCCGCGCGACTCCGCGGTCGTGCGCAGGACGTGCGCGTCGAACGCCGGCCGCGGCTCGACGATCGCGACCGACGCCGCCTGGAAGTCCGCGCCGCAGAGCTGCGGCAGGTAGCGCTCCTGCTGCTTCGCCGTGCCGTGATCGACGAGCGTCGTGGCGAACAGCGCCGGCGAGAGCGCGGCGAGTGCGAGCGCGGCGTCACCGGCCGCGAGCTCCTCGAGCAGCAGCGCGCCGGTCATCGGCGAGCGTGGGGCTCCGCCGCCGCCGAAGGCCTCGGGGATCTGGTTCGACACGAAGCCCAGCTGCCAGGTCGAGCGGAGGAAGTCCGCGGGGATCGCGCTCTCCTCGTCCGCGTCACGCGCCAGCGGGCGAAGCGACTCCGCCGCGAGGTCGCGTGCCGTCGAGCGGACCAGCTCCTGCTCCTCGGTAGGTTCGAATGAGATCATCCTGGAGACTCCTGCGGCGCAGCGCCGGGGTGGCGACCGATCGACCGGTCGGGAGACGAATACTGCACCTACAATGCAGGAACAAGAGGGAAATCCGTGCGCATTGCGAGGGCCTCCGCGGGCGGGTCTATGGGCCGGCGCGCTGGCGCCGATAGCTGGTGGGGCGCGGAGAGACGTCGAGGATGGTGGGGCCAGCGTGAAGGTGGCGAGCAGCCCGGATCGGACCCGGCAGGCGCTGGGAATCCTGTTCCCGCTCGCGGGCGCATTGCGCGCGAACCGCGTGCTGCGCGTGCGGCGCCCGGAGATGGACTTCGCCCTGCCGGTGTTCCGCGACAACGAGATCGCGCACTGGCAGGCGGCGCTCGACGCAACTCCGTCGCTCGGCGCCGTCATCGATCAGGTCTACGAGCAGGCGGCGGCACGCGGCGCGGCGGTCGCGGCGAAGGCGCAGCGCACCCTCTCCACCGCGGCACTGGTGCTCGCCCTCTTCACGCTGACCGCGTCGCTGCCCGCGATGGCGACGGCGACGGCGGTGTCGCCGTGGCTGGTCGTCGCGGCGGGCTACGCGTTCACCGCACTGCTCGCCGCGACCCGTGCGGTGCTGCTCGACCGCCCGCTCGCCGTCGAGCTGGACGCCCTGGCCGATCCGATCACCGCCGCGACGGCGACGCGCGGCGAGGCCGCAATCGGCGTCCTGTTGCTCGCGGTGCGCGCGCGGCGCGCGGCCGCGGTGCTGCACAATCGGGTCGCCGTGCAGGCGTCGGCGAACCTCGCGGATGCAGCCGTGGCGAGTCTGCGCAATGCGTTCGTGGCCCTCGCCGCATGGCTCCTGCTCCAGGTCGTCCCGGCGGCCCTCGCGGACACGCTTCGCTGGTGGGGTTCTTTCGTTTGACCGTGGGCGCGCAGGCGGCGTGACCCGCGGCGATGCTGTCGCCGCGGATCTGCGCCGCGCGCGCCGCGCTCTGCCCCGTTTACACCGTCGCGCTCAGCGGCTGCGTACGACCCCCACGCGCGGGCACCAGCGCGCAACCGGACACACCGAGCACTTCGGCGACGTCGGGTGGCAGAGCGTCTGCCCGAAGGCGACCAGCAGGTCGTTGATCACGAGCCAGTGGCGCGCCGGCAGCCTGGCGCGCAGGGCCATCTCCGTCTGCTCCGGCGTCTTCGTCCGCACGTAGCCCCAGCGGTTGGTGATGCGGTGCACGTGCGTGTCGACGCAGATCGCCGGCTTGGCGAACGCCTGCCCGACGACCAGGTTGGCGGTCTTCCGCCCGACGCCGGGCAGCGTCAGCAGCGCGTCGATCTCGTCGGGAACCTTGCCGTCGAAGCGCTCGAGGATCTGCTGCGCGATGCCGATCAGCTGCTTCGCCTTGGTGCGGTAGAAGCCGACCGGGTAGATCGCGCGCGCGAGCTCGCTCTCCGCGATCTCCGCCATGCGCTCGGGCGTACCCGCGATCGCGAACATGCGCCGTGACGCGATCGCCGTGACCTCGTCCTTGGTGCGCAGCGACAGGATGCAGGACGTCAGCGTGCGGAACGGATCGCGCTCGTGCGTGTTGATGAGCGTGACCACCGGCGCGTTCCACTTCGGCGCCTCGCTCTGCAGGATACCGAGCACGCGACCGATGCCGCGGTTGTCGACCGCGCGCTCCGGAGAGACGCGCGACCGGACGGGTCGCGGAGCGGCGGTGCGGCGTGGCATGCCGGCGACCGTACCGCCGCGCACCCGGTCCCGCCACGGCGGGCCTTGACGCACCTCTGCCGCCGATTTCTTTCGAATTCGAACTGATTGCTCGAAGGGGAAGCGAGTGGCGACCAGACACCAGGGCACGAGCCGGGAGAAGCGCGCGCTCGACGCGTACATCGCGCTGATGCGCGCCTCCGAAGCGGTGACGGCGCGCACGCATGGCCACCTCGCCGGCGCGAAGCTGACCATCGGCCAGTTCGGTGCCCTCGAGGCGCTCCATCACCTGGGGCCGTTGCGGGCGACGGCGCTGGCGCGGAAGCTGCTCCGGAGCCCGGGGAACATGACCACCGTGCTCGACAACCTCGAGCGCAGCGGACTCGTGCGCCGCGCGCGGGAAGAGGGCGATCGACGCTGCACGAAGGTCAGCATCACCGCGCGCGGCACGGCGCTGATCCGCGAGATCTTTCCGCGCCATGTCCAGCTGCTCACCCGGGACATCTCCGTTCTGACCGCCGCCGAGCAGGACGAGCTGAAGCGCCTCTGCCGGAAGCTCGGACGCGGCGCCTGATCGTCGCGCCCGGATCATTCGAATTCAGATCGAAAGGAGCACTCCCCACCATGTACGACGTACGAAGAAGCGACGCGCGCGGACACGCCGACCACGGCTGGCTCGACAGCCGCCACACGTTTTCGTTCGCCGACTACCACGACCCCGCGCACATGGGCTTCCGCGCCCTGCGCGTCATCAACGAGGACCGCGTTGCACCGGGACGCGGCTTCGGCCAGCACCCGCACCGCGACATGGAGATCCTCACCTACGTCGTTTCCGGTGCCGTGCAGCACGCCGACAGCATGGGCAACCGTGCCGTCGTGCGGCCCGGCGAGATCCAGCGCATGACCGCCGGCACGGGGGTCACGCACAGCGAGATCAACCCGTCGCCGGCGGAAGAGCTGCATCTGCTGCAGATCTGGATCGAGCCCGACCGGCGCGGCTACGACCCCGGCTACGAGCAGGTGCGCTACGCGGACCGCGATCGCAACGGCCGGCTCGTGCAGCTCGCCGCACGCGAGCCGCAGAGCGGCGCCGTGCGGATCCACCAGGACGTGTCGCTCTGGACCGCGGCGCTCGAGCACGGCGCGCGCGTCGTGCACGACCTCGCGCCCGGACGCCACGGCTGGCTGCAGGTGGTCGAGGGGACGGTCGAGGTCGCGGGACACACGCTGCGCGCGGGCGACGGGCTTGCGGTCAGCGACGAGGCGAACGTCGCCATCGCCGGCGTCGAGCCGGCCGAGATCCTGCTGTTCGACCTCGCCTGAAGCGCGCGCGTCGAACCCCGACAAGGAGAGAGACCATGCCGACCATCGTGCAGATCGTGTTCTACAGCACCTACGGCCACGTGTACCGTCTCGCCGAGGCGGTGGCGGAAGGCGCGCGCTCGGTCCCGGGGACCGAGGTCGAGCTGCTGCAGGTGCCCGAGTCGATGTCGGAGGAGGCACTGAAGCGCACCGGCGCCGACAAGACGCGCGCCGCGTTCGCGCACGTGCCGGTCGCGACCGTCGCGCACCTGGCGAGCGCCGACGCGATCGTCTTCGGCACGCCGACGCGCTTCGGCAACATGGCGGGCCAGATGCGCAACTTTCTCGACCACACCGGCGGGCTGTGGGCGAAGCACGCGCTCGTCGGCAAGGCCGGCAGCGTGTTCGCCAGCAGCAACTCGCAGCACGGCGGCCAGGGGACGACGATCACCTCGTTCCACACGACGCTGCTCCACCACGGCATGGTGATCGTCGGGGTGCCCTACTCCTGCCCGGAGCTGGCCGAGACGGCCGAGGTGAGCGGCGGGACGCCTTACGGTGCCACCACCGTCGCCGGCAGCGACGGCGCGCGCCAGCCGAGCGCCAACGAGCTCGCGATCGCGCGCTTTCAGGGCCGCCACGTCGCGGAGATCGCGGCGAAGCTGAAGGGCTGACCTCCGCCCCGGCTTCGCCGCCACCATGGCGGAACCGGCAGGGCGTTCCATCCGACGCGACGGAGATTCGGCGCCGCGGGGTCGCCGGGCCGCGATCGTGCCGCGCGGGGTCGCGCGTTGCGCCGGAAGCGGCCCCTCGGTCACGGCCTTGCGTACGCGGACCACCTGCCCGCCCGCCTCGACCGGTGGCTCCTCGCGGCCGGGTCGACGGCCGGCCGGTCGCACCCCTTGCAGCGCGGCCGGGAAGCGCGCTCTGGTGTCGCGATGCGAGCCTCTCCCGCACCGGTACCGGAGCTTCCCTTGGTCGTCGCCGCCGCGTACGCGCGCGCGCGGCGACACGGCTTCGCGCTGTCGTGCGAGCCCGAGGTGGGCCGTCTGCTCGCGACCCTCGCGGCCGGCGTCCCCACCGACGGCCGCATCCTCGAGATGGGTACCGGCATCGGCGCGGGCACGTCGTGGATCGTGCACGGGCTCGGCGCGCGCGACGACGTCCGCGTGGCCTCGGTCGACGTCGACGAGGAGACGTCGGCGATCGCGCGCGCGGCCGGCTGGCCTGCGTGGGTCACACTGCACGTCGCCGACGTGCTCGACGTCCTCGAGGGGCTCGGCCGCTTCGACCTGATCTTCGCCGACGCGCAGGGCGGCAAGTGGACCGGCCTCGGGCGCACCATCGCGGCGCTCCGCCCGGGTGGTGTCCTGCTGGTCGACGACATGACGCCGCCCGCCTGGATGGACGACGCGCACGAGCACCACACGGCGCAGGTCCGCGCGACGCTGCTCAGCCATCCGGATCTCGTGACGACGGAGCTCGCCTGCGGCTCGGGCATGATCCTCGGCACGCGGCGGCGGGACGCCGCGTGAGATCCGCCGGCACGACGTGCTCGTATCGCGCGAGATCCACCCGCACGACACGCTCGTATCTCGTGGTCGAGCCATGAGACTCTTCGCTGCCATCGCCATCGCCATCAGCCTGAGCGCCTACGCACCGGCGGTGCGGGCGCACGACTTCTGGATCGAGCCGTCGACCTTCACGCCGCGCGCCGGCGAGACCGTGACGCTGCGCCTGCTGGTCGGCGAGCGGCTCGTCGGCGAGCCGCTGCCGCGCAACGACGCGCTGATCACCAGCTTCGTGACGAGCGGGCCCGGAGGCACGGCCCCCGTGCTGGGGCGCGACGGCCTCGACCCGGCAGGCTTCGTCACGCCCGACCAACCGGGGCTGCACGTCGTCGGCTACCGGAGCCGCCCGAGCACCGTCGAGCTCGAGCCGGGGCAGTTCGCCTCCTATCTCGAGGCGGAGGGACTGCAGTCGATCGCGAGCCTGCGCGCGGCGCGCGGCGAGAGCGATCGGCCCGTGAAGGAGCGGTTCTCGCGCTGCGCGAAGGCCCTGCTGGCAGCGGGGTCGCCGCCCGTCGCCGGTTCCGATGCGCCGCTCGGCCTGACGCTCGAGCTGGTCGCGGAGAAGAGCCCGGCAGCACTCTCGCCCGGTGACACGCTACCGCTGCGTCTGACGTTCGACGGACGACCGATCGCCGGCGTGCTGGTGAGCGCCCTCAGCGTGTCGAGTTCGACGGCGAACGTCGCTGCCCGCAGCGACGCGGATGGACGGGTCGCCCTGCCGCTCGCGGCGCCGGGTGCATGGCTCGTCAAGGCGGTGCACATGATCGCGCTGCCACCGGGCGACGACGCCCAGTGGGAGAGCTTCTGGGCGTCGCTGACGTTCCGCATCGCGCCCCGGCAGGCGAGCGGGGCGCGCTGAGCCGACGCGCAGAGCCCGCCCGACCGAGGGGATCGGGTCACGGCCGGAAACCCGCCGCCGCGCCGGACGAGCGGTGTTCCTAGCACCCGTCGGGAATGCGCAGGCCGACCTGCGCGGCGAGCGCACGCAGGTCCGTCGGCAACGGCGCCAGCAGCTCCGACGGGAGCTCGCCGTCGCGGAAGCGGATCGTGTGCGCGTGCAGCGCGTGGCGCGGGTGCCCGGTACAGGGCGGCGTCGCGTAGACCTTCTCGCCGACCAGCGGGTGCCCGACGTGCGCCAGATGGACGCGCGCCTGGTGCGTCCGGCCGGTGACCAGCGTCACCTCGACGAGCGAATGCCGAGCTGTGCGCTCGCGGACGCGAAGGCGCGTGGTGGCGTCCCGTGCGCCGACGTCGTCCTGCCGCGCGACGCGCCACCAGGGCGGGGCAGGGCTGCCGGTCGGCCCGATCGGCGCGCGTACCTGCAGAGCGTCGAACGCGGGTACGCCGTGGCAGATCGCGAGGTACTGCTTGTCGGCGCGGCGCGCGAGGCGCTCGACCCACGGCGCGACGAGCGACTTCCGCGTGACGAAGACGATGAGCCCCGACGTCTCGGCATCGAGCTGGTGCACGGCCCACACGGTGCGGCCGAGCCGCTCGGCGAGCAGGAACTCGAGCGAGTCCGGGTCGTCGCGGTCGCGGCCGGTCGCGGGCAGGCCCGCCGGCTTGTCGACGACGATCACGCGGCCGTCGTCGTGAACGAACGTCGGCTGCCAGCCTCGCGCGTGATGACCGGATGTCACGACGGTCTTGTAGCCGCATCGCGCGACGACGCCACGACGACGATCGGGCCCCGGGGAACGACACCGTTCCGGTGACCGGAACGCCTCTCCTGCAAGCCCATGTTTCGATTCATCGTCCTCGGCCTCCTCCGCCACGGCCGCACCCTGCACGGGTACGCGCTGATGAAGGCGTACAAGGGGCGCACCGGCGTGCAGATGAGCACCGGGACCTTCTACCGCGAGCTGCAGAACCTCGTCGGCGATGGCCTGGTCCGCACCGTCGAGCGCGCCGCGAAGGACGACGCACGGCGCACGCCGTATCAGATCACCGCCAGGGGTGCTGAGCTGTTCGACCGCTGGCTCATGCGTCCTCCGCAGCTCGCGCTCGGCACGGACGACGAGCTGACCGCGCGCA